>OEIU01001414.1_pt1 | contig 15591 bp, 10 predicted proteins | sample 1539221 | NCBI WGS metagenome assembly OEIU01 (sample SAMN03792071, study PRJEB22550) | activated sludge metagenome | feature: wastewater treatment plant; material: activated sludge; isolation source: Wastewater treatment plant of a petroleum refinery complex | place: Argentina: Zarate | collected...
CGCGCTGTCCCAAGCGCATACCAACAAGCAGTCATCGGCGACCACCGCGCATACAGCCTCGAAGGCCCTGAACGATGGCCGCAGCAGTAAGTCGACCAAATCCCTGGCTGGCAGCGTGCTGACTCAGAAGACGAAGAAGTAAGCCAGGAAGATACAGAACGCCACTATGACGGCTTCAGAAGCGGTTGCCAGCGCTGGTGTAAGCGCTGGTGAACCAGTCTTGACGGTGAACAGACTTGTCTGCGCCGGGACCATCATTGCACAAGATTGTTTGCGCCGATTGCACAGGACAAGTGCGGTTAGTGCGCAACTTTATCTGCGGTGTCCAGGAGGACTTTGACGCCGGTGACTCATGTTTCCGTGCGGAGAATGATTCCGATGCTACAGAGATTTAGGCGCCTGTTATTCTTGCCGCATCGTTGTGGGGGCCCATGGGGCATCATTTGCGCGTTTGCACCGCATACTTTTCGACGGCAAACACGCAAACCCGCCGACGAGCTCGATTGACCGGCTCCATCCGCACCGTTTTGATGCACAATGCATATTATGTCAAATACGAGAGATCGGCTCTTGAACAAGCCGGCTCTGTAACGAGTTTGGGCAGACCCCATCCCGCGCACGTCCCGATATCGACACACGGACCCCACCGTTCAGCGATTCTTCGGAACCGCTCCGCTCGTGCGGTGATCCAGCGCCGGACGCTGGTGTCCCGCCAGGTCCAGCCAGCGCGCCCCGAATTCGGCGACTGACGCCGGCCTGCCCAGGTGAAAGCCCTGCAACAGATCGCCCTGGCCGTTGCTCAACCACTCCATCTGGATCGGTGTTTCGATACCCTCGACCACAACCTTGAGCGAAAGGTTGTGGGCCAGCCGGATGAGCGTTTCAACGATCGCCGCGTAGCGAGGATCTTCCATGGCCCTGCCCACGAACGACCGATCGATCTTCACGATAGACAGCGGGAGCTGGGCGAGGTGGGTGATCGATGCATAGCCGGTCCCGAAATCATCCAGCGAAATCAAGATGCCCGCGGCCGCGAGCTGACTGATTGCCGAAAGAACATTGCCCTGCCCGACCAGCAGGGAGTTTTCCGTGATTTCAACCGCGACGGCTTCGGGGGGCAAGCCGGCCTGCAATACCGCCGCGACGAAGTCACCGGGGAATTCCGGAATGGCCAATTGGACCGACGATGTGTTCACGGCAATGACAAAATCCGGACTTCCGCTCGACCTCCAGTCGGCTACCTGTTTGAACAAGACCGGAAGCAACGGCCACTGGACGCGTGCCAGAAGGCCGGTACTCTCGGCGACTTCAAGGAAATCAGCCGGCAGCAGCAGGCCCCGCTTGGGGTGTTGCCAGCGAATCAACGCCTCCGCCCCGCGCAGTTGTCCGTCCCGCGAGAAGATCGGTTGCAGGAAAAGCACGAACTCCGATGCATCGATCGCGCGCCGGATATCCGCTTCGAGATCCAGCCTGCGACGAATGGGTTCCTCCATGCCGAACTGGAAGACCCGAATGCAATCACGGCCAGCGACCGCAGCCGAGTTCTGCGCGATTTCGGCATCCCTCAGCGCATCCGAAGCGGATGTGTAGTGACAGATTGATGGCACCAGGCCAATACCGAAACGGACATGGACTTCTTGTCCATCGATAGTCATGCCGGCTTGCATGGCGGTGCGCAGGTCGGTCGCGCGCTGCATCGCGCCGCCGACGCGCTGTTCGCCCATCAGGAGCAAGGCGAATTCATCGTTGCCGATGCGGCCCGCGAATTCCCATTTCCGATTCGGATCGATGCGTGTGGCGGTCTCGCGCAGTACCTGGTCGCCGAAGGTCGGACCCAGAGCCTTGCACAATTCGCCAAGTCCGTGAATATCCATGACCAGCAAGGCGGCGTCGGAATCCAGCCTGGCCGACTCCACCCGCTCCAGAAACAGTGCGCGATTGGGTAATCCGGTCAACTGGTCATGCAACAGCGCGTGCTCGCGTTCACGCTCTACCCTGCTCAGTTTCTCGAATTCCAGGACCTGCGAGCACAAGGCACCCATGGCGGCGGCGAAAATCCGCTCGGTATCGAGCCAATCGCGTGTCTCGCCAAGGTGCTCGTGGCAAAGGACGCCGATCAGTTCGCCGAACTGGCGCAGGGGAACATCGAGAATGGCTCCGATACCCAGCGGTTTCAGGTAGTCCTCCTTGAGCTGCCTGCTGCGCGGATCCTCCTGTGCGTCGGAAACTGTCAGGGTCAGCAAGCCCTGCAGACTCTGGAAGTAGGTCGAGGCTGCGTGGGCAGGTATGCGCGTGCCGGGACTGGTAACGCCCTTTCCTCGTTCAAAGAGCGAAACACAGACGATCCCGGTCTTGCCGGGATCAAACAGCCACAGGCTGACTCGCTCGACGCCCAGCGCTTCGGCGTCCGTGCTCAACAGATGCTCGCGAACGACATCCGGATCGTTGAACGGTGTACTGGCCAGCGCAACCAGCGCGTCACGCAGGCGCGTCCAGTTGCCATCCGATTCGAGCGAGGGAACATTGGTCCCTTTCGAGATCATGTTTTCTCCCCTTTGTGTAAGGGCTGGAAGCGCCACCCTCCCTTGAAGTGTACCCCGACAGGGTGAAGCAGGCGCACCGCCCGCGAATATCGCCGGATCGACCGCACGATGCGGTCGAAAACACTGGCGAAGCGGTTCTCCCGCCAGTTCAGCTGCGCAGCTTGTATCCCGAGGCTGCTGCGCCCTGACCCGCTCAACCTGCGCCCGACCATTCCGCTGCGACCGACGGTCACATCCATATGACAGCGCTTCATGGTCCATTGGGCGCTTTCCTCGTGGAGAGCTTCCTTGACCAAGCGCATCGCCCATTTCGCAACCCTGGCCGCCATCCTGGCGAGCCCCTGGCTGCCAGCAGCGACCACCCCCGCAGACCCGGGTGGTCTGGTGGCCGATGTCATTTTCGATCCGGTGGTCGTCACTTCGACGCCGCAGGCTTCGCCGCTGACCTTCGAGATCGATCCGAAGATTCCGCGCCAGCCTGTTCCGGCCAGCGATGGCGCCGACTACCTCAGGACCATCCCGGGCTTTGCCAGCATCCGCAATGGCGGGACCAACGGTGACCCGGTCCTGCGCGGCATGTTCGGCTCGCGACTGAAGCTGCTGACCAACGACAGCGAACTGCTCGGTGCCTGTCCGGTGCGCATGGACAATCCGCTTTCCTATGTCGCCCCGGAGACCTACGACACCCTGAGCGTGGTCAAGGGGCCGCAAACGGTGATCTGGGGGCCGGGATCGTCGGCCGGCACGGTCCGTTTCGAGCGCCACACCGAACGGTTCGACGAGACCGGCTGGCGCGGTTACGCCGGCCTGCTGCTCGGCTCCTGGAACCGCAATGACCAGGTCCTCGACGTGGCGACCGGCACTCCGACAGGCTATGTCCGTCTTACCGGCAACCGCTCATCCCAGGATGACTACGAGAGCGGCTCAGGCCAGCGCGTCCCCTCGAAATGGATGAAATGGAGCGCGGATGTCGAGACTGGCTGGACGCCCGATGCCGATACGCGACTGGTGGCGACCATCGGCGGTGGTGATGGGGAGGGCCGCTATGCCGGGCGCCGCATGGGCGGATCACAAATCAGGCGCGAGAGCGGCATGCTGCGATTCGAGAAGGCCCGTATCGGCGGGGTCCTCGACGCCATCGAAGCCAGTGCGTACACCAACTACGCCGATCACGTCATGGACAACTACACCCTGCGCGACCCGAATCCTTCCAGTTCGATGCCGATGCCGATGGCGTCGAATGTCGATCGCCGCACGACGGGCGGACGGATTGCCACCACCTGGCGCTGGAACGGGTCGATGAGCCTGGTCACCGGCCTCGACCAGCAGGCCAACAGCCATCGCAGGCGCTACAGCATGGGTCGCGATGTTTATTTGTCCCTGCCACGGGTTGCGGATGCACGATTCTCGACGTCGGGGGCGTTCGCCGAATTCGACTGGGCATTCGCCAGCCGGCAGCGCCTGATCGCCGGTGCACGTGCCGACCACGCCACCGTCACGGACAAGCGCCTGACCACCGGCGGCATGATGCCGATGCCCAATCCCAGCAGCGGCGAAACGCGGCGCGACACACTGGGTTCGGGCTTCCTGCGCTATGAGCACGATCTCGCAGGATCGCCGACCAGGCTCTACGCCGGCATCGGCCATGTCGAGCGCTTCCCGGACTACTGGGAGCTGTTCTCTGCTTCGACTGCGACCGCCGGCACGGTCAACGCATTTTCCTCCGTTCGTCCGGAACGCACGACGCAGCTGGATGTCGGTGCGCAATTCAACGGCACGAGCATCCGCAGTTGGGTTTCACTGTATGCCGGCAGGGTCGACGACTTCATCCTGTTCCGTTACGGCACGAACAGCATGGGCGCGCCGATCTCGCAGGCACTGAATGTCGACGCGCGCACATGGGGTGGCGAAACCGGCATGCAGTGGCGCTTCGCCGACCTCTGGACTCTTGATGCATCGGCCGCCCACGCCCGCGGCAGCAATCGGACCGATTCGAAGCCCCTGCCCCAGATGCCTCCGCTCGAAGGTCGACTCGGCCTCGCCTATGACGACCGCACATGGTCGTTCGGCGGCATGTGGCGCGTGGTGGCCAGGCAAAACCAGGTATCCATCAACGAAGGCAATGTGGTCGGCCGAGATCTCGGGCCGAGCAGCGGTTTCGCCACCCTGGCCGTCAACGGTGGCTATCGATTGAACGCAACGACGCAGCTGACGGCAGGAGTGGACAACCTGTTCGATCGCAGGTTCGCCGAGCACCTGAACCTCGGCGGCAATGCGGCCTTCGGTTATCCGGCCGATCCGGTTCGCATCGATGAACCCGGTCGCACGTTCTGGACGCGGCTCAACACCAGTTTCTGACGCGTGCCGGAGGTCCGGCAACCGGAGGAGATTCGCGGGCACCTGTCGCAGGGAGGGATCGTGCATCGATAGCCCGGCGCCAGGGACTCACCAGTCGGTGGGTCGATAGTCCTTGAGGAACTGGCCCCACACGTGCTCGCCGGTGTTGAGCCCGCTGATGATCGGATCGACGATCCGGGCGGCGCCGTCGACGATGTCCAGTGGCGGATGTAAGCGTTCCTCCACGACCTTGCGCGCGGCGATTTCGACCGGATCCTCGTCGGTCACCCAGCCGGTGTCGACGCTGTTCATGTGGATGCCGTCGTTGTGGTAATCCGTGGCCGCCGTGCGCGTCATCATGTTGAGCGCAGCCTTGGCCATGTTGGTGTGCGGGTGTTTGGTGTTTTTGAATTTGCGGTAGAACTGGCCTTCGACCGCCGAGACATTGACGATGTGCTTGTCGCGTCCGGGCGTTTGCAGCATCAGCGGCTTCAGCCGCGCATTGATGATGAACGGCGCGATCGCATTCACCAGCTGCACCTCCAGAAGTTCCACCGAGGGCACCTCGGCCATCAGCAGGCGCCACGAATTCCGGCCGCGCAGGTCGACCTGCTGCAAATCCTGGTCGAGGTGCCCTTGCGGGAACAGGTGTTGCTGGGCCAGAAGCTCCTCGGGCAGCAGCTTCAGTTGCGAAAGCTCGGCGGCGCGACCCAGGCCGGGGTTGCCTTCGAGGGCCGGTTGGCCGCTACGCTGCAATCCAGTGCCGGCGCCCTCCCCGACCAGCGCGGCGCCGCGCAATCCTTCATAGCTCCCTACGAGCCTGCGCACCGCATCGGGCAGATCTTCGACCGATGCGGTCTCTCCCTCCATCATGTGGGCATAGAACTCGGGCGGCCGGCGCACCGTCTGGCAGGCATTGTTGATGATGAAGTCCAGGCGCGACCGGGACTTCAGCAGCTCGCTGCAGAATGCCTCCACGCTCGGCGTGTGGCGCAGATCGAGGCCGAAGATCTCGAGTCGATGTCCCCAGTCGGCGAAATCCGGCTCCTGCGCGTAGCGCGCCGCGGAATCACGCGGGAAGCGCGTCGTCACGATCAGTCCGGCACCGGCGCGCAGCAGCTTCAGGCCGGCCTGATAGCCGATCTTTACGCGCCCGCCGGTCAGCAGGGCGACGCGGCCGCGCAGATCGGCGAGTTCGCCGCGCTTGGCAAAATTGAATGCAGCGCATTCCGGGCAGAGCTGATCGTAGAAGTGATGGATCAGCGAATACTTCCGCTTGCATACATAGCAGTGCTGGAGTTCGCGGGACTGGCGCCGCGCGACATCCTCGCTGTCCGTGTCGACGGCCTCGTGGCCCTCCGGCGGAAAGACGTTCGGCGTCGTGAACACCGGCCTGGCGCGCAGCTTGCGAATGCCCGTGGCATTGAGCAAGGCGTCGTCTTCGCTGATCTGGCGATTCGCCCGCTCCCGCCCGGCAGCCTTCATGCGCTGCCTGCGCGATACCGGATCCGGGTGGTAGACGCGCGCCACGGCCTGGTGGAGCAACTTGCGGTCATCAGCTGGCAACTGCTCAAGCAGGCTCCAGTCATCGGCGACTTCAAGCAAAGCGGCCGTCGCCGCGCGCAGGCGGTCAGGCAAATGGGAAGCTTCGGCGGAAGCGGCAGGTTTTGGGTTTCTGGTGGTCACGGAAATTCATTCACAGACGATCAGCCGCGCATGATCGCATGCAAAGCGGACCCAGTCCCTACTCCCTCCCTGCGTCGCAAGAAGCAAAGGGCACGGCAATCGACTTGAGCTCCATTTTCGTCATCCCGGCGAAAGAAGGAGAGATGAATGCTTACAACTCCCGTGCCGCCTCGGCAAGACGACCGAGAAATGGCCGGTAGTAGGCCAATTCGGCTATCGAATCGCGAACGTCGCTGAGCGCCGTGTGCGCGGAATCCTTGTTGAAGCCCTTGCAGACGTCGGGGGCCCAGCGCCGCGCCAGTTCCTTCAGCGTCGACACATCGAGGTTGCGGTAGTGGAAGAACTGCTCGAGCCGCGGCATCAACCGGTGCATGAAGCGGCGGTCCTGGCAGATCGAGTTGCCGCACATCGGCGACTTCCCCGCAGGCACCCATTGCACGAGGAATTCCACGGTCCGCGCTTCGGCCAGCGCCATGTCGATTTCGGAATCGAGGACGCGCTGCCAGAGTCCGGATTTGCGGTGCTGGTTGCGGTTCCAGTCATCCATGGCGAGCAGGCGTTGTTCATCGTGGCGGATGGCGAATTCGGGCCCTTCGGCGAGGACATTGAGGTCCTTGTCCGTCACCACCGTGGCGATTTCGAGGATGGAATCGTTGTCGGTGTCCAATCCGGTCATCTCCAGATCGATCCAGATCAGGTTGTCCTCGTGCGCGGTCGACGACTTCGTCGGCGCCATGGCGTTCTCCATTACCCGTCAGTCCTCCGATTATTGCCGCGATGCGCGGCAAGGCCAAGTATCGGCTTCCTCATGCGGCCCGTGCCGGCGAAGGGTTAGCATGCAGACTTCGCCCGCCTGTCCCGCACCGATGGCTGCAACGACCTTCTTCTGGCACGACTACGAAACGACCGGGGCCGACCCGAAGCGCGACCGGCCGTCGCAGTTTGCCGGCCTGCGCACGAACCTCCAACTGGAGCCGGTCGGCGACCCGGTGATGCTCTATTGCAGGCCGGCCAGCGACAGCCTGCCGCATCCGGAAGCCTGCCTGATCACCGGGATCACGCCCCAGCAGGCCGAGCGTGAAGGCAGGATCGAGCCCGAGTTCGCCGCCGTCGTGCAGGAGGAACTGGCGGCGCCTGGCACTTGCGGCGTCGGCTACAACTCGCTGCGCTTCGACGACGAGTTCACCCGTCACCTGCTCTACCGCAACTTCCACGATCCCTACGAGCGCGAGTGGAAGGGCGGCAATTCGCGTTGGGACCTGATCGACCTGGCGCGCATGTGCTACGCCCTGCGACCGCTGGGCATCGAATGGCCGATGCGCGAGGATGGCGTGCCGAGTTTTCGCCTCGAGGAGCTGGCCACGGCCAACCGGCTGGCCCAGGCCCGTGCGCATGATGCCTTGTCCGACGTGGAGGCGACGCTGGGGCTGGCTCGCCTGATCCGTGCCCGGCAGCCGCGATTGTTCCAGTTCCATTTCGACCTGCGGCGCAAGCAGCGTGCCTTCGAACTGCTCGACGTGGCCCACCGCATTCCGGTCGTCCACGTTTCCTCACGTTACCCGGCCAGCCGCGGCTGCCTGGCCATCGTCGCGCCATTGGCCGTCCATCCGCAGCAGCCCAATGCGGTCATCGTCTATGACCTCGACGCCGATCCAGCGGCCCTGCTTGACCTCGGGCCCGACGAAATCGCCGATCGCGTGTTCGTCTCGCGTGCCGACCTGCCCGACGACGTCGAGCGCATCCCGCTCAAGCTCGTGCATGCCAACCGCTCGCCCGCGCTGGCACCGATGAGCGTGCTCAGGGATGTCGATGCCGCACGCATCAATCTCGACAGCGAACGCGCATTGCGCCACCTTGAGCTGCTCAACCGGGATCCGGACCTGGCCGGCAAGGTACAGGCGGTCTTTGCAGCGCAGGCCGCGCACGAGGCGCCAGGCGATCCGGAGCTTGCACTGTATGCCGGATTCCTGCCCGATGCCGACAAACGCCTGCTTCGCGACGTGCGCCAGTCGTCGAGCCAGATGCTGGCCGAAGCCGATTTCGCCTTCAAGGATCCGCGCTACGCCGAACTGCTGTTCCGCTATCGGGCGCGCAACTGGCCGCTGTCACTGGATGCCGCGGAATCTGCGCGCTGGCAGGAATTCCGCAGGCGCCGCCTGACCAGCGAAACGGCACTCACCACACTGACCCTCGAGCAATACTTCGCCATGATTTCGCAAAAGCGCACGGAGGTTCCGGCCAGCCATATCGCCCTGCTCGATGCGCTCGAGGACTGGGGACGGACCCTGCAGCGAGACCTTGCATGATGCGGCAAGGTACGCTTCCAGGCTGCCGCCCCTTGCCTGCGCCAAGCGCAGTGCCAACCCGTATTCCCGTTCCACCTTCCAGCAGGACCTGTCCAAATCCATGAGTGCCGTCTATTTTTCCGCCGCCACCTTCCGTTTCCTGCGCGACCTCAAGGCGAACAACAATCGCGCCTGGTTCGCGCAGAACAAGCCACGCTACGAGGAGGTGTTGCGCCAGCCATTCCTGCAGCTGATCGCTGACCTGCAGGCTCCGTTGGCAAGAATATCCCCGCACTATGTCGCCGATCCGCGCAGCCAGGGCGGTTCGCTGTTCCGCATCCATCGCGATACGCGCTTTGCCAATGACAAGACGCCGTACAAGACCTGGGCAGGGGCGCGGATGTTCCACGAGCGTGCCCGGCAGGTTGATGCACCTTCCTTCTACCTGCATGTCGAGCAGGGCGACTGCTTCGTCGGTGGCGGCATCTGGCATCCGCAGTCCGAATCGGTCAAGCGCATCCGCGCATTCCTCGCCAACAACCCGGCCGCGTGGATGAAGGCGACGCGATCGAAGGCCTTTGCCTCGCATTTCGCCATGGGCGGATCCAGCCTGATCCGACCGCCACGCGGATTCGACCCGGACCACGAGTTGATCGATGACATCAAACGCAAGGACTTCGTCGCCTCGGAGCGCTTCGCCGATCGCATCGCCACCTCGGCGGAACTCAGGCCGCTGCTGGTGGACCGCTTCAAGCGTATCGCCCCGATGGTCGACTACCTGTGCGCCAGCCTCGACCTGGAATTCTGAGATGGATGCCGTGGATTCCGGCGTGGATGCGCCCGTTCCGATGTTGCGCCTGTCGAGCTTCTACTTCGCCTACTACGCCGCGCTCGGCGCATTCAATCCGTACTGGAGCCTCTATCTGAAGGAGCGTGGGCAGGATGTGGCGGCGATCAGCATCCTGATGAGCCTGTGGTATGCGACGCGCATCGTCGCACCGACCACCTGGAGCACCCTGGCCTCGCGCTCTGCGCATCCGGTCCGCTGGCTGCGCACCGGCTGCCTGCTGACCCTGGCCAGTTTCGCCGTGTTCACCGTGCCGCTGGACTTCACCGGCTTGTTCATCGCGATGTGCGTTTTCTGCTTCATGTACAACGCGGTGATGCCGCAGTTCGAATCGATCACGCTTTCGCACCTGGTCGGCAGGAGCGAGCGCTACGGCCGCATCCGGGTATGGGGTTCGATCGGCTTCGTGCTGGTGGTCGCCGTGTTCGGCGTCGTGCTCGACCAGTTGCCGGTCACCGCCCTGCCCTGGCTCATGCTGCCGCTGTTCGCGGGCCTGCTCGCTTCGGCTTTCACCAACGACTACCGGCGCCAGCCTGCGGCCACGACGAACATCGAACCCTCGGATTTCCTGATCCGGCTCAAGCGCCCGGAGGTCATCGCATTCTTCGTTGTCGCCCTGCTCATGCAGGTTTCCTTCGGCCCCTACTACACGTTCTATTCGATCTACCTCGATGAGCATGGCTACAGCACGACGGCGCTCGGCACCTACTGGTCGATCGGCGTGGTACTGGAAATCGCCGTGTTCACGTTTTCGGCCTGGATCTTCAGGCGCTGGAGCGCCGCGGTCGTCCTCGTGGCCTCGCTCGCCGCGGCCAGCCTGCGCTGGGCGATGGTGGCGGCCTGGCCCGACAGCGCGGTCTTCATGGCGCTCGCGCAGACCCTGCACGCGCTGAGCTTCGCGGCCTTCTTCGCCGCCAGCATGCAGTTCCTCGTGATGTTCTTCCCGGGCCGCATGAACGGCCATGCCCAGGGCGTCTTCTACGGATTCTCCTCGGGCATCGGTGGCGTGACCGGCGCCCTCGTGTCCGGACAGGTATGGCGCCTCGGCGGAGGTGAGTCAGCCTTTTTCGTCGCCTCCACAGTGGCCCTCGTCGCCACTGCCATTGCCTGGATCTGGATCCGTCCCGCTCGCCTCGAGCCAGGCGTCTGACCACCGCCCTGCATCAATCCTTCGGAGCAACGGAGTGCCCGATCAGAAAACGCCGTAGGGCAGATTGGGCGAAGAGACCACACGGTCTCCGATCGTTTCGCCGCGCAGGAACCGCAGCGAGGCGTCGATGACCTTCGCATCATTGACGATGCGATGATGGCCGAGACCGCTCGTGCTGAGCAGTCGCGCATCACTGGCATGGCGAACGTAGCGCTCACCCTCCTCCCACGGTACTTCGTTGTCGACGAGGTCATGGATGACCAGCAGCGGTCGCGCAATCGGGCGCACGCTGTGATGGGCATGCTGCTCGTCAAACGTCACCGCGCTTCGCGTTTCGAACAAGCGGATCAGTCGCCCGCACAGGTGTTCGGCGAGTCCGACCAGTCGCGCAAAACGATGGGTCACCGCGACCATGTCGCCCGCTGGAGCGATCATCACGACACGCCGGGCATCGAGGCCGCGGCCCAGCGCACGAATGGTCGCCGCGCCGCCGAGTGAATGCGCGACGATTCCGGCAGCGGATCCGAAATGGGTACCAACCGCCAACAGGTTGCGGGCAAAGTCGGGTGCCGTTGCGCGCTTTCCCGAGCTGAGTCCATGCGCCTGCTGGTCGAAACTGACTACGGCGTAGCCGGCCTCACGCAGCCCCTGCACCCAGGGTTCGAAGCGCAGGCCGTAGCTCGACCAGCCGTGCACCATCAAGACGTAGGGCTGCAGGCCGGGATCACCCCAGGTGTAGATCTTCAGCGTGTGCTCGCCGGCGGCGAACTCACGCATCGAAGCCGTGGTCGCCATCGCACTTGCGCGTGCCCGACGGGCGCGCACGGGAGTTGTCATCAGGCGCGCGGCACTGCGCACGGCAACCCCCGGAAGCAGGCGACTGGCTATCGTGAAAGCAGTCCGCAAGGCGGCGCCCAGGGCAGTTTTTAGAACGATCGTGCTATTCAATGACGCGGCAGATGACATGGGATACCTCACGCAAATTCAGGCCAGACAGGATTCCAGCAGGCGTTCGATGGCGCGGCGACCGTGCAAACGGGCGTCCTCGTAACCGAAAAGGCCGGCATCGTGATGCACCATCAGGGCGATGGCGTAGATTTCGAAGGCAACCTGCCCTGGATCGACAGATGCCTTCAGTTCGCCGGTTTCGCGGGCGATGCGTACCGCCTTTGCGATTTCCGAACGCCAGCGATTCTGTTGTTCGACGACACGATCACGCATGGGCCCCGGTCGATCATCGAACTCGCTGACGGCACTCAGCAGCAGGCAGCCCCCGCTCTCGTGGTTGACCCAGTCGAACCAGTTCTCGACGATCTTGCGCAATCGCGCCACGCCACGCGGAACCTTGAGGGCGCTGGCCATCACGTGATCGACAAAACGTTCGGCCGCCGAATCGAGCACGGCGGCCTGCAGGTCCTCTCGTGACCCGAAATGGGCGAAGACGCCGCTCTTGGACATGCCGGAGTGTTGCGCAAGGACGCCAATCGAGAGGCTTTCCAGACCTGCGGCGCAGGCCAGCGCATAGGCCCGGTCGATGATCATCTCGCGGGTGGCGGCGCCCTTGCTGCTGGAATTGGTTACTGACATGGCGGGAAAATAGCACGCTCGTTCTATTATTGCAAGAGCCGGCTTGCCTGCCCCCTCTCCCGAGGCCAGACGCTCACGAACAGGACCGCTCAGGCTTCGGCAAACCCGAATGCAAGGACGTCGCGGATATCGTCCTCCCCGGCGAGGCACATCAGCAGGCGCTCGATGCCGAGCGCAACGCCTGCACAATCCGGTAGTCCGCGTCCCAGGGCATCGAGCAGGCCCGTGTCGATCGGCAATTCGCGCTGGCCGCGCGCCCGCCGTCGCCGGTTGTCATTCTCGAAGCGCATGCGCTGTTCCACGACATCGCACAGCTCGTGATAGCCGTTGGCCAGTTCGAAAGGCCCCAGATAGAGCTCGAAGCGCTCCGCAACGGGCGGATCGCCGGGGCGGATCCTGGCCAGCGCGCACTGGCTGGCTGGCCAGTCGCTGATCACCGTGATCCGCCCTGCCGGCAACCGCGGCTGCAGGACATGAGTGATCAGCAGGTCGAGCCAGTCGTCGCGCTGCAGGCTCCCGCCATCGATGCGAAATTCACGCAAGGGCTCGCCCAGCGCTTCGATCGACGCGGTGAACGGATCAAGCTTCAGGGTCTTTTCAAACCATTCCCCATAGCTCATCGACACTGCATCGAGCGTGCGGCCGACCGAGGCCGCCGCCGCCCGCACCAGGTCTATCGTCTCGCCAATCAGCTGCCGGTGGTCCCAGCCGACCCGGTACCATTCGAGCATGGTGAATTCAGGATTGTGCCGACGCCCTGCCTCGCCGTTGCGGAAGACCCGACCGAGTTCATAGCAGTCGCCCACACCCTCGACAAGCAGGCGCTTGAGTGGAAACTCGGCCGAGGTTCGCAACCAGCGTTCGGCTGTCCCGGATTCGGCCGGACCGGAAAACCGGGTACTGAAACTCTCGATGTTCGGCTCGGTATTTGCCGCCACCGAAAGCATCGGAGTCTCCACCTCGAGGATCCCGCGTGTGGCAAAGAACTGCCGGATCAGCGCATACACCCGTGCGCGCAACTCCAGCATCCGCATGAGTTCCGGCCGCTTCACGACGCATGTCCGGCAAGGAACTCAAGCAGCCTTTGCTCGTCCCAGATCTCGACGCCGAGCGCCTGTGCCTTGTCGAGCTTGGAGCCGGCCGATTCTCCGGCGACGACGAAGCTCGTCTTCTTCGACACGCTGCCAGCCACCTTGGCCCCGAGTGCTTCGAGCTTCTCACCGGCCTCGTCGCGCGTCATCGACGACAGCGAACCGGTCAGAACGACAGTCTGGCCGTCCAGAGGCAGCGATTCGATCGGTTCGCCGCTCGCCTCGACTTCCTCGCACAGCCGCTCCAGTGTCGAAATCGTGCGCACGAACAACCGGGCATTTTCCTTTACCTCGCGCCAGCCGACGAAAGCCGCTGCGGTGTCGGCCGGCAGACCGGCCGTGACAAGCTGGTGCTCGGGTACCTCGAGCAGCACCGCTGGATCCCCGAACGCCGACGCGAGCTGGGCCGCGCGCTTGTCGGTCAGTCTTGGAATCTCGAAAGACGCCAGCACCGACGCGGGAGAAAGGCCGGGCCGCAGCTTCCGAGAGGCAGCGTGCTCGTCCGACAGTTGCACGCCCCGCGCGAGCAGTTCGTCGACGGCGGTCTGGTTGCCATCCTGGGCGAAAAAGCGGTCGATCGAGCGCGCCACCTCGCCACCGATGTCGGGCACGAATTTGAGCAATGGCCAAGGCATGTGCCGGATCAGCTCGAATCGGCCGAACCAGGTCGAGAGGGCCTTGGCCGTGCTCTCGCCCACGTGTTCGATGCCGAGGGAGAAAAGGAATCGGTCCAGCGTGGTGCGCTTGCTGTGTTCGATCGCCTCAAGCAGGTTCTCCGCCCATTTGCTGGCTACCTTGCCGGCCTTGGCAGTTTCCGGCGTGGTGCCGTCGCGCTCGTCGGCGCGGCGCTTCATTTCGAGGAAATCGTCGAGGCCCAGCTTGTAAAGATCGGCCACCGAGGCGACGAAACCGAGGTCGCACAGGTCCTCGATGATGCGCGACCCGAGGCCTTCGATATCCATGGCTCGCCGCGAGGCAAAATGGATGATCGCTTCCTTGCGCTGTGCCGGGCAGGTCAACTCGCCCGAACAGCGCCAGACCACCTGCCCTTCCTCGCGGACCAGTTCGGAACCGCAGATCGGGCAATGACCCGGCATTTTCCAGGGTTGCGTCCCGGCTGGGCGCTCCTCGCCGATGACACGCACCACTTCCGGAATCACGTCGCCGGCGCGGCGCACGATGACGCTGTCGCCGACGCGCACGTCGAGCCGCTCGATCTGGTCGGCGTTGTGCAGGGTCGCATTGGTGACCACGACGCCGGCCACCTGCACCGGTTCGAGCCGCGCAATCGGCGTTGCCGCGCCGGTGCGGCCGATGTTGATGTCGATGGCGAGCACGCGCGTGGTCTGTTCCTGCGCCGGGAACTTGTGCGCGATGGCCCAGCGCGGCGTGCGCCCGACGAATCCGAGCTCGCGCTGCGCGGCGAGGTCGTCGAGCTTGTAGACGACACCATCGATATCAAACGGCAGGGTATCGCGCTGTTCGCCGATCCGGCGGTAGTAGTCGAGGCAGCCCTTGGCACCGCGCGCGGTCTCGATCAGTGGACTGACCGGAAAACCCCATTCGCGGAAGCGCGCCATCATCGCCGAATGCGTGGCCGGCAGACTGCCATTCTCGGCAGCGCCGGGCGCATAGGCATAGAAGGCCAGCGGTCGCGAAGCGGTCACCGACGGATCGAGCTGCCGCAGCGAGCCCGCGGCGCCATTGCGCGGATTGGCCAGGACCTTGCCGCCATGGTTTCGGGCATGTTCGTTGTACTTCTCGAAGGCTGTGCGCGGCATGTAGACCTCGCCGCGGACTTCGAGCACCTGCGGCCAGCCCGAACCACGCAAGTGCAATGGAACCGACCTTACCGTACGCAGGTTGGCGGTGACGTCCTCCCCGGTTTCTCCGTCGCCGCGGGTCGCCCCCTGGACGAACCTGCCCTGCTCATAACGCAGGTTGATGGCGAGGCCATCGAATTTTGGTTCCACCGAGAACAACGGGTCGCTGATGCCCAGGCGTTCCTCGATGCGGCGCACGAAATCCCCGACCTCGGATTCATCGAAGGCGTTGGCGAGCGACA
>OEIU01001415.1_pt1 | contig 15575 bp, 14 predicted proteins | sample 1539221 | NCBI WGS metagenome assembly OEIU01 (sample SAMN03792071, study PRJEB22550) | activated sludge metagenome | feature: wastewater treatment plant; material: activated sludge; isolation source: Wastewater treatment plant of a petroleum refinery complex | place: Argentina: Zarate | collected...
GGGTGGGGCCGCGCGGGGGGGTCACGGAGGGGCCCGGGGCCATCGCGGGGGCGGGCGCGCTGCGCCCCGGCCCGCGCGGCGGGGAGGCCCGCCAGTACGGCGACCGGATGCCCGAAGGCGACCGCGAACGGCTGATCTGGGCGATGGAGCAGTGCGGCTGGGTGCAGGCCAAGGCCGCACGGCTGCTGGGCGTGTCGCCGCGCCAGCTCGGCTATGCGCTGCAGAAGCACCGGATCGAGGTGCGCAAGCTCTGAAGGCCGCGGCCGCTTCACGCTCGAGTTCGCCAGGGCCTGCGCAGGCCGCGGAGCCGCCGCCTGCGCTCGGCTACGGCTTCAGCTCGAAGACGACTTCGACCTCGACCGACGCATTCGACGGCAACGACGACACACCGACGGCCGAACGTGCATGGGCACCGGCTTCGCCGAACACCTTCTCGAACAGGTCCGACGCGCCGTTGACGACAGCGGGCTGCCGGTCGTAGTCGGGCGTGCAGTTCACGAAGCCGGTGACCTTGACCACGCTGCCGAGCCGCTCCAGCCCGCCGGCCGCCCAGGCCGCGCAGGCGATGCAGTTCAGCGCGGCGTCGCGTGCCGACCGATAGGCATCCTCGTCGCCGACCGACTGGCCGACCTTGCCGACGTATCGGCGGACGCCGCCGACGCGCGCCGTCTGACCGGCGGTGAACACCAGCCCGCCGGCCACCCTGGCCGGCCGATAGTTTCCGGCCGGCGCCGGCACGTCGGGCAGCTCGAGCCCGAGGGCCTGCAGCCTGTCCAGAATCTCGGTTCGTTCCATCTCCACTCCATCGGGCAAGGATCGGTCCGCGGCAGACAGCGGTGCTGCCGCAGATCACCAGCTTACGTCGACCGGCGATTGCCGCGCAATCGAACCGGCCTCGGCGGTGCCTCGTGCGCCAGCCGCAGCCATTCGCGCGCCGCATCGGACAGGTAGCCGTCGCGCCGCCAGGCCAGCGCGAAGCGCAGGTCGGTGTTCGGCTCGTCGAGCTGCGCGTAGCGGATCGCCGGATGATGCCGGCGCTCGAGCAGCATCCGCGGCAGGAACGCCACGCCCAGGCCCAGCGCCGCGAGCTCGACGATGAAATCGATCTGCCGGCTGCGGGCGACGATCGGGTTCGTGCTGCCGATGCGCTCGCAGGCGTCCAGCACCACCTGATTGATGCCGCCGTCCTCCTCGAAGAAGATGAACGGCGTGCCGGCAAGGCTGGCAAGCTCGATGCGGCTGCGGCTGGCCAGCGGATGGCCCAGCGGCATCACCACCATCAGCGGCTCGGTGTACACGTCCTGCGACGACAGCTCGGGCCGCAGCGGCAGCAGCATCGCGGCCAGGTCGAGCTCGCCGGCGATCAGCATCTCGCCGAGCCGGGCGCTGCCGTGCACCGCGAAATGAACGTCGATGTTCGGATACCGCTTGCGGTAGTTCGCGAACAGCGGCGCGAACAGGATCGTGCTGCCGACCGAGAAGCCGATCTTCAGCGCGCCGCGCTTCAGACCTCTGAGCTCGTCGAGCTCCGACACCAGGTCGTCGCGTTCGACCAGCATCGACGACGCGCGGCGGTGGACGATCTCGCCGGCGGCGGTCAGCGTCACGCGGTGACCCGAGCGGTCCAGCAGACGGATGCCCAGCTCGTCCTCGAGATTCCTGACGGCCTTGCTGACCGTCGACTGGCTGGCGAACGCGGTCTGCGCGGCCTTCGAGAAGCCCCCTTGCCGAACGACCTCGACGAACAGCCTCAGCGCGCGCAGCTCCATCGCGAGTATTCCATATCGGAATTGATCGGATTCGAATTAGTCACTTTGGCGATTGTATCAACGGCAGTACCATCGATCGGCATCGCGAATGAAACAACGCCTCGGAACCGCCGGAGGCCGCGGTGCGCAACGAGGAGAAACGGATGCTCGGCGCATCGGCAAGGACCTTGGTGACGATCGCGTTGTGCTCGGTCGTATCGCTCGGCCCGGCGCGGGCGGCGATCGACAAATGTCCGGTCCAGGGCGGATCGGTGCGGGCGGCGATGGCGGGCACGCCGCCGACTCTCGACTTCATCAGCAGCTTCGCCGCGCAGGCGCGCGACATCGGGGTCTATCTGTACGAGGGGCTGCTGACCCTGAACGACAAGTACGAGGTGGCGCCGCAGCTTGCCGAGCGCTGGAGCGTCGGCGACGGCGGCCTCACGTACACGTTCGAGCTGCGGCGCGGCATCAAGTTCCATGACGGCAGCGCGCTGACCGCCGACGACGTGGTCGCGTCGTTCGAACGCTTCCTGGCGCAGTCGCCGCGCAAGGCCGACCTGTCGATGGTCGCCTCGACCCGCGCGGTCGATCCGCACACCGTGGAGATCAAGCTGTCGCGTCCGTCGGCGGCGTTCCTCGCGTTGCTCGCCTATCCCGGCCCCGCGGTGGCGATCATGCCGAAGAAGCTGATCCAGGGCGTCGCCGCCGGCCGCCTGCCCAAGGAGGCGCTGATCGGGACCGGGCCGTACCGGCTGGCCGAATGGGTACCCGACAAGCACGTGCATCTGAAGCGCTTCGCCGACTACAGCCCGTCGCCCGGCGAGCCCTCGGGCTATGCCGGCCGCCGGCTCGCCTGCCTGGAGGACATCTACTTCGTGCCGGTGCCGGAGGCCTCCAGCCGCATCGCCGGCCTGGAGAGCGGCGACTACGACTACGGCCAGAACCTGCCGCCGGACGCCTACAAACGGCTGCAGGCGGCGAAGAATCTGAAGAGCGTGGTCATCAAGCCGTACTACGCGGTCGTCATCCACCTGAACACGCAGAACGGTCCGTTGAAGGACCCGAGGATCCGCCGCGCGATCCAGATCGGCCTGAACGAGGAAGACATCATGCTGTCGGCGGCGGCCGAGCCGGCGCTGTACAGGCTGGACCCCAGCCTGTTCTTCAAGGAACAGTTCTGGCACTCGGCGGTCGGCGCGAACCGCTACAACGAGCACAACCTCCAGCGCGCCAAGGCGCTGCTGAAGGAGGCCGGATACAACGGCGCGCCGCTGCGCATCAACACCAGCAGCGACTTCCAGTTCCTGTACAACGCCGGTCTGGCGCTGGAGTCGCAGCTTCGGCAGATCGGCTTTGCGACGCGGCTGCAGGCCTACGACTATCCGACGATGATCGACATCTTCCGCAAGAAGCGCGACGAGTGGGACATCAGCTACAACGCGTTCTCGATCCGCAACGATCCCGGCGGCTTCACCTTCGTGCTGAAGTCCGACTCGGGATATCAGCCGTACGCCAGCAAGGACGTCGATGCGCTGCTCGATCGCGCGCTGGTCGAGGGTGATCGCGCGGCGCGCCGCGGGCTGTACGAGAAGGTGCAGGATGCCGTCTACAACGACATCCCGATGATCAAGCACGGCGACATCTTCGGTCTGGACGCCGTCCGCGATACGGTCCAGGGTTTCGAGCCCTTCTACACCACGCCGCGCTTCTGGAACGTCTGGCGACCGAAAGGCGCTGCCCGCTGACCGGAGCGCGCGTTGGTCCGGTTCATGCTGAAGCGGCTGCTGTCGCTGGCACTGGTGCTGTGGCTGGTCACGATCATCGCGTTCGCGGTCATCCGGCTGGCGCCCGGCGATCCGTCGGCGGTGATGCTCGGCTCGGATGCTACGCCGCAGGCCGTCGCCGAGTTCCGCGTCGCCTACGGGCTGGACCGGCCGATTCCGATCCAGTACGTCGCCTGGCTGGGCCGCGTGCTGCAAGGCGACCTCGGGCAGTCGATCTATCTGGGCCGGCCGGTCGCCTCGGCGATCCTGGAGCGGCTTCCGGTGAGCCTGACGCTGACCTTCGCGGCCTTCCTGTTCGCCGTCGTGTTCGGCGTCGCGCTGGGCCTGGCCGCCGGCTACTGGCGCAACTCCTGGGTCGATCGGCTGGTCTCCGCGATCGCCGCGCTGAGCCTGTCGATTCCGAGCTTCTGGCTCGGCATCTGCCTGATCTATCTGCTGTCGGTGCGCTGGCCCGTGCTGCCGTCCGGCGGCTTCGTCGAGCCGTGGAAGGAGCCGCTGAATTCGCTGCGCCATCTGGTGCTGCCGGCGTTCGCGCTCGGCTACCTGCAGTTGGGTCTGATCGCGCGCATCACCCGGGCGGCGATGCTCGAGGCGCTGCGCGGCGACTATGTGCGGGCGGCGCGCGCCCGCGGCGCTTCCGAGATGCGCGTGGTGCTGAACCATGCGTTCCGCAATTCGCTGATCCCGGTGCTGACCATCTCCGGCGTCGCGCTGGGCGTGCTGTTCGGCGGCGCGGTGGTCATCGAGACGGTATTCACCGTGCCGGGCGTCGGCCGGCTGCTGGTCAACGCGGTGGTCCGGCGGGACTATCCGGTCGTGCAGGGCACGCTGCTGCTGGTCGCGTCCTGGTACGTGCTGGTCAATCTGCTGGTGGATTTCCTGTACACCGTCAGTGATCCGCGGATCAGGCTGCAGACGTGATGGCGTGGCGCTCGAATCGTGGTCGTGGCCGCACGCGGATCGGCACGGTGATCGCACTGGCGACGATGCTGCTGATCGCCGCCGCACTGACGTTCGGACCCATGTTGTACCCCGTGCCCGCCACCCGCGTCGCCAGCGCCGAGCGACTGAAGCCGCCGTCGCTGCAGCATCCGCTGGGCACCGATCAGTTCGGCCGCGACGTGCTGGCGCGCGTGCTGGTCGGCGGTCAGCAGTCGATGCGGATCGCCGGCACGACGATGCTGTTGACGGTGCTCGCCGGCGGCGCGCTCGGCCTGCTGGCCGGCTACTTCCGGCGGCTCGACGAACCGCTGATGCGGCTGTGCGATGCGTTCATGGCGCTGCCCGCGGTGATCCTGGCGATCGCGCTGATGGCGGTCAGCCAGCCGAGCGAGGCGAACGTGGTGTTCGCGCTCACCGTCGTCTACACGCCGCGGATGGCGCGGCTGGTGCGCGGCAAGGCGCTGCTGATCCGCGAGATGGCCTATGTCGAGGCGGCGACGGCGCTGGGCGCGCGCAGCTCGCGCATCGTCTTCCGGCATGTGCTGCCGAACGCGCTGCCCGAGATCATCGTGCTCGGCAGCTTCATCTTCGGTTACGCGATCCTCGACGAGGCGACGCTCAGCTTTCTGGGCGTCGGCCCGCCGCCGCCGGCGCCGAGCTGGGGAAACATGCTGTCGGAGGCGCGCCACCTGATTCGCGAGGCGTTCTGGATCAGCTTCTTTCCGGGGCTGTTCATCGGCATCGTGGTGCTCGCCGCGAACATCTTCGGCGACGGCATACGGGACCGTTACGACCCGAGAAGCCAGGAGTAGTGCAATGGACGAACGTGAACGCAGCGAGTATTTCCTGAAGACCTTGGTGGCGGTGCCGAGCGTGTCCGGCGACGAAGCTGCGGTGGTGGCGGTCTTCGATCGCCTGCTGCGCGAGATCGGAATGAGTACCGGGCACCGGCCGTGCGAAGGCGTGCCGGGTGCCGTCAACGTCGAAGGGCGGCTGGGCGCCGCGCGGCCGAAGCTGTGCATCGCCGGGGACATCGACACCGTGCCGTTCGACGGCATGACCGTCGATCCGCTCGGCGAGCAGCGCGGCAACCGCTACTACGGGCGCGGCACGAGCGACATGAAGGGCGGCATCGCGGCCGCGCTGGCCGCGGTCGACAAGCTGACCCGGCGCGGCGTCGCGCTGAACGGCGAGCTGGTGATCATCGGTACCGCGATGGAGGAGACGCTGAAGTGCGGCGGCTATCAGCTCGCCAAGGATCATCGCGATGCCGACGCGGTGGTCTGCGCCGAGCCGACCGACTGTCGGGTCGCGGTGGCCGCGACCGGCAGCCTGCCGGTGCGGCTGGATGCCTACGGCTCGCGCGGTCACAGCAGCGTGCCCGGCCGCGGCGGCAATGCGATCCTGGCGGCGCAACGGGCCACCGAGGCGGTCGTCAACGGGCTGACCGAGACGATCGACGTCCCCTACGTCGGCAAGCGTGATCGCGCCGTCAACGTCGGCGTGATCCGCGGCGGCATCGCGCAGCCGGTGGTGCCGCAGCACTGCACGGTCTGGCTGGACGTCAGGTATTTCGTCGGCGAGAACGCCGAGAAGCTGATGGGGCGGATCCGGCCGATCTGTCAGCATGCCGTCGCGCAGATGCCCGGCGTGCGGGTCGAGCCGTCGCTGCAGCGGCTGGACTACGAGGGCAATCCGTATCCGCAGGGCAGCTTCGGCGATTTCATTCATGTCGAGCGCGGCATGAAGGCGTTCGCGACCTCGCCTTCCGAGCCGGTCGTGCAGGCGTTCCGGCGCGCGGTGAAGGCCACCGGCGGCGACGACGGCATCGACATGATGCGCGGCTGGGGCGACGTCGAGTTCATCGCGACCGATCACGGCACGCCGGCGATCTATTTCGGACCCGGCTCGGTCGCGATGGCGCACACGGAGGACGAATACATCGACCTGGATCTCTATCACCAGGGCGTCGCGGTGTACGAGCGGGCGATCGTCGATTTCCTCGGCACGCGGTGACGGACATGCCGGATGCCGACACCGGGAGGGCCATGATGCTGACGGAAACGAAGCTGCGCGACCTGTGCGCGGCGCTCGACGCGGTAGCGAACCTCGACGTCTACGGCAAGAACGTGATCCCGCGGCTTCATCTGGCTGCGAGTGCGCGCCAGCCCGACGGGCCGCTGAGCCTGGCGGCCGCGCGGCTGCTGCTCGGCGCGGTCGAGCCGCGTGATGCGGTGATCATCGCCACCGGCTTTCCGGAACGGGCCTGGATCGCGCGCCCGATCGTCGAGACCGACGGGCCGCCGGCGGCGGCGACCCTGGCCAGGAGCCTGCATGCGGCGGCCGGCGCGCTGCCGGTGGTGCTGATCGACGAGCCGTTCGTCGACGTGATGAAGGCCACCTGCCGCGGCGCCGGCATGGTGCCGATCGAGCTGGAGTACTTCGACAACGTCAGGCGCGAAGGCGGCTTCCAGGCGGTGTTCGTCGTCGGCGTGCCGCTCGAGCGGGGCGCCGCGCATCAGCTTCAGGACCGGTTGCTGGAACGGCTGCGGCCGGCCGCGCTGGTGGGGATCGAGCGCCCCGGGCAGAACGAATTCGGCGTCTATCACCAGGTCGGCGGCCAGCGGATCCCCGACGATGCGGTGGCCGACCTGGACCACCTGTTCCGGCGGGCCGCGCAGCAGAGCATTCCGACCGTCGGCATCGGCGACGGCGGCAACGAGATCGGCATGGGCGTGATCGGCGCCGGCCCCCTGGGCGACATCGTGCCGGCCACCCGGCGCTGCCAGTGCCCGTGCGGCGGCGGCAGCGCCGCCGTCACGTCCACCGATGTCCTCGTGACCGGCACCTGCTCGAACTGGGCGGTGACCGCGCTGGAGGCCGCGATGGCGCTGCTGAAAGGCGATCGTCATGTGCTGCACAGCCGAGGCACCGATCGCCGCGCGCTGCACGCCTGCTCGGCCGCCGGGGCGATCGACGGCGGCGTCAACTACAACACCGATCCGGCAGTCGACGACATTCCGTGGTCCGGTTATCGCGCGGTGATCGACCTGTGCCGCGACATCGTCGACCGGGCGCTCGGCCGTCCCTGACGCCGGCGCCCGAAGGAGAATCAGCATGAGCATCTATCAGCGGTTCGGCATCGCGCCGATCATCAACGCCGCCGGCACGCTGACGCGGCTGGGCGGCACGGTGATGCGTCCCGAGGTGCGCGACGCGATGTCCGACGCCGCCTCCGGGCTGGTGCCGATCGACGAGCTGCAGGCCGCCGCCAGCGACGTGATCGCGCAGACCTGCGGCTGCGAGGCCGGCTTCGTGACGTCGGGCGCCTCGGCGGGCCTGACGCTGGCGACCGCCGCCTGCCTGGCGGGGTTCGATCTGCCGACGATGGACCGCCTGCCGCGCATCGACGGCGGACGCTCCGAGGTGATCATGTTCCGGACGCACCGGAACTCCTACGATCATGCCTATCGGGCGGCCGGCGCGACATTGGTCGAGGTCGGCATGAGCGATCGGGCGTCGGGAGTCGGCGTCCGCGAAGGCGAGCCGTGGGAGCTGGCGGCGGCGATCACCGAACGGACCGCGGCGATCGCCTATACCGCCAGTCCCGATGCGCAGCCGTCGCTGGCGGCGGTGTCCGCGGTGGCGCGTCGGCACGGCATTCCGGTCATCGTCGATGCGGCCGGCCAGTTGCCCCCGCCGTCGAACCTGCGGCGTTTCATCGCCGAAGGCGCCGACCTGGTGTCGTTCAGCGGCGGCAAGGCGCTGCGCGGGCCGCAGGGAACCGGCGTGCTGGCCGGCCGGCGCGACCTGATCGCATCGGTCGCGCTGCAGCAGCTCGACATGGACGTGACCTTCGATCTGTGGGAGCCGCCGCCGCGGCTGATTCCGAAGGAGCGGCTGCCCGGCGCCCCCCGCCATGGCGTCGGCCGCGGCTACAAGGTGTCCAAGGAACAGATCGTCGGGCTGATGGTCGCGCTGGAGCTGTACGACGAAACGCAGGCGCGTGCCGATGCCTTGCGCTGGACGCAATGGCTGAGCATGATGCAGCGCGGCCTGGGCGAATGCCGCGGCATCCGCACCGTCATCGTGCCGCCGCGCTACGAGCTGGGTTTTCCGCTGCTGGAGATCCATCTGGACAGCCGGGCCGGCACCGTCGGCGCGCACGAGCTGATCCGCCGGATGCGGGACGGCTCGCCGCGCATCTTCCTGGGCGAGCGCAAGGTCATCGACGGGGCGGCGATCATCCACCCGATGAATCTCGACGAGGGCAGCGTCGCGATCGTGCTGCAGCGGCTGCTGGCCGTGCTGAACGACGGCTGACCGGCGCAGCGATCGTGTCCGATGCCGTGATGCCGCTGCTGGAGATCAGGAACCTGAAGACGGAGTTCCACAAGGCCGACGAGGTGGTTCGTGCGGTCGACGGCGTGGACCTGACGATCGGCGCGCGCGAAACGGTCGGCGTGATCGGTGAATCCGGTTCCGGCAAGTCGGTGCTCGCGCTGAGCATCATGAATCTGGTGCCTCGTCCGCCGGGCCGCATCACCGCCGGCGAGATCCTGTACGAGGGTCGCGACCTGCTGACGCTGCCGGCGCGGCAGATGCGGGCGTTGCGCGGCAAGACGATCTCGATGATCTTCCAGCAGCCGACCACTTCGCTGAATCCGGTCGCCACCTGCGGCGAGCAGATCGCCGAAGCGCTGATGCTCCACGGCCGCATCTCCCGGGACGAAGCGATGGAGCAGGCGGCCGACATGCTGAAGCTCGTCCGGATCGCCGAGCCGGGCCGTCGCCTGCGCGAGTATCCGCACCAGCTTTCCGGCGGCATGTGCCAGCGGGTGATGATCGCGATCGCGATCGCCTGCAACCCGCGGCTGCTGATCGCCGACGAGCCGACCACCGCGCTGGACGTCACGGTGCAGGCGCAGATCCTCGAGCTGCTCGACGATCTGAAGTCGCGGCTGGGCATGTCGATGCTGCTGATCACCCACGACATGGGCGTGGTCGCCGAGACCAGCCAGCGCGTCGTCGTGATGTACGGCGCGCGGGTCGTCGAGGAGGCGGACGTCCTGGCGTTGTTCGACGAGCCGCTGCATCCGTACACCCGGGGGCTGATGCGGGCGATTCCGCGGGTCGATTCGGCCGGCGGCGAACGCCGGCGGTTGCAGACGATTCCGGGATCGGTGCAGACGATCACCGGCGACGTGGCGCCCGGCTGCCGTTTCGCCGCCCGTTGCCCGCAGGCGATGCCGGTGTGTGCCGAACGCGACCCGCTGCTGAGCGAACCGCGCCCGGGCCACAAGGTGGCCTGCTGGCTGTACCCCTGACGGGCGACCGATGCCGCTTCTGGAAGTCACCGGCCTCAAGAAACACTTTCCGCTGCGGCGGCGTTCGCCGTTCGCGCCGCGCGAGCAGGTGCACGCGGTCGACGGAGTATCGTTCTCGGTGCAGCAGGGCGAGACGCTGGGCATCGTCGGCGAGTCCGGCTCCGGCAAATCGACCACCGGCCGGGCGATCCTGCGCCTGGTCGAGCCGACCGCCGGCAGCATCCGCTTCCGGGGAACCGAGATCACGACGCTGGCACGGGCCGCGCTGCGCGACGTGCGGCGCGACATGCAGATGATCTTCCAGGATCCGTTCGCGTCGCTGGATCCGCGGATGACGGTCGCGGCCATCGTCGGCGAGGGACTGGAGATCCACCGGCTGGTCCGCAATCGGCGCGAGCGTGACGAGCGCGTCGTGCAGGTGCTGGAGACCGTCGGTCTGAACGCCCGGCATCTGACCCGCTTCGCGCACGAGTTCTCCGGCGGCCAGCGCCAGCGGATCGGCATCGCGCGGGCGCTGGCGGTCGATCCCAAGCTGATCGTCGCCGACGAGCCGGTGTCGGCGCTGGACGTGTCGATCCAGGCCCAGGTCATCAATCTGCTCGAGGACGTGCAGGCCAAGCTCGGGCTGACTTATCTGTTCATCGCCCACGATCTCTCGGTGGTCCGGCATATCTCGACCCACGTCGCGGTGATGTATCTCGGGCGGATCGTCGAGATCGCGCCGTCGGCCGAGCTCTACGAACGGCCGACCCATCCCTACACCGAGGCGCTGCTGTCCGCGGTGCCGCTGCCCGACCCGCGCTCCGGAAGACGGCGGATCGCGCTGCGCGGCGAGGTGCCCAGTCCGGTCCATCCGCCGTCCGGCTGCCATTTCCACGGCCGCTGCCCGATCGCGCAGCCCGAGTGTGCGCACGCCGAGCAGGCGCTGCAGCAGGTGGCGCCCGGGCACTGGGTCGCCTGCCACGTCAGGGCCGCTCCGGCAGGCATGACCGCCGCCGCGCCGCGCACGGACCCCGCGGCGTGACCGGTGTCGTCGGGATCCTGCCCGGCAGTGCCGAATTCGTCAGGACCCGGGCAAGAAGTCCGCCGATTTGTAACCGCGATTGCAAACGGTAAGGTCGCTTGAGCGACGGCCGCCGCTGCCGCACATTGGCACCGTGCCCGGCTCGTCGGGCATTCAAGGAGCCAAAGCAAATGAACGTCAAACTGTCGGTTGCGGCCCTCGCGGCCGTGTTCACCCTGACCGCTGCGTATGCGCAGTCCTCGGGCTCGGGCACCGCCCCCGCGGCGCCCGGCAATCCGCCGGCCGCCGCGCCGGGCACGCCGCCCGGCCCTGGCGCCGACCAGCCTGGCGGCGGGCCGCGTCACCACCATCATCGCCACGGGCATCGTCATGGGCACGGCGGCATGATGGGCCACCTCGACACCGATCGCGACGGCGCGGTCAGCATGGCCGAACTGCAGGCGTCGCAGCAGCGCCAGACGGAATGGTTCCAGCGCGCCGACACCGACAAGGACGGCAAGGTGACGCGCGAGGAGATGCGCGCGACGTTCGCGGCGATGAAGGGTCAGCGCCGCGGTCCCGGCGGCCCGGCCGGCGGGCCCAGGCCCGGCGCTGCGCCTGCCGCCCCGGCGGCACCGCCCCGAACCGGCACCACGGCGGGCTGACGGCCCGAAGAGGGCCTGCGGCGGTCGGATGCCGCAGGCCCGGAGCGCGAGGGCTGCTGCAGACGCCGCGACCTGCGCGGGATGGTCGTGCTCAGGCCGCCGGTTGCGGCGGATAGTTGCCGGCCTCGAACGCGATCGGCGCATGGTCCTCGTCGAACACCAGCCCGGCCGGATCGCCGCCGCCGGCCATCACCTCGAGCTGCCGGGCGAGGAATCGCCGCAGCATGCCGATGCCGCGGTCGCTGCCGGTCAGGTGCTCCTCGGAATGCGCGGTGATCGCGCCCTGGCCCACCTGCGCCTCCAGGTCGCCGGGAAAGCGCTGATGTTCCTCCTCGGTCATCTGTTCCCACAGCTTGCCGCCGAGCCGGGACCGGAAGCCCTGCAGCTCGCCGCGCTGGCGCACCCGGCCCACCGTGTAGATCCGGTAGTGGGTGTCGTCGATCGGCAGCACGAAGCCGATCGATTCGACCCGCTCGAAACGGCCCAGTCGCGGATTCGGCACGACCCGCAAGGTCGGGATGCAGGCCTCGGTGACGCGGCGGAACACCCGGCCGTCCTCCAGCGTGCGGGTGGTCGTCACCTTCACGCCGCGCTCGGTGTAGCCGAACTCCACCTGCGGCAGGATCAGCATCTCCTTGACGAACTGGGTGCCGGAGAACCAGCCGTGCAGCACCGGCACGTGCAGCGGATCGACGACGTTCTCCCAGTGCTGCAGCCAGTTGCACGGCGCGATCACCGCGCCGCCGCTGCCGATGCTGCGGTCGTCGGTCTCCAGCATCTCGCCTTCGGCCAGGTTCTCCAGCGGCTCGTAGCGCGGCAGCGCCGGCATCCGCGCCGGCGGCCCCATGTAGGCCCAGATCAGGCCGTAGCGCTCGCGCACCGGATACCAGGGCTGGCGCAGCTTCGTGCGGTTGGCGCCGCCGCCCGGTTCGCACGGCTGATCGAGGCAGCGGCCGTCGACCGAGAACAGCCAGCCGTGATAGCAGCAGCGGATGCCTTCGTCCTCGACGCGCCCGTAGTAGAGCGTCGTGCCGCGGTGCGCGCAGCGCGCATGCAGCAGCCCGGGCCGCCCCTGCCGGTCGCGGAACAGCACCAGGTCCTCGCCCAGCACCCGCAGCGCGCGCGGCGTGTCGCCGGCATCGGCGGTCACGCCCACCGGATGCCAGTAGCGGCGCATCAGCTCGCCCATCGGCGTGCCGCGGCCGACGTCGGTCAGCTCGCGCCGCCAGGTCGGCGCCGGCAGGTCGTACGCGTGTCCGGTCAGATCCTGGTTCATGACTTGATTCATGACTGGGTTCATGGCGGTGAGTCCAGATTGCCGATCAGCCGATGATAGAACTGGATGATCTGCGTGTAGTTGGCGACCGACATCCGCTCGTTCGTGCCATGGAAGCGGGCCAGGTCCTCGGCCCGGGCACGCACCGGCATGAACTTGAAGACGGTGTCGGCGATATCGGCGAAGTGGCGCGAATCGGTCGCGGCGATCATCAGCCCCGGCGCCACCACCAGCGTGGGATCCAGCTCGCGCAGCGTGCGCGCGATCGCCTGGTAGCCGGCCGACCCGCCGGAAGACACCCGCGACGGCTCGGTGCCGCCGGGCAGCGCCTCGATCCGGATCGAAGGGTCGTCCACCGCCGCGGTCACGTGCGCGATCACGCCGGCGATCGTGTCGCCCGGCAGCAGCCGGAAGTTGAACAGCGCGGTCGCCTCGCCGGGCAGCACGTTCTCCTTGTTGCCGGCCGAAAGCACCGTCGGCGCGGTGGTCGTGCGCAGGATCGTGTTGGTGTTGGCCTTCTTCTGCATCACCGAGCGCACCACCGGTTCGAACAGCCACAGGTTCGACAGCAGCAACGCGTTCACGCCGCTCATCTCGGGCGCCAGGGTCTCGAACATCTCGCGCGGCAGCCCGGACAACCGGGCAGGCAGCGGGTTCGCCTCGACCCGGGCCACCGCGCGGGCCAGCGCACCGATCGCGGTGCGCGCCGGCGGCATCGACGAGTGTCCCGGCTCGCCGGTGGCGGTCAGCCGCAGCGTCAGCGTGCCCTTCTCGGCCACGCCGATGATCGCCGCCGGTGCCGCCAGCCCGTCGATCATCCCTTCGGTGATCAGCATGCCCTCGTCGAGCACCATCGCCAGCCGGATGCCGCGCTCGCGGATCCGTTCGGCGATCCGCGCCGCCCCGTGCCGGCCGCCGACCTCCTCGTCGTGGCCGAATGCCAGATGGATCGTCCGCGCCGGCACGAACCCCTGCGACACCAGCAGCTCGACCGCTTCGAGGATCGCCATCAGCGACCCCTTGTCGTCCCAGGCGCCGCGGCCCCAGACGAAGCCGTCGCGGATCTCGCCGGAGAACGGCTCGCTCTGCCATTCCTTCTCGGTGCCCGGCGCGACCGGCACCACGTCCTGGTGCGCCATCAGCATCACGGCGGGCGCCTGCGCATCGCGGCCGGGCCAGGTGTAGAGCAGGCTGTAGTCGCCGATCAGCTCGCGCTGCAGCGCCGCGTGCAGCTTCGGAAAGCTGTCGGCCAGGTGCTGGTGCAGCTTCAGGAACTGCTCGGGCTCGACGACCTTGCCGGACTCCACCGATACCGTCGGGATGCGCACCGCAGTCGCCAGCCGCTCGGCCGCCGCCCGGGCATCGACGGCCACCGGCTGCACCGGCGGCACGACGAGCTGCCGCGAAGGGCGGGTCAGCATGATCGCGACGAGGGCGACCGCCAGACCGGCCAGGACCAGAAGGACTGCTGTGAACAGCTTGCGGATCATCGACCCGGATCTTGGCAGAAATCCGCGGCCGCAGCGCAGGGGAGAGGGGTGGCCCTCCCCGCATCATCCGAGCAGTTTCAGCAGCCTGCGCTCCGGTGCCGTCAGTCCCCGGGGCCTGGCGGGCAGCCTGGCCAGCGCGCGCCAGGCGGCGAAGGATTCGTCGCGCAGCCGGGTTCCGAGCTGCTGCACGTCCGGATGCACATAGGCCTTGCGGCATACCGCCACGGTGTTGCCCAGCCGGCCCGCCACATCGCGCAGCAGCGCCACCGGAGAGGGCAGCGGCTCGCACCGGCGGGCCGTCCACAGCAGGTCCAGCGCCAGCGCGCTGCCATGCCAGGTGCGGAAATCCTTGGCGGTGACCCGTTCGCCGGCGATGTCGGCAAGGTAGTCGTTGACGTCCGCCGATCCCACCGCCGAGCATTCGCCGTCGGCTTCGACGCAGGTGAACAGCGTCTGGCCGGGAAGCTGCTGACAGCGGCGGACGATCTTCGCGACCCGGCGGTCGTCGATCCTCACGTCATGCTGCACGCCGCTCTTGCCGCGAAAGCGCAGCCGCAGGGTTCCGGGGCCGACGATCACGTGGCGGTTGCGCAAGGTGGTCAGGCCGAATGATCCGTTTTCGCGTGCGTAGCTGTCGTTGCCGACGCGTATCAGCGTCGTGTCGAGCAGCCGCACGACGGTGGCCAGCACGGTCGTGCGGTCGGGAGCGCGGGCCGCACCGCGTTCCAGCTCACGCGCGATGCGGTTGCGGATCCGCGGAAGCCGCTCGCCGAACTCGGCCAGCCGATCGAACTTGTGCTCGTCGCGCTGCAGTCGCCACAGCTCGTGATAGCGGTACTGCTTGCGCGCACGGGCATCGCGACCGGTGGCCTGCAGATGACCGTTGGATAGCGGGCAGATCCATACGTCCTCGTACGCCGGCGGGATCGCCAGCCGCCGGATCCTGGCGAGGTCGGCTTCGCGGGTCAGCGGCCGGCCATCGGGAGCGCGATAGGAGAAGCCGCTGCCGTTGCGGACGCGGCGGATGCCGGGCATTTCGTCGGTCACGTAGACCAGGCCATCCGGCAGCCGCTCGGGGACGAAGCAGGAGGTGTCGGGAACGGCGGACACGTCAACCGCAATCGGTCAGCAGTCGCAATCGATCGGCGGATCAGCGCAGCGCTACCTTCGGCGGCCCGTCGCTGCGCGCGATCACCGGCTTGCGCAGCGCCTCGGCCTGCGCGAGTTGCGTGCGCAACGCCGGCAGCGTCTTGTCGAACCAGGCCTTCAGCGTCGGATTGCGGACCGAGCGGCTGGCGGCCTCGAACAACCGCACCGTCCCCTGCTGCTCGCCGGCG
>OEIU01001416.1_pt1 | contig 15567 bp, 18 predicted proteins | sample 1539221 | NCBI WGS metagenome assembly OEIU01 (sample SAMN03792071, study PRJEB22550) | activated sludge metagenome | feature: wastewater treatment plant; material: activated sludge; isolation source: Wastewater treatment plant of a petroleum refinery complex | place: Argentina: Zarate | collected...
CACACCCCTGCGGTTCCCCTCCATGAACCCAACCTAGACGCGACCACCGACACCCTCCTCCGCCGGCTGTCATGCCATCGCGCGGCATCCCTCATTCCCCAGGTGGGGCGTTCGCCCCCTTTCCTGCCGTCAGACAGCGACAGGAGGGTGCGCCAAGGCGTAGAGCCACAACTCCACGCCATAGATTGCCAAGCCTGCGACGAGGACGCTGACCATCCAGTAGGGCCAACGCGACGGCCACTCGCCGTTGCGCTGAGCACGCACCCCCATGAGTGCAAGGCAGGCGGCGACGGGCATCAGTGCCGCGACCAAGAATGGGTCGAGCCCGGCGACAAGGAAGAAGATCCCGATCACGACCACCGTGAACGCAGAGATGAACGCGATCCGCGGCTGCCGTTCACGCGTCATGGTCGTCATGCTCCCTTGGGCGGACGGTATCCGCTGGACGTTGCATCAGATATGGCTCGTCCGTGACCAGTGGGCGACGTACGGTTCGGTGCCATGAGAGCGGCTACCGAGATCCACGGGAACACGTCACTGCCGCACGGGTTTGGCCACCCGCACGCCTCTGAGGAAGCTCGGGCGATCGCTGAGGCAGGCATGATCCTGCGGGTCCAGGTTGGGTCCGGCGTCCATGGCACATCGATCAGCGGGCAGGACGACCGCGACGAGATGGGAATCTGCCTCGAACCCGCTCGCTTCGTGACGGGACTGGCTCGCGTCCCACGGGGCATCGACGCCGGCAACGCCGAGGTCGAGTTCGAGCAGTACCAGCGGCACACGGTCTGGGACAGGCCGGGGGGCCTGGCGAACCGCTCCGGTGCGGGGGACCTCGACGTGGTCATCTACTCGGCACGCAAGTGGTGCCGGCTGGCACTCGCCGGCAACCCCACGGTTCTGCTCGCGCTGTTCGTCCCGGACGAGGACGTTGTCCACCGCAACCGATTCGGCGCCGAACTGGTCGACAACGCTCACCGCTTCGTCTCCAAGCTCGCAGCAGCACGGTTCCTGGGCTACTTGCAGTCGCAGCGCGACGCGATGACAGGCGCCGTCGGAGCCCACACCAACCGCCCCGAGCTCGTCGCCGTCCACGGCTACGACACGAAGTTCGCCATGCACGCGCTGCGGCTCGGCGTCCAGGGCGTCGAGCTCCTCACCACAGGTCGAATCACCCTCCCAGTGCCTGAGCCCGAGCGCACCTACCTGCGAAAGGTCCGGCGAGGTGAGGTCGAGCGGGACGAAGTGGTTGCCAAGGTCAACGAAGCCGAGGCACGCCTCACCGCGCTTCGAGACTCCTCAGACCTACCCGAGGAGCCCGACCGGGCATGGGTCGACGGATGGCTGCACCGCTCACACATGTCCTACTGGTCCGACTGACGCGACCTCCCAGCCACCGCTCGTGCCGCGGATCGGGTGCTGATCCGGACCATCGGCCGTCGCCCCTCCCCCACGGAGGTCCGCGGCTACGCTGCCCGGATGACACCGGACGAGGTGGGCGAGTACGCGGAGTCGCTGGCGCAGGTCAAGCGCAAGGGCACCGAGACCCAACCCGCGTGGTACGTCCACGACCGCCTCGTCGTGAGGATGGCGGACCCGACGACAGCGGTGGTCCGGGTGCCGCTGAGCGAGCGGGACGCGCTCGTCGAGACCGACCCGGACGGTTTCGGCGTCCCGCCCCGCATGGAGGCGCACCACAAGGTCGAGGCCTACCTGGACCGGGCCCGCCCCGAGATCGTGCAGATGGCCATCCGGCTCGCCTGGGAGATGCAGCGCCGCTGAGCCACCGACCCGTCAGCGGCGCTTGGCGATCTCCTCCGCGACCTGCACCGCGTTGAGCGCCGCGCCCTTGCGCAGGTTGTCGCCGACGACGAACAGGGCCAGCCCCTTCCCCTCGGGTGCCGCCTGGTCGGCGCGCACCCGCCCGACGAACACCTCGTCGCGGCCCGCGGCCTGCAGCGGGTTGGGAACGTCGGTGACGACGACACCGCTCGCCCGGCCGAGCACCTCGAGCGCCTCGTCCGGCGTGATGTCGCGCTCGAACTCGGCGTGGATGGCGAGGCTGTGCCCGGTGAACACCGGCACGCGAACGCACGTGCCGGACACCCGCAGGTCGGGGATGTGCAGGATCTTGCGCGACTCGTTGCGCAGCTTCTGCTCCTCGTCGGTCTCGAGCGAGCCGTCGTCGACGACCGACCCGGCCAGCGGGATGACGTTGAACGCCACCGGGACCGCGTAGACCGCCGGGTCCGGCAGCGCCACCGCCGACCCGTCGAGGGCGAGAGCCGTCGGATCGCCGGCCGCGTAGCCGCCGCGCAGCTGCCCGTCGAGCTCGGTGAGGCCCTTGCCGCCCGAGCCCGAGACGGCCTGGTAGCTCGAGACGTGCAGCCGGACCAGTCCGGCGAGGTCGTGCAGCGGCTTGAGCACCGGCATCGCGGCCATCGTCGTGCAGTTGGGGTTCGCGACGATGCCCTTGGGGATGTCGTCGAGGTCGTCGGGGTTGACCTCGGAGACGACGAGCGGCACGTCGGGGTCGCGCCGCCACGCGCTCGAGTTGTCGACGACGACCGCGCCGGCCGCCGCGACCCGCGGCGCCCACTCCTTCGACGTGGCACCGCCGGCGGAGAACAGGGCGAGGTCGAGACCGGAGAAGTCGGCCGTCGCGGTGTCCTCGACCGTCACGTCACCGTCGCCCCACGGCAGCGTCGTCCCGGCGGAGCGCGCCGACGCGAAGTAGCGGATCTCCTCGACCGGGAAGTTCCGCTCGTGGAGGAGGATGCGCATGACGTTGCCGACCTGACCGGTGGCGCCGAAGACTCCGACTCGCATGCGCTCCAGTCTAGGGAGCGCCGGGCGGAGCGTCCCCGACGCCCGGCATCCGGGCGGCCGCCGACGCGGCGGATGCTTGCCAACCGACGGCCCCGGTGGTGCAGTGTGCTCGAGGCGCCGGGCCACGCGGGTCCGGCCTCACGTCGGACGGGGACCATGAGCGGACGTCGGCACAGCGGGGCGGTCACCCGGGCCGCCCTCTCCGCCGCCGTCGTCCTCAGCGCGCTCTGCGGGCCGGTGTACCTGCGCGAGGCGCTCTCGTCGGTCGTCCGCGACACCGTGGGCCAGGCGCCCGTCTCCCGGACCGGCCTCACCCTCTCCTCGACCTCGTCCTCACCCGACACCCTCGCCGGGCTCGTGCCCGCGGACCTGCGCCGCTGGTACGCCGACCCGGTCGAGCAGTCCCGGGTGGGCGTCGCCGTCCAGCCCCGCTCGGTGAGCGTGACCTCGGGACACGTCCTCTGGCGCGACGGCGCCTGCGCGCACGTCGAGATCCGGGTCGGCCACTGCCCCACTGCCGCCGGCGAGGTCCTCGCCGAGGCCTCCCTCGCCGAGCGGCTGGGCTGGGCCCCCGGCACGGCCTTCCGGGTCAGCGAGTTCGCCGGGAGCACCGCCTTCCCCGAGGACCTGCCGGTCATCCCGCTGCGGGTCGTCGGCCTCTACACCCAACGTCCGGACCCGCGGTACTGGTTCGACGAGCGGCTCGAGACGGCCGCCGACGTCGGACCGCTCGTGTCGTCGATGGGAACCCTCCTCACCGACCGCGCCACGATGACGACGACCGGCCCGACGCCGGCCGGCCCCGACGCCACCTGGGCGCGCACCGACGACCGGGTCGACCTCGCCTACCGCCCGGATGCCGTCGGCCTCGACGAGGTGCTCGCCGCCGGTCCCCGCGTGCAGGCGTTCGTCGAGGACCCCGCCGCGTCCGCGGCGGGCGGGGTGGTCGTCGGCAACGGCCGCTGGCTCACCGTGACCTCGCGGCTGCCCGCCCTCGCCGACACCGTCGTCACCGGTCGAGCCCAGGCTCTCGTCACCGTCCCGCTCCTCGCCGGCGCCCTCACCGCCCTCGTCGCCTACGTCTTCTGGCTCGCCGTGCGCGCCGCGGCCCAGGACCGCCGACCCGAGGCCGCGGTGACCCGGCTGCGGGGCCAGGGGCCGGCCGGGGTGCGACGGCTCCTCGTCGGCGAGCTGCTCCCCGCAGTGCTCGTCGGGCTCCCGCTCGGCGTGCTCGCGACGGCCGGGCTCGCGGTGGCCGTCGCCCGCTGGTGGTTCGAGCCGACGCCGGAGGTCACCGTCGACCGGCTCACCGTCCTCGTCGGGATCGGCGCCGTCCTCGTCCCCCCGCTGCTCACCTGGGCGGCGGCTCGCCGGGTCGCCGGGGAACGGATCGTGGCGCTCCTGCGCGCGGTGCCCGCCCGCGTCGGGCGGCGCTCGGTCAACGCGCTCGAGGCCGTGGTCGGCACGCTGGCGGTGGCGGGCTTCGTCGGTGTCGTGCAGGGCAGCGTCGTCGGGTCTGCCGCCCTGGCGGCGCCGATGCTGCTCGCCCTCGCCGCCGGGCTCGCCGCGGCCCGGCTGACGACGGCGGTCACGGCACGCCTCGGCCCCGGCCGGCTCGAGGCGGGACGGCTGCTCAGCGGGCTCGCGCTCACCCGGACCGCGCGCCGCGGGCTGGCCCGCTGGGTCGTGCCCGTCGTCGCCACCGCGACGGCCCTCCTCGTCGTCGCGACCTCGGCGATGGCCGGCGCCGACCGCGCCTACCGCCTCCAGTCGCTCGTCGACCTCGGCGCCCCGGTCGTCCTCGACGTCGCCACGGTCCGTCCACCCCAGCTCGTCGCCGCGGTCGCGGCCGCCGACCCCACCGGCCGCTCGACGCCGCTCGTCCGGGCCGACCCCGGCGACCCCTCCGCCGTGACGACGCTGGCCGTCGACAGCACCCGGGTGCGACGCGTCGCCCGGCTGCCGGCCGGCATCCCGGCGTCCGCGTGGGAGCGGCTGCTCCCCGGACCCGTCCCCCCGCGCGTCGTCACCGGCACGCGGCTCACCCTCACCGCCGAGTCCGACGGGTTCGGCGCCGAGCAGGCCACGCAGGAGGTGTCGCTCACCCTCGACTACCTGGGCGCCGACGGCCCCCCCGGCAGCACCCTGCTCGGCGCCGTGACCGGGCGGCCGCGGCGGGTCCCGGTCGCGGTGGACCTCCCGTGCTCGGACGGCTGCCGGCTCGTCGGCCTCACCCTCGACGCGCAGTCCTCGCCCGGGCCGCAGGGGCAGGTGAGCATCCTCGACCCGGCCCTCGACGGACGTCCCGCCGACCTCGGCCCGCCCGCCGAGTGGCTGCCGCTGCGCGACCCGACGACCCAGGCGAGCGCGTCGGAACTCTCACCCACCGGCGGCCGCCGCGGGGTGCTGCTGGACGTCGACTTCGCCGGAGGCTCGCGGGTCGAGGTGCACCAGGCATCCATCCCGTACGCGGTGCCGGCGCTGCTCACCCGGAGGTCCGTTCTCCCGACGGGCGTCCGGAGCGGGGTGCTGAGCGGCGGCAGCCGACCCATGGCACCGGTCGCGACGGCGGAGTACCTCCCCGGCGGCGGGCCCAAGGCCGTGCTCGTCGACCTCACGACGGTCTCCGGCTTCGGCTGGGCCCCCCAGGCGGGGATCACGAGCCACGTCCTCGTCGCCGACGACGACCCCGACCTCGTGGCGTCGGTCCGCCGGGGTCTCACGGGGCACGGCGTCACGGTGCTCGGCGAGCACCGGGCCGCCGACGCGGCGGCCGCGTACGCCCGCAGCGCGCCCGGGTGGTCGCTGCGGCTCGGCGCCGTCCTCGCGGTCCTGGCCCTCGTCGTCGCGGGTGCCGCGGTGGCCGCCGTCGTCGGCAGCGCGGCCCCCGCCGCGCGCCGGGAGTACGCCGCCGCTCGGCTCCTGGGGGCGGGCCGCCGGGCGGTCGGCCGGGTGGCCCTCGGCGAGCTGCTGCCCCCCGTCGTCGTCGGCGTCCTCGTCGGGGCGGTGTCCGGCTTCCTGGCCGCCGCCGTGACCCTGGACCGGCTGCCGCTCTACGTCGTGGCCCCGCCGGTCGACGTCACGCGTCCCCCGACGAGCCTCGCGCTGGGCGTCGCCACCACCCTCGTCGCCCTCGTCGCCCTCGTCGCGCTCTGCGCGGTCCTCGCGCGCTGGGTCACCCGGGCCACCGGCCCCGACCGGCTCGTGGAGGCCGAGTGAGCCCCCGTCGCGGGCTGCCGGTCCGCACCCGCCGCCTCGTCCACGTCTACCGCTCGGAGAGCCAGGACGTCGCGGCCCTCTCGGGGGTCGACCTCGACGTCGAGGCCGGCGAGCTCGTCGGCCTCCTCGGCCCCTCCGGCGCCGGCAAGTCGACCCTGCTCGGGCTCGTGGCCGGCCTCTTCCCCCCGAGCGCCGGGCGGGTGCTCGTCGGCGACCACGACGTGGGGACGCTCACCGGCTCCGCGCTCGACCGGTACCACGCGAGCGTCACCTCGCTCCTCCTCCAGGGCGCGGGACGCAACCTGCTCCGCGCGCGCACCCCGCTCGAGAACGTCGCCTATGCGCAGCGGGCGGCGCGGCGGCTCGGCCACCCCGTCGAGCACCCGGCCGAGCTGCTGGACGGTCTCGGGCTCGCCCGCTGGTCCCGCACGCCGACCGACCGGCTCGGGCCGGCGCAGCGGCAGCTGACCGCCCTCGCCGCCGCCGTGGCCCCGGCCCCGAGCGTGCTGCTCGCCGACGAGGCGACCCACCGGCTCGACGCCGACGACCGCGACCTCGTCCTGCGCACCCTCGCCGACGTCAGCGCCCGGCACGGGACCACCACCATCGTGGTCACGCACGACCCGCAGGTGGCGGCGGCCCTCCCCCGGACCGTGACCATCCGGGACGGCCGGATCGGGGGCGAGGGCCGGCTCGGCGAGGAGTACTCCGTCGTCACCGCGGACCACCACCTGCCGGTCCCCCCGCGCCTGCACGACCGGCTGACGCCCGGCACCCTCGTGCACTTCGTCGAGGAGGACGGCACGGTGCGCCTCGTCCCGCGCCCCACCGACGAGGAGGACGGATGACCGCCGGCCGTCCCGACCTCGAGTGCGACGGGCTCGTGCTCGACGCCGGTCCGGGGGCCCGTGAGGCCGCGGCCCTCCACGCCACGTACCGCGCCGGGACGTTCACCGCGCTCCCGGCCACCCCCCGCACCACCCGGCTGCTGTGGACCCTGGCGGGCGTCCTGCCGCCGGCGGCCGGGCGCGTCCGGCTCGGCGACCACGAGGTGCGTGGCGCCGAGGCCGCGGTCGCCGCGGGCGTCGTCCTGGTCCCCGAGGACTACGCGCTCCTCCCGACGCTCACCGCCCGCGAGAACCTCCTGCTGCCCTCGGTGCTGCGCGGCGGACCGGACGCCGGCCCACGCGCCGACGACGCCCTGGGCGCCGTCGGGCTGACGGACGTCGCGGACCACCTCGTCGAGGAGCTCTCCGGCGGGCAGCAGCAGCGCGTCGCGATCGCCCGCGGGCTGGTCACCGACCCGACGGTGCTCCTCGCGCACGAACCGACGAGCGCGCTCGACGCCGCGAACCGCCGCCTGGTCCTCGGGCTGCTCACCGACCACGCCGCGGCGGGCGGCATCGTCGTCGTGACGAGCAACGACCCGGACGCCCTCGGCCTCTCGGCGGACGCTGCTCGGTGAGCCGGATGGCGTGGCCGGGGCACCCCCACCCCTGGAACGGTGCACCCGACCACGCCTGCTCTCCGCCCCGGAGGTCCCACGTGGCGCGACGACCCACCGTCTCCGGCGGCCGTCGCCCCATTACTGTGGGGCCAGCGCCCGGACGGGTGCCAGCGAGATTGCGAGAACTCGCAGTCCACACCGGGGAGGAGGGTCATGGGGCGGCCGGACGGGCACGCGAGCCACGCGGCGGACGCCGGTGCCTACTTCCGGTGGGTCCACGGGCTGGCCGTCGCCGGCGACCCCCGGCTCTCCTCGCTCGGCGGCCTCGCCTCGGCCTTCGAGTCCGGCATCGCCGACCTCTCCCGCTCGATCCGCCGCAGCGTCTGGCACATGACCTTCCGGCCCACGTGGTCCGAGGTGCGGATGGCGCGCCCGCTCGCGGAGGTGGCGCACCGGCGTGGCCTGGACGCGCGCTACGTCACGGACCGTCTCGCCTCCGCCCGGCTGCCGATGCTCTCGAGCCACCACCACCCGTACTTCCGCCACCACCCCGTGCACGCGCCGATGCTGGTCGTCGACAACCGCACGGTCTTCGTCGGCGCACCGACCGGCCACGAGCTGGCCGGCGAGGTGTGGACGAGCACCTCGCCCCAGGTCGTCGACGGCGCCGTCCGCGTGTTCGACGCCGTCTGGCGGGCGGCCGAGGACCCCCACCCGGACGAGGACCCCCCGTTCACCCGACGGATGGTCGACGTCGCCTTCCTCCTCACCGACGGCGCCAGCGACCGCGAGATCGCCAAGGACCTGGGGGTGTCCGAGCGCACCGTGTCGGCCGAGGTCGCCGAGGTGATCCGGCGGCTCGGGGCGCGCAACCGCTCGCACGCCATCGCCCTCATCGGCGACGCCGGCCCCTGATCCTGCGGCGGCCTCGGCGGCCACCCTAGGATGGGCCGAGTCGTCGGCAGGAGGGGGTTCTCGGTGCACGGGCCGGCCGTCCGCGCGTACCTCGACACGGTGCCGCCGCTCGTCGCCGGTGGAGCCCCCGACCTCACGCCGCTCGTCGAAGGAGCCGCGCTCGCGGAGGCCTTCCGCCGCCTCGAGGCAGGGACCCGGCAGAGCCTGTGGAACATGCAGAAGGACGTCCGGCCCTCGTTCAACCGCCGGATCCACGACCTCACCGAGTCCTCGCGCGCCCGGGGCGTCGACGAGCGGTTCATCCACGAGCGGAGTGGGGTCCTGCGCAACCCCCTCCTCACGAGCTTCGAGCCGACCGTGCGCCTCGCCCCGGTGTCCACGCAGATGCTCGTCGTGGACGGCCGCTACCTGGTCGTCCCCGGCGCCGCGGGCCGGCACACCTCGACGGCGTTCGGCACGGCCGACCCCGAGCTGGTCCGGCTCGGCCGCGAGGCGTTCGAGGAGGTGTGGGCGGCCTCCGTGAGCTGGCAGGAGGCCGGGCTGCTGCCCCCGCTGCCCGATCGTCGGTTCCAGGTGGCCGTCCTGCTGCTGGACGGGTTCTCCGACCGCGAGATCGCCGAGCGGGTCGAGGTCAGCCCCCGCACGGTGTCCGTCGAGGTCCGGGCCATCGTGGAGTGGCTCGGCGCGCGCAACCGCACGCACGCCATCGCGATGCTCGTCGGGGCCGGCTGATGGGCGAGGCCGTCGACACCTTCCTGGGTCTCGCGCGGCGACTCATCGCGGCAGAGGACCCCGCGCTCACCCCCCTCGTCGACCACGCCCAGGTCGCCTCGGTGCTCGAGGACCTCGAGGCCCGGACGCGGCACAGCGTGTGGAACATGCAGCGCGACCAACCACTCGCCACGTCGCTGGAGCCCGCACTCCGGGTGGGTGCCGTCCCGCTGTCACTGCTCGTGGCCGACGAGAGGTGGTTGGTCTTCAGCCCTCCGGTGAGCCGCCCCGCCCCCGAGTACGCCTGGTACACCGAGGACCCGACGCTCGTGGCGGCGGCGTCGGCCGCGTTCCTCGAGTGCTGGGAGGCCTCCCTCCCCTGGCAGGAGGCCGGACTCCGACCGCCTCTCCCCGAACGACGCCTGCAGGTCGCGCTCCTGCTCCTCGACGGCCACTCGGACCGGGAGATCGCCGAGGAGCTCGGCGTCAGCGCCCGCACGGTCTCCGCCGAGGTGCGCGCCATCGTCGACTGGCTCGGGGCGCGCAGCCGCAGCCACGCCGTCGCGATGCTCGTCGGCGCCGGCTGAGCCTCCCGTCGACGCTCGTCAGAACCCGAGGCGCTGCAGCTGCCTGGGGTCGCGCTGCCAGTCCTTGGCCACCTTGACGTGCAGGTCGAGGTGCACGCGCTGGCCGAGCAGGGCCTCGATGCCACGCCGCGCGTTCGTGCCGACCTCGCGCAGCCGCGAGCCGCCCCGCCCGATGACGATCGCCTTCTGGCTGTCGCGCTCGACGAAGACGTGGACGCGCACGTCGAGCAGCGGGTCGTCGTCCGGGCGGTCCTCGCGCGGCACCATCTCCTCGACGACGACGGCGAGGCTGTGCGGCAGCTCGTCGCGCACGCCCTCGAGTGCCGCCTCGCGGACCAGCTCGGCGACCATGACGGCCTCCGGCTCGTCGGTCAGCTGCCCGTCCGGGTACAGCGGCCCGGGCGACGGCGGCAGGTGCCCCATGAGCACCCCCGCGACGACGTCGACCTGGTCCCCACGGGTCGCCGAGCAGGGCACGATGTCGTCCCAGTCGCCGAGCCGGTCGACGGCGATGAGGTGCTCCGCGAGCCGCTGCCGGTCGACGGCGTCCGACTTCGTCGCGAGGGCGACGACGGGCACCTTCCGGCCCCGGCGCAGCTCCGCGAGCTCGTTGGCGATGAACTGGTCACCGGGACCGACCCGCTGGTCGGCCGGCAGGCAGAAGCCGATGACGTCGACCTCGAGCAGGGTCTCGCGGACGAGGTCGTTGAGCCGCTCCCCGAGCAGGGTGCGCGGCCGGTGCAGGCCCGGGGTGTCGACGAGGACGAGCTGGCCCGTGTCCGTCGTGACGATCCCGCGGATGGTGTGCCGCGTCGTCTGCGGCTTGCTCGAGGTGATCGCCACCTTCTGCCCGACGAGGGCGTTGGTCAGCGTCGACTTGCCGGCGTTCGGGCGGCCGACGAGGCTCGCGAACCCGGCGACGTACGGCTGGTCGGTCATCCGACACTCTCCTCGAGCTCTGCGTCGGCGGGGCGCTCGGGTGCGACCCGCTCGACGAGCACGGTGGCGACGCGGTGGCGGCGCCCGGACATCCGTTCCGCGGTGAGCCGCAGCCCGGCGACCTCGCAGGTGGACCCGAGGATGGGCACCATCCCGGTCGTCTTGCCGATGAGGCCGCCGACGGTGTCGACCTCGTCCTCCTCGAGGTCGACGTCGAACAGCTCGGCGAGGTCGTCGACGTGCATCGTCGCCGCGACCCGCGTGCGACCGTCCGGCAGCTCCTCGACCTCGGGGGCCTCGCGGTCGTACTCGTCGGTGATCTCCCCGACGATCTCCTCGAGGATGTCCTCGATGGTGACGATCCCGGCCGTGCCGCCGTACTCGTCGACGACGACGGCGAGGTGGGTCTGCTCGAGCTGCAGCTCGCGCATCAGCGCGTCGACCGGCTTGCTGTCGGGCACGAACCGGGCGGGGCGCATCAGCTCGGTCACCGGGAGCCCGTCCGCGGTGGGGTCGGCGTTGATCCGGCGGACGACGTCCTTGAGGTAGAGGATGCCGACGACGTCGTCGACGTCGTCGCCGATGACGGGGATGCGCGAGAACCCGGAGCGGATGAACAGCTTCATCGCCTGCCGGCAGACGCGGTCGTCGTCGATCGCCACCATGTCGGTCCGCGGCACCATCACCTCGCGGGTCCAGGTGTCGGAGAGCTCGAAGACGGAGTGGATCATCTCGCGCTCGCCGGCCTCGATGAGCCGGTTCTCGCGCGCGACGTCGACGAGGTCGCGCAGCTCGGACTCGCTCTCGAACGGCCCGTCGCGGAAGCCCTTTCCGGGGGTGACCGCGTTGGTCAGCGCGATGAGGAGGCGCGAGAACGGCCCGAGGACGCGACGCAGCCAGATGGCCACCGGCGCCGCCAGCAGCGCGACGCGGGTGCTGTGCTGGCGGCCCAGGGTGCCCGGCGAGACCCCGACGATGGCGAAGCTGATCAGCGCCATGACGCCGATGGCCACGAGGAAGGGCTGCCACGTGCCCTCGACGACGTCGACGGCGGCGAGCGTGACCATCACCGCCGCGGTCGACTCGGCGATGACCCGCAGGAAGGAGAGGACCGAGAGGTAGGCGGCGGTGTCGCCGACGACGCGCTCGAGGGCGACGGCGCCGGGGCGGCCCTCCTCGGCCAGCTCCTCGGCGCGCACCCGCGACATCCGCTGGAAGGCTGACTCCGCCATCGAGATGAGGAACGCGACGACGGTGGCGAGGACGGCCGCGACGACGAGCCGGGTCATGACGTCTCCCGGCTCAGGCGCCCGGGCGACCGCGGGTCGCGAGGAAGGTGAGCAGCAGCTGGCGCTGGAGCTCGAACATCTCCTTCTCCTCGTCCGGCTCCGCGTGGTCGAAGCCGAGCAGGTGGAGGATGCCGTGGGTGGTGAGGAGGAGCAGCTCCTCCTCGGTGGCGTGGCCGGCCTCGCGGGCCTGCTTCGCGGCGACCGTCGGGCAGAGGACGATGTCGCCGAGCACGCCCTCCTCCGGCGGCGCGCCGTCGCGCCCCGGGCGCAGCTCGTCCATCGGGAAGCTCATGACGTCGGTGGGACCGGGCAGGTCCATCCACTGCACGTGGAGGGTCTCCATCGCCGGCTCGTCGACGAGGCGGAGGCAGAGGTCGGCCTGCGGGTGCACGCGCATCTGCTCGAGGACGTACCGGGCGCAGGCGACCAGCTCGAGCTCGTCGACCTCGACCTCCGTCTCGTTGAGGACGTCGATGCTCACGAGCCCGGCCGGTCCTGGTGCTCGGTGCGGCGCGCCGGCGGGCGGACGGGGCCCCGGCGGGGCCCCTTCTGCTGGACCGCGTCCCAGCGGCCGTAGGCGTCGACGATGTCCCCGACGAGACGGTGCCGGACGACGTCGGTGGCAGTGAGCTCGGCGAAGTGGACGTCGTCGATGCCACCGAGGATGTCGCGCACGATGCGCAGCCCGCTCTGCGTGCCACCCGGCAGGTCGACCTGGGTGACGTCGCCGGTGACGACCATCTTCGAGCCGAAGCCGAGCCGGGTGAGGAACATCTTCATCTGCTCGGCCGAGGTGTTCTGCGCCTCGTCGAGAATGATGAACGCGTCGTTCAGGGTCCTCCCGCGCATGTAGGCCAGCGGCGCGACCTCGACCGTGCCGGAGGCCATGAGCCGCGGGATGGAGTCGGGGTCGACCATGTCGTGCAGCGCGTCGTAGAGCGGCCGCAGGTAGGGGTCGATCTTGTCGTTGAGCGTGCCGGGCAGGAAGCCGAGCCTCTCCCCCGCCTCGACCGCCGGCCGGGTGAGGATGATCCGGTTGACCTGCTTGGCCTGCAGCGCCGCGACCGCCTTGGCCATCGCGAGGTAGGTCTTCCCGGTGCCGGCCGGGCCGATGCCGAACACGATCGTGTTCTCGTCGATGGCGTCGACGTAGCGCTTCTGGTTGAGGGTCTTGGGCCGGATGGTGCGCCCGCGGTTGGAGACGATGTTCATCGTCAGCACGTCGGCGGGGCGCTCGACGGTCTGCGCCCGGAGCATCTGGATGGAGCGCTCGACGGCGTCGCGGTTGAGCGGCTGGCCGCCGTCGATGACGTCGAGCAGCTCGTCGAGGAGGCGCTCGACGAGGGCGACCTCGGCGCTCGGCCCGGCGATGTGGAACTCGTTGCCGCGCACGTGCAGCTCGACCTGCGGGAACTGGCGCTCCATCGTGCGCAGCAGCTCGTCGCGCGGGCCGAGGAGGGTGACCATCTGCACGTCGGCGGGGATCGTCACCGTGTGCTGCGGCACGTGCGGGTGGCTCTGGGTGGAGCCGGGCGTGGTCGCGGGCTCGTCGGTATGGGCGTCGCTCATCGTGGGCCCAGTCTACGGGCCGGGGGCCTGCCGGTTCACCCGGGAACCGGGCCGTTCGGAGCCCTGCTCAGCCGGGCGGCCAGGTGAGGTCGCGGCCGCCCACGACGTGGAGGTGGCAGTGGAAGACCGACTGCTGGGCGGCCGCACCCGTGTTGGCGACGAGCCGGAACCCCGCGAGCCCCTCGTCGGCGGCGACCCGCGCGGCCAGCCCGACCGCGTCGGCCAGCTCCTCCGGCGAGGCCAGCGCGAGCGACCCGACGTCCGGGACGTGCCGCCGGGGCACGACGAGGACGTGCGTGGGGGCCTGCGGCTGGAGGTCGCGGAAGGCCAGCGACGTCTCGGTCTCGGCGACGACGTCGGCGGGGACCTCCCCCACGACGATCCGGCAGAAGATGCAGTCCGCGCTCGTGTCCGTCATGCGACCGACCCTAGGGGCCCTCGCCCACCCGCGCACCGTTGCGCTCGCGCGCTGTCGGTGGCCCGCGGTGGGATGGGGTGCATCCGAGGACGGGAGAGGGTCGATGGCGGTGCGGTGGACGATGACCGTGGACTGCGCGGACGCGCGACGGGTGGCGGCCTTCTGGCGCGAGGCGCTCGGCTACGTCGAGGCGCCGCCGACGACCGGTTTCGCCACCTGGGAGGAGTGGTTCGGGGCCTTCGAGGTGCCCGAGGACGAGTGGGACGACGGCGCCTCCATCGTCGACCCCGAGGGCGTCGGTCCGCAGATCACCTTCCTGAAGGTCCCGGAGCCCAAGACGGCCAAGAACCGGCTGCACCTCGACCTCCAGGTCAGTGGCGGGCGGGCCCGACCGGCCGACGAGCGGCGGGCGGCCATCACGGCGACGGTCGAGCGGCTGCTCGCGGCCGGTGGGGCGGTCCTCGCCGAGCACGAGGCCGGGGGCCACCTCGACCACGTCGTCCTGGCCGACCCCGAGGGCAACGAGCTGTGCGTCGTCTGACCGCTCACACGTCGATGGCGAGCCGCACCGTGACGACGTCGCCGAGGGCGACGGCCTCGCGCCGCCGGACGGCGACCTTGAGCGGCAGCAGGTACCCGCCGTCCTTCGGGAAGAGCGAGGTCGTGAAGTCCCTGCGGCCGAGCCGGCCGGAGACCGGGATGCACCCCCACCCGTAGGTCGCCAGCCGCGCCACCTCGTGGACGCGCTCCGCCTCGGCCTCGGGCAGCGCGACGAAGTGGTGCGGTGCGGGACCGCGCCACTCGACGACCTCGCCGGAGAACTCGAGCTCCACGGCGCACACCCTAGGCGGCGGCGACGACACCGGCCGGCGTGTCAACCGACCTCCCCCGCCGCGCGTCTTGGGGGCGTGACAATGGCTGCCGTGGACCGGCGCAGCGACGCGGACCTCGCGATCGGCGAGCTGTACGCGGCGCACGCGCGCGGCCTGGTGCGCCTCGCCTGGCTGCTCCTCCACGACGAGCAGGAGGCCGAGGAGGTCGTCCAGGACGCCTTCGTGGCCGCCCACCGCCGGTGGTCGCGGCTGCGCGACGAGGCGGCGGGGGCCGCCTACGTCCGGCGCGCGGTGGTCAACGGGGCGCGCTCCGCGCTGCGCCGGCGCGGTGTGCGCGAGCGGTACGTCGCGGTCCTCGCGGCCGAGCGGGCGGCCGCCCCACCCGGGCCGGACGAGCAGGCCGTGGCCGCCGAGGAGCACGACGAGCTCGTCCGCGCGCTGACCCACCTGCCGCAGCGCCAGCGAGAGGTGCTCGTGCTGCGCTACTACCTCGACCTGCCGGAGGCCGAGATCGCCGAGGCGCTCGGCATCTCGCCCGGGTCGGTCAAGACGCACGCCCACCGCGGCCTCGCCGCGCTGCGGGCGGGACGGGAGCGGTGATGGACCCCATGTCGACCTCGCGCGAGGAGGAGCGGCTGCGCAGCGCGCTCCGGCACCGGGCCTCCCTCGTCGACCCCCCCGACCTTCTCGAGGACGTCCTCGAGGCCGCCGGGCACCGGCCGCGCCGCTGGGTGCCGCTGCTCGCCGCCGCGGCCGTCGCCGCCGTCGTCGGCGGCGCGTGGCTGGCCCACCTGCCGCACTCCGACGAGGCGCC
>OEIU01001417.1_pt1 | contig 15561 bp, 16 predicted proteins | sample 1539221 | NCBI WGS metagenome assembly OEIU01 (sample SAMN03792071, study PRJEB22550) | activated sludge metagenome | feature: wastewater treatment plant; material: activated sludge; isolation source: Wastewater treatment plant of a petroleum refinery complex | place: Argentina: Zarate | collected...
ATGTTGCTACGCAGCGTTGCGCTTTGTTGAAACGCCGGTCAAACTGCTTCCCAACAACCAAAAACATCGGCCGCAAAGCCATTTTCAACGAGGGACGCAATGCTCGATCGTCGACATTTTTTGAATCTCGCCGCAGGCACATTGGCTGCACCTGTTGTTCTGACCTCAAAAGCGTTGGCCGCCGGTTGGCCGACCAAGACGGTCAAGATCATCGTGCCTTTTGCGCCCGGCGGTTCAACGGATGTTACCGCGCGAATTGTCGGTAATCGCCTGCAGGAGGTGTGGGGCCAGCCGGTGGTTATCGAGAACAAGGCTGGCGCGGGCGGCAATGTCGGCGCGGAACTGGTGGCGAAATCCGATCCCGACGGCTATACGATCTTTATCGTCGGCCCGGGGCAGGCCACCAACAAGTTTCTTTATCCGTCGCTGAACTACGATCCGATCGCGGACTTCGCTCCGGTCACGCGGCTTATCACGCAACCCAATATCATGTGCGTGCCGAATTCTTCGCCCGCCAAAACGGTCAAGGAATTTATCGAGTACTGCAAGTCCAATCCCGGCAAGGTCACCTATGCCTCGTCCGGCAACGGCACATCGCTGCATCTTGGCGGTGAGTTGTTCAAGCGGATGGCGGGTGTGCAGATGACGCACGTTCCCTATCGGGGTTCTGGACCCGCGATCAACGATCTCATTCCCGGCCGCGTCGATGTGATTTTCGATAATGCGCCCTCGATTTTGCCGCATGCGAAAGCAGGCAGCGTGCGGGCGCTGGCGGTGACGACCAAGGACCGCGTCAAGGCGGCGCCGGATCTTCCGCCGATTGCAGATGCGCTGCCGGGTTTTGACGTCTCGTCCTGGTTTGTAATGTTCGTTCCGGCGAAAACGCCGCAGGACGTCATTGCCAAAATCAACGCGGATACGGTCGCCGCCTTGGCCTATCCCGCTGTCAAGACCCGGCTGGAAGAGCTTGGTGCCGACCCCAAGGGTTCGACTCCGGCGGAGCTGGCAGCTTTCCTGCAATCCGAAATGGACAAATGGGGACCGGTCATCCGCGACGCGAAGATCAGAATCGAAAACTGACCGTCGCGATCGGCTGGACAGGGGCGGCCGAGCCCCCTATAAACCGGCGCTCTCGATCCGCGCCGGCCTTGCCGGAGCCGGGACGCCCAGGTAGCTCAGTTGGTAGAGCATGCGACTGAAAATCGCAGTGTCGGTGGTTCGATTCCGCCCCTGGGCACCACACTGACGTTCGCGCGTCGAACTTTTTCGCGTGTTAGTCGATCGAACACGGGCCTGTGTTCTTCGTGCCTGCGCGGAATCGAATCAATCGACGCTCATGGAACGCGCGCCCGCGCCAAGTGAATTGCCGACACAGTAAGCGACGATCAACGAGGCGACGATCATTTCACCGCCATCCTCGATGAGGCCGCAGACCTGTCGAAGTCGCGCCCAGGGAACAATGATCTCGATCATGTCCATCACGATCCCGAAGAACGCCAGCGCAACGAGCAACAATCCTGCCGTATGACAGAATCTGCGTGCGTTCCTGTCACTGAAGGAATAGGCAGCTGCAATTAGACAAGCGAGAGGGACGGTTGCGATCGCCGTGACGGCCAGTTCGCCGAAATCCTGCGCTCTGAGGCCGAGCATGGGACGCAGCCCCCAAGCTTGCGCCAGCTGCTTGCCGAAGGTTTCATGAAGCTGCTGACTGTCATCGATCAACAGATAGAGGAATAGCACGGCCCATGCGCAGTGCATCAGCGATCGCGCAGCAATCGACACATATCCCAGTGTTACAAGCAGTATCGCCCATTTGACGTACTGGAATTGCTCGGCGTGGCCAATGTCGAATGAGATATGATGGTCCTGGAAGCCGCGAACGTCTTCCGATGCACTGATAATGATGAAGATGACATCGATGACGAGCATCGCAGCCAATGCAGCCTTGAGGACGCGAGGCGACCGCTTCAACGTCGCACTGAAGTCTGTGGTGAACGCGTTGATGCGAGCCGCTTTGATCCGTCCGACGTCCCAGCGGGTTCGTTCGAATAGCCACGTCACGGATATGCATCCCAAATGCCGGCCGCGAAATATCATTTTGAACTGCCGGAAGCCGACATTGCGTTATTCAACGACAAGCGGTTCCTTAAATCTACCCCTGAACAGGGATGGGCGTGGGTGCCAGGAGATCTTGGTGCCTCTGAATTGCCGGCGTCTGGCTTCCGATGAGTGTCTGGATGACCTCGCCTGTTCGACAGGATCATACGCCATTGTCCCGGCATTCGGCTGCTGCTTCCGTGACCTGGCTCACGCGACCGTAATGGATTTTTGACGATTTCAACCGCGATTCGTCTTGGCGCTGTGAACCGCCTTGGATAAGATTTTCAGGTTTTAGACATCGGATTTTCAGGGGCGACGATGCCGGATGCGTCACAGGTGCCTGCAAGCGGCGCTCCGCCGGCCGCGTCGACGCCCCCGGCGCCGTCTTCTTCTTCCGGCACGCAGTCCTCGCCTACCGCCGTGAAAGTGTCGCGTCGCCCCTTGATCGTCGCTGCCGCCGGCGGCGCAATCGTTGCTGCACTCATCGGTCTTGTCGTGACGAAATCCGACATTGGATTTAAAACGGGCGATCCGGCACGACCGGCGCTTTCCTTCGTTTCGCAGGACGACATTGCAATGGCATCGACCACACTGGCCGGATCGGCATCGGCCCAGCTTGTCGATGACGCCAAGCGCTGCAGTATCCCGCTTGCTCAAATGACGATCGAGCGCGGCACGGCGCCTATCGGAAGCATGTTGCGCATTCGTTCAGGCAGCTATGTCTCACCCTATTTCACGGTGACGGACGGTCTTCAAAAAATCGCCATGCCTTATCCTGCGCCTTACGGCTCCGGAGCTGGAATTTTCATCGTCGAAGGGAATGCCACCGGCGCCATTCTCGGCCTGACGCCGACACGTATTTTAATTGATCTGCCCAATACGCAGCAGATTCCGGTCGTCTGGCGAGCGGTGAGTCCGTGTTGAGGCGAAAGCGAGCGCGATGAAAAATCCGTTCAAAGATCAGCAGATTCTCGCGATTATCATCGGAGGCGTCGCCGCCACCATCATCACGGCCTGGATTTTCAATCCGGACAAAGGACCGGCCGGCTGGATCAAAGGTCTGAGTTCCTCGACGCAAACGGCTCTCAGCACGTTCTTCATCATAACGCTGTTCGTCCTTGCTGCGCTTGTCATGTCCGTCGTTGCGGCGAGTTTCGCGCGCAAGGGAGCTTTGCAGCCCGCCGGATCGGGAGGTTTTTCCGGCGCGATGAAGATGCTGTTCGCGCCCGAGCGCAAGATTCCGGATCAGCCGCCTAATAAGGCCATTGAAGATCTCGAGGCGATGGTCGGACTTGCGCCGGTCAAGCGCGAAGTCAATGCGCTGATTGCTCGTCTGAAGGTCGAGCAAAAGCGGCGCGAGCAGGGTCTTTCTTCAGCACCGCTTAGTCTGCACATGGTGTTCACCGGGCCACCCGGCGTCGGCAAGACGGAGGTGGCCCGTGCAATTGGCGACATTTACCGAGCTCTGCGGGTGTTGCGCGTCGGGCATCTTGTGGAGGTGCAGCGGGCAGATGTTGTGGCTGGCTTTATCGGGCAGACCGCGCCCAAGATGCTTGAGAAGTGCAACGAAGCGTTGGATGGCATTCTTTTCATCGATGAAGCTTATACCCTTGCGGGCAGCGGCGGTGGCGATTTTGGCAAGGAGGCGATCGACGCATTATTTAAATTCATGGGAGATTCTCGCGACCGCATCATGGTTATCGTTGCTGGCTATCCCAACGAGATGCGACGTTTCATGGACACCAATCCCGGTCTCGCCGGCCGCTTTACAAAGACTATCGATTTTCCGCGTTATAGCGCCGATGAAATGTGCGAGATCCTTCGCCTCATGGCAAAGCGGCAGCATTTCATTTTGCCGGAGGGCTTTGAAGCGCGAATCAAGCCGTGGATTGCGGAACGCTCGCGCGCCGACGATTGGGCCAACGCTCGCGAGATTCGTACGCTGCTCGAGAAGGCGCGTGAGGCGCAGGCGCTGCGTCTCGCCAACAATCCTTCCGCCGATCTGTCGCGGCTGGAGATCGAGGACCTCATGAAGGCAACCGGACGCGGCTGAGGAGCATGATGGGCACACTGTTCCTCGTTGTCTTCATTGCGTTTGCGGGCGGCGGTCTGACCTTCGTCGCCATGCGGCTTGTCGCTCAGCACGACAAGCCGATGCAGAACGCCCCCGACCTGATCCGCCCTATCAACATCGTCGACCTCGACGAGCATCCTGAAACCTCGCCGACCGAAGCCGCGCTGGCGAAGCTCGATGCGATGATCGGTCTCGCGCCGGTGAAACAGGAGGTGCGCGGCCTGATCGCGCGCATGCAAGTGGAGCAGAAGCGGCGAGAGCAGGGACTCGATGTCTCTGCGCTCAGTCAGCATATGGTGTTCACCGGCCCGCCCGGCGTCGGCAAGACGGAAGTCGCGCGATTGATAGGAGAAATCTATCGCGGCCTGAAAGTACTGCGAAAGGGCCATGTCGTCGAAACCGATCGGGCCGGGCTGGTCGCCGGCTATGTTGGACAGACTGCGACCAAGACGCTGGAAAAATGTCGCGAGGCGCTCGACGGAATTCTCTTTATCGACGAGGCCTACAGTCTGTCGGCTTCCAGTGGAAGCGGGCCGGATTTTGGCAAGGAGGCGATTGATACGCTGCTGAAATTCATGGAGGATAATCGCGATCGTATTATCGTGATCGTTGCCGGCTATCGCAATGAGATGCGCCGCTTCATCGATTCAAATCCCGGACTTTCCAGCCGTTTCAGCAAAACGGTCGACTTCCCGGCATACGGCGCCGATGAACTATGCGAAATTTTTCGTCGCATGGCCGCGCGTCAGCAGTTCAGTCTCCCCGATGGTTTCGATGCAAAGCTCAAACTCTGGATCGAGGGCCGTAGCGGGGCCGACGACTGGGCCAATGCGCGGGAGATGCGAACCCTGCTCGAAAAGACACGGGAGGCGCAGGCGCTTCGTGTCGCGGGCGATCCGTCCGCCGATATTTCACGCGTCACGATCGAAGACGTGGTTGCTGCCACTGGCCAGAAGGCTGAAGCCAACGAAGGGTCCGTTGCAGCAGCGCTTGCCAAGCTCGATGCGATGGTCGGTCTTGCACCGGTGAAGCAGGAAGTGCGGCGCTTGACGGCGCGCCTCGAGGTCGAGCAGAAGCGCCGCGAGCAAGGCCTGCCAATCGCCTCGGTCAGCCAGCATATGGTGTTCACCGGCCCGCCTGGCGTTGGCAAGACGGAGGTGGCGCGCGTGATTGGCGACGTTTACCGGGCGCTGAAAGTACTGCGCAAAGGCCACATCGTCGAAACCGATCGGGCCGGGCTGGTCGCCGGCTATGTCGGCCAGACTGCAACCAAGACGATCGACAAGTGCCGCGAGGCGCTGGACGGCATCCTTTTCATAGATGAAGCCTACACTCTCGCCGCGGGAACCGGCGGCTCTGGGCACGACTTCGGCAGAGAAGCGATCGACACCCTCCTGAAGTTCATGGAGGATAATCGGGACCGCATCATCGTTATTGTCGCCGGTTATCCGAACGAGATGCGCCGCTTTATCGAAAGCAATCCGGGTTTGTCGAGCCGCTTCACCAAGACGGTGGACTTTCCGAGCTATGGCGCGACCGATCTTTGCGAGATCCTCAAGCGCATGGCGGAGCGTCAAAAATTCTCGCTGCCGGACGATTTCGCCGAAGCGATCACGCCATGGATCGAGGCGCGCGCGTCCGCTCCGGACTGGGGTAATGCGCGATCAATTCGTACGTTGCTTGAAAAAGCGCGCGAGGCTCAGGCCATTCGCATTTCGACGGACCCGTCGGCAGATCTGTCCCGTCTGGCCACCGCCGATCTTCTCGATGCGACAATCAGTTGACGGCAACCGCATCCGACCGGAGATAACTCATGACGGAGACCTGGCTCGGGGCGCATGGCAAGCTCTGGTACGATGACAAATGGTATCGTCTGTCATGGCTGATCTGGCCGCAGGCGCTTGCGATGGTGCTGTTTTTGCTATTCTGGGCGACGCCCTCCCAGCGCGGTAGCCAGTGGGCGAAGCCGGTGGACAATCATCAGCGCGCGCTCGAACTGCAGAAGTTGCGCGATGCGGCGATCAATAATCGGGCGTCGATGGATGCTCTCGAGCGCGCCGCGTCTGGCGGTGAAATGAATGCGCAATTCTATTTTGCGACGCTATACGCTCCCGATCTCAAGCTCAGCAAGATCGTTCAGCCTGACGTCGTCAAGGCGGTGGATTGGTACACGAAAGCGGCTAATCAGGGCGAGGTGGTCGCGCTGGGCAATCTGGCCCTGATTTATTCGACAGGCGCCTATGCCCGCGTCGATTATGCGCGAGCCTGTTATTACGCGCTGAAAACGACTTCAGACTCGCCGGCGGCGTCGCTTGGCGTGAAAGGCGATTGTTACGCGCGCGGACTGGGTGGCACGCGGACGGATATGACCCAGGCCGCCAATGCCTACGAGGCTGCCTATAACAAAGGTCATGTGCGTTCCGGCGCGAAGCTTGGTTATTTCTTTGAGAATGGCCTCGGCGGCCGGGCGCGGAGCAACGAGACTGCGCTGAAATACTACCGCGCCGCAGCCGACAAAAACGATGCTCTCGGGCTTCACAATCTGGGTGCGGCCTACGGCGGCGGTCTTCTTGGGCTGCCGCGCGATGGCGCCGAGGCTGCGCGCCTCATCATGCTTGCGCTCGAAGCGAAGTACGATGTCACGCTGCAATCTCTGACATCCCGCCCTGAAAACTGGACGGCCGATTTCTGGCAAAATCTGCAGCGGCGCATGGCTGAACGTGGCTACTATAGCGGTATCGCTGACGGCCGGCCGAACGCCGCCACGCTCGACGCCGTCAGGCGTTTTGGCAGTTGAGGCAGTCGTTCTGGTGCTCGTTGATGGTGCGCAGAATGCTGTAAAAATCAAAGGCGTATCGCCATCCGCTCTTGTCGGCGGGTTGGATTCTTGGGACATTCGCCGTACCGTCGTTTTAGGCGGGCCAGTGACCTTTCAGGCGGGACGAAGATGAGGCTTGGAACAGGGATTGCGGCGGCCGCCGTTGTCATGGTTCTTTGGTTCGGCTCGGCGACGGCTTCCGAATCCCGGAATCGCCTTCTTCCTGTCGGCAGCTTCGACATTGCCCAAACGTCGATGGGCGGCTCAGAGCCGCTGACAACGCCGCCACCGCGACCCGTTCAGGGCCCGCCATCTTCGCCGCCATCGGTCGCGCCACCTCCCCGACAGTCGCTACCGAAAGCGGATTACGTGCCGCCGCCCGGCATCGTTGCGCCGCCCCGCAATTCTCCTGATCCGGACCGTATTCCGCAGCAGGGCGGGTCACAAATCTGGTGGGGCGCGGTCGGCTTTACGGCTGACGGTTCTTATTCAACCGTCTGGAAAATGGCGTCTCAAGCCGAAGCGGAAGCGGAGGTCGCCAAACGCTGTGCGAAGTTCGGCCGCGGCGGTTGTGAGACAGTCAGTTTTTCGGGGCAGCAATGCGTCGGTCTTGCCACCTTTATCGGCCGCTACGGGCGCAAACGCTGGAATTTGTCCTATACCGCCGGTGGCGAGACCTATCCCGAGGCGCAGCGCAATGCGATGTCCCGCTGCAACTCCGACGAACGGACGCAGGGCCGCTGCCAGAACCGTACCGTGGCTTGTGCCGACGGTCGCTGAACGAACATCGGCGCTCTTGAAGGCGGCTCTGCCGGCCATACCCTTCGTTGGGCAATGTGGTCCGACGCTTAAGGAACCTTTTGACCTGCGGAGTGTTACTGAGGTCGCATAAAGATGCGTCCGCGGGGGAGTTGTCGCCGGTAAATGAATAAAAACGATAGATTTTTCAACGCATTATCAGAAAACCGACGTTATCGGCTGCTGGTTGATGCCGTGACCGATTATGCGATCTATATGCTCGATCGCGAGGGCTTCATTGCGAGTTGGAATTCCGGTGCGCGGCGCTTCAAAGGATATGAAGAGTCCGAAATCCTCGGCGAGCATTATTCACGTTTCTACTCCGCGGAAGACCGTGCCAAGGGGCTGCCACAGATAAATCTCGAAATCGCGGTGCGCGAGGGACGCTTTGAAAGCGAGGGCTGGCGAGTTCGCAAGGACGGCAGTCGCTTTTGGGCGCATGTCGTACTCGATCCGATCCGCGATCCGCTCGGTGACGTCATCGGCTTTGCCAAGATCACCCGAGACCTGACCGAACGGAAGCAAGCCGAGCAAGCCCTTAAGCGGAGCGAGCAGCAGTTTCGCCTTCTGGTCAATGGCGTCACCGACTATGCGATTTATATGCTGAGCACCGAAGGTTTCGTGACCAGCTGGAATGTGGGCGCGGAGCGGATCAAGCAATATCGGCCGCACGAAATTATCGGCCAACATTTTTCGAAATTTTATACCGAGGAAGATCTCGCCACCAAAGAACCAGCCAAAGCGCTGGAGTGCGCGGCGACACAGGGCCGATACGAAAAGGAAGGCTGGCGGATTCGCAAAGACGGCAGCCGTTTTTGGGCCAACGTTGTGCTCGATTCCATCCGGGACGATACGGGTGTGATCATTGGCTATGCCAAGATCACGCGCGACATCACAGAACGTCGCAACACGGAGCGTGCACTCGAGCAGGCGCGCGAGGAGTTGTTTCAGTCGCAAAAGATGGACGCGATCGGTCAGCTCACCGGCGGCGTGGCGCATGACTTCAACAATCTTCTGATGGCTATTCTCGGCAGCCTTGAAATTGTTCGCAGACGAATGCCGGAAGAGACGCAGGTCTTGAAATTTGTCGACAATGCAATCGAGGCAGCGCACCGGGGCGCAGTCCTCACGCAGCGTATGCTCGCTTTTGCGCGGCGCCAGCAGCTCAATGCGGCGTCCGTCAACGTAGCAGATCTTGTCGAAGGTATGAAGAGCCTGCTGCAGAGTTCCCTCGGACCGGGCGTGATGGTCACGACGCGCTTCCCTCATAAACTCAGCATGGTGCGCGCCGATTCCAATCAGCTCGAATTGGCGCTTCTTAATCTGGCCGTCAACGCGCGCGACGCCATGCCGAAGGGCGGGACGATCGTAATTGAAGGGCGCGAGGATCAGATCTTCAATGGGCCAAAGACAGGCCGTTACGTTTGTATATCGGTCCGCGACACAGGGCATGGCATGGACGAGGCGACGCTGTCGCGTGCGATGGAGCCCTTTTTTACTACCAAGGGAGTCGGCAAAGGCACCGGTCTCGGCCTTTCGATGGTGCACGGTCTGGTCGAGCAGTTGGGTGGAATGCTCACGATTCAAAGCCGCATAGATGAAGGCACAACGGTCGAGGCATGGCTTCCAGTGATCGATTCTCGCACGCACTCCGATTCTGATAATTCGTCGAAGCAGACATCCGCGGATACGTCCAATGGACCTCTGACGATTCTGGCGGTGGATGACGATCCGCTGGTGTTGCTGAATACTGTTGCGATGCTCGAAGAACTCGGCCACTCGGTGCTCGAGGCAGGGTCCGCAACAAAAGCTTTGGAAATCCTGCAGCAGAACAAGAGAATTGATCTGATCATCACCGATCAGGCGATGCCTCACATGACAGGCGTCGAGCTGGCGCGCAAAGTGCGCGCTGAGCATGCCGGCCTGCCGATCATTGTCGCGACCGGTTATGCAGAATTGCCGTCCGATGCACCGCGGGATCTGCGTCGCCTGTCGAAGCCGTTTCGCCAGCAAGATCTCGAAGACGCCATCGCTGCGCTGCCGGACATCAATCGGTCGATCTGAGAGCAATCTTACGAAAGGTCGCGGATCATGTATCTGGCTGCTTCTCCGTAGGAAGCGAGTTTATCGGTCATGCCCGCGCACGGTGCAGTGATCTTGAACCCGAGGCGCATCCACAGCGTGCTGGTGTCGTAAACTGAAACAAGCGCGAGAGAATTTAAGTTCATTCTGGTCGCCAGCTCGGACACGCCATCGATATAGCATCGCCCGGCAAGCTTTTTCCGGAATTCGGGAAGGATCGCGACGTCATGGATGTACAGGCAGTCGGCATCGGCCGGAAGTTGTCCAAGAAATGCGTTCAACCGCGGTAGGTCCCTTAGCTTCCAGGGATGCGCAATGCCGTAGCCGGCAATGTTTTCGCCAACCGCAAGGACCGATGCACCCTGCGGAAAAAGACGAATCTTTTCTTCGAGCACCTCCGGCCGCTCCGGCAGATCGAGATGGACCAGATTGGCAATTGTGCTGATCCTTGGGAGGTCAGACAACAAAGCCGGCCTCCAATGCGGATTCACGGATTGATCCTCAGTGAGAACGTCGGCTTGGCAAACTCAATGAGCCAGTTTGCAGATCGGCTGGGACGCATTGAAAGTTCAGCCGGCAAACGCGACAGAAGAAGTGGTGCCCCTGGCCGACAATCGCTTAATACCATAACCAATTGAATCTAAAGCGAACTTTTTCTTGTATTGCTGCCGATACCAACACGAATACCAACAAGAGGATGACGCGTGGTTAGGCGAAAAAATAAAACGCAGGCTTCCGCAGCGGGCACGCCTACGCCGTTCCGGACCCCACAATTCGCGCCGACCGGAATCGAACCCGGCTCTGACGGGGGATTGACCGAGAGGCTAAGGTTAGGCTCTTGTCATGCGTACCGGATCCATTGTCCTCCACGATGAGGACGCTGCTAAACCAGGCGTCCAAAATTGGACGCCGATGATGGGGCAAGTGTGGATCGGCGCTTCTTCGAGTGGGAATGGGGCGCCTTTCGCACGTTGCGCACCATTTCTCTACGATTTGAACCTTCCCCAGAGATGACCACGAGCCATCCAGCGTAGGCGGTTTGCGGTTTTGCTGGCGCAGATCGCGAGAGGCCGCAGCTGGGCAGCCCCCCAAGCTAAACGCCTCGGGTTCAACCCGGCCGCGCGATGATCTGGTGGTGGGCATCAACGCCGATCTGGCCGCGCTCCATCCCGTGCGGCTGCCCGCCGCTGTTGTAGATAACGAGTACGGCGTTGTCGTGGGTTGGCATGCTTGGCAGATTCACGGTGACGCTGGCAGTGCCGTCCGCCTTCGCGGTGAAGCTGTTCGTCTTCCCGGCGCCGTCCATCGGTGTGAACGTGACCGGCTTCATGTCGAAATGGTTCTCGAAAAGGCTGTAGCTTGCATTCGGCTGCAGGTTCTTGAACGTCCCCTCCAGCGTCACCTTGCCGTCCTTCTCTGAGATGATGACGGTCCCGGCGGCGGACAGCCACGACTGGAGATCGAAGCCGAGGGGCTTGTGGTCGGCGTTGAACAGCTTCGATGTCTTGGCGTCCTGGTCAATGAACGGCGGCCGTACGCCGGCAACGTGCTTGATGCCTTGAGGTCCCGTCGCCTCCGGAGCAGCAGCGTCCTCGACGAAGACCTGAGGGTCGAGCGTCTTCGGCTGCTTGCTTTCTGCCGAAAAGAAGGCAGCGTGAGTGACGAACTCCAGTTTCAGAGGCGAGGCTGCGAAGCTGCTGTCGATGGAAGCGATGAGCAGTCCAGCCGCCGCGGCCGAAATGAACCGACGTCGTTCGAGCGATTTCTTCATTTGGGATCGTTGCCTTTCGAGGTGACCGAGCAATCGGCGCCGCACGCCAGCCCGGCGCCTATAACGGCATCAGACGGAAGCGGAAGCCCGACCTACAGTTCGCCGCGTGCCGCCTCGAGGTTACCTGGGGGAGGTCTCTTTTTACAGCCAACCGGAGGAACCTATCTACAACGGCCGCTGCTTTCCTGAACCGGCGGGCATGGCACCGTTCCGTACGAACAGAACACGCAGCAATCGCCATCCTTCGGTTTCAATCGGGCGCCGCAGCCCTTGCAGTCGTAGAAGAATTGGCAAGCGTCCACCGGCATCAGCTCGGTCGACTCGTTGCCGCAATGAGGGCAGCGGATGACGGATTCCAGCTTCATATCGACCTCCATATCGGACCGGGCCGCCCAGGGGCGCATTTCCTTCGAACTGCCGCGCCGGCCCGGCCGAGTGAAAGCAGATTCACTGTCGTGGTCGTGGATCGATAGAGCCGACCGTGCCTGCGGACGTGGCCTGACGGATTTGGACCGAAACCGCACCATAGGTGCTGACAGCATATGGCACGCAGTAAGTCAGGATGATCTTGAACCAGTTGATCGGCACCGCGCCGAGCAGTGCGTCTCCTTGGTTAATGAGGTTCAACACCGTCCCAACAAGTAAAGCTACAAAAACAGAGCGGCGAGGCACACCATCCGAAAGCGCGTATTGGCAGGCGAGCCGCAATGTCATTGTCCGTCTCCTGAACCGCGTTTATCAAATCGCCCCTACGATCGTTGGCAGTTCCGCCAGCGTTTCGATTTCGCAGTCGGGTCGGCCGGGGAGACGCTCCTTGCGCTGCCGATAGCGATTGCACCAGACGACTTTCATGCCAAAGGACGACGCCGCATAAGCGTCCCACGCATTTGAGGACTGAAACGAAATCTGCGAGGCTTGAACGCCCAATCGGTCGACCGCGAGCTGATAGACGCGCACATTCGGCTTGTACACTCCGACCTCTTCGACCGACAGGATGCGATCGAGAAGGTCGCCGAGGCAAGCATGCTTCACGGCGGAAGCGAGCATGACCGGAGATCCGTTCGAAAGAATTGCCGTTCGTATACCGCCGGCCTTGAGTCTGCGAAGGACGTCGGGCACCTCGGGGAACGCGTCGAGAGTGAGATAAAGCTCCATGAGCTTGTCGCGTAGCCCGGGCCGATCAAGCTTCAGCGTCTCCAGGGCAAAGTCGAGGGCATCCCCAGTGACTTGCCAAAAATCGGCGTGTTTCCCCTGGATCGCGCGCAGCCATGTGTACTGGAGCTGCTTGTCGCGCCAGAGAGTGGTCAGCTTGTCGAGATCGTCGCCCAGCAGATCGCGACAACCGCGCGTCGCGGAAGCGAAATCGAACAAGGTGCCATAGGCGTCGAAGACGCACGCCCGTACTTCGCCCAATTCCGCCGCCATGGTGCTCCCTCTCTTCGGAAGGGCCGATGCGCCCGAAAGCTCGGCCCTTTTCGATTGCTGTTCGCGCGCTTCAAGAAAGTCGCTTCTACCGGCGACGCGTCATTGATTGAGTTCAGGGACGCATTCCCTGAAAACCATGCGCCGGGTCTGGTCGTTCGAGCGCGTAGACGGCGCCGAGCACGAAGCCGAACATGACGTGCAGCATCAGCGTCATGACAGGTGCCGTCATCCCGAAATGGGATCCGAAGAAACCGGCGACAGCCATTGGCATCATGACGATCATCATGATGAGCCAGGCTGCCGCGGCAAACAAGATACCCTTCAACCAGTGGCTCTCTCCCGGAATCGCGGGATCGAGCCACGTGAACAGTGTGCCCCACAACGCGGTTCCGATCATGAAGTGCATCACCCAGCCCACGGCCGGCGGCGCGCCGAGCATGTCGGCGATCATCTTGATCGGGTTGAGCTCGGGCATCACGCCCATCATCGCCTTCATGAGCATGAGAGCGGAAAGAACGACTGTAGCGACGAAGCCTGCCACCATTCCCTTGATCCAATTGCCCGAAGTCATCGCATCTCCTCCTTTGGTCTCGTCACGATGGAAGGGTCCGTGATCCGTTCGACGGAGGATGCGTGATGGTTACTCCGTCGACCCACAGCACAACGGGTAACTTTTCGGAAGATGCGGCGAACCGATCCACGGGTATTGTACTGAGGTCGAAGCATGTCGCGCCACGTCCGGATCACGCATCGAGCGAGCGGCGAGGTCATCGCGGAGGGGCCGGTCGGGCTCTTCGGAATCACGCCTTTCGAAGGCAACTACTACATCGCTCGGAAGTACCTGAAGACCTCGCGGCTGAAGCCGAACTGGATTCCCGGGCTCTGCATCTACAAATTCTTGTATGTGTGGCTCGACCTGCGTCTTCCAGACGGTACGCGCGAACCGTCCATCGGATGGTTGTACTGGCTGCCCAATCCGCTGTTCTTTTTCACGGCCTTCCGGCCGGCCGTTCCTCAATCGTCGCCGGCGTTGTCGGTGCAGGAGATCGCTTGAAAGAGCAGGCCTTCGGTACAGGTCCGGTTGTGACCCCGTCGCGCCGCGACGTCCTGCGGCGCGCGTTGGCTGGCATGGCGGCCGGGCTTGTGTCGGGCGAAGCTCATGCGGTCGAAGACGACGTTCCCAGGTTCGAATCCGGGCGCTACCAGTTTACTATTCTCCGTCCCGCCGAGGAATTGCCGCCGCTGCGGCTGTTCCGCCTCGAAGGCGGTACGACGGATCTGTCGGCGCTGCGCGGCAAGCCGATCCTTCTGAACTTCTGGGCATCGTGGTGCGCGGCCTGCCGCATGGAGTTGCCCGCGCTCGACAGGCTGTATCGGGACGTCTGGCGCGGCAGGGTGCATGTCGCCGCCATTTCGGAAGATCGCGGGCCGCGCGAAACCGTCGTGCGCTTCGTGAAGTCGCTCGATCTGAACGCGCTTCCGATCTTTCTCGATCCCAACGGATATATCGCGCACTCGGACGCCGAAAACGCCAAAAAGGCGCCGTTCGCGCTGTACGGCATGCCGATCACCTATGCGGCGTCGAGCTCCGGCGCGATCGTCGGCTACATGCCGGGCGATGCAGATTGGTCTTCTCCGGCGGCGGATGATCTCATTGCCTATCTGGGCAGCACGTAGGCTCTCGGAGGCGTTTTCAGGCGTTTTGGCTACCGGAAAGGACCCTTCCAGGATGTATTTTCGACTCGGCGCGTAACTTTTCCGCCGACGGAGCGAACCTCGACGTCGAGACGTCCCAGCATCCATGGAGAGATCCCCGTCATGTTCCCTAAAGCGTTCCGCAACGCCCTCCTGATCGCCGCGACCATCGCGATGCCGTCCCTGGCGACCGCCGGTCAGCCGTTCGATGCGAAGGCCTTCCAGGCCTCGCAGGCTGCCGGGAAATCCATTCTCGTCGACGTCACCGCGCCTTGGTGTCCGACCTGCAAGCAGCAGAAGCCGATCGTGCAGGAAATCGAGAAAGAGCACCCTGATCTCGTCGTGTACGATGTCGATTTCGACACAGCCAAGGATGCGCTGCGCGAGTTTCGCGTCCGGCAGCAGAGCACGCTGATCGTGTTCAAGGGAGCGAAGGAAGTCGCCCGCTCGACTGGCGAGACCGATCCGGCGCCGCTGCGCGCGCTGGTGGCGAAGGCGTTCTGAGGAGTCAGCGAATCTTGCGCTCGGCTACGCAGCCGGGGGGCTGTCGACGCTGTCACCGTGCGTGCTTCCGATCCTTCCGATCGTGCTGTTCGGCGCCCTCGAGCGGCATCTGTGGGGACCGGTCGCGCTCGCTGCCGGACTGGCGGTGTCGTTCGCCGGCGTTGGGATCGCGCTTGCATCCGTCGGCTTCAGCGTCGGCATCGACCCCGATACGCTGCGGTTCGCCGTCGCGGCGCTGATGGGCGCTGCCGGCGTGATCCTTCTCGTGCCGGCGCTGCAGGGCAGGGTGGCCTA
>OEIU01001418.1_pt1 | contig 15542 bp, 13 predicted proteins | sample 1539221 | NCBI WGS metagenome assembly OEIU01 (sample SAMN03792071, study PRJEB22550) | activated sludge metagenome | feature: wastewater treatment plant; material: activated sludge; isolation source: Wastewater treatment plant of a petroleum refinery complex | place: Argentina: Zarate | collected...
GCTCTAGGTCGTAGCAGTCGCCGGTCGGGCCCTGCGCCTGCGCGACCTCTGCGGCGATCGGGCGCCGGTCGTCGTCGTCGAGCCGCAGCCGGAGCACCGCCAGGTTCTCGTCGAGGTGGCTGGCGTCGCGGGCGCCGACCAGCGCCAGCGCCACCTGCGGCTTGTCGAGCACGGAGCGGGTCGCGACCGCCGCGATGCTGCTGCCGTGCTTCTTCCCGATGCCGTCGAGCACGCGCAGCAGCCGCTGGAACGCGTCCCAGCCGCCGAAGTCCTCGATGATCAGCCGGTACTTGATCAGCGAGCGGTTGGCCAGCTCGCCGGACGGCGCCGGCTGCCCGAGCCATCTGTCCGACAGGAAGCCGCCGGCGACCGTGCCGTAGCAGAACAGATGCACGCCGTGCGCCCGGCACAGCTCGACCATGCCATGCTCGGGCCGATGATCGAGCACGGAGTACTGGAGCTGGTTGCTGAACAGCGGGATACCGGCCTCGATGATCCGTCGCAGCCAGGGCACGTTGAAATTCGTGGTGCCGATGTGCGCGAGCTTGCCGGCGCGCTGGCAATCCTGCAGCCACGACAGCGCCTGCAGGCAGCCCGGCACCTCGTAGTCCCACCAGTGGAACTGCACGACGTCGAGCCGCTCGACGCCGAGCCGGCGCAGCGACGTGTCGACCGCCTCCTCGACATGCGCGCGGGTCAGCCGCGGCAGCAGCTCCTGATCCGGCGTGTACTTGGTGGAGACCCGCAGCCGTCGCGCGAGCTCCGGGTATTTGCGGCGGAATGCGCCTATCGTGTCCTCGACGCCGACGTAGTGGTCGGCACAGTCGAACGCGTTGATGCCGGCCTCGACGAAGCGACGCATGTCCTCGACCGCCTCGTCGACCGGTCGTGGCCGGCCGTGCTTGGCGGCGAGCTGCCAGTTGCCCTTGGCCACCCGCGAGACCGTGTAGTCGGGCGCCAGCGTGATCGTCTCGATGTTCATGATGCGTTCCTGCGGAAACGTCGAATACCAGGGAGGGTCCGCACGACCTAGGGAGGGTCCCTAGGGAGGGTCCCTAGAATCCGGCCTTCTGGCCGAGCCCGTTCATCGTCTCCAGGCTCAAGGTCGTGTCGGTGACGATCTGGCCGTTGTCGAGCTTCCAGATCAGCATCGGGCCGGTCACGTCGCCGTTGCGGTCGAAGCGGAATGCGCCGGTGGCGCCGACATAGCGGATCTTCCTGCCGGCCTTCAGCGCCTCCAGCCCCGCCTTCAGCCCCTCGACGCCGGCGCGCACCTCGATACCCGCCGGATCCTGCACCGCGCGCAGCGCATCGCGGATCGACGGCCCGTCGAGCTTCGGCGCGGCCTGCATCGCCAGCAGCGTGATCGCCGCCGCGTCGTACATCGTGTGCAGGCCGGGGCCGACCGCCGGACGCCCGTAGGCATCCTGGAACGCCTTGTTGAACGCATCGGCCGACGGGCCCGACGCCTGGCCGTTGTCGACACCGACCGCCTTGGTCAGGAACCGCTCGCCGATGTTCTTGATCAGGTCCGGCGAGCGCAGCGTGTTGTGCAGAATCACGTTCTGCGTGCCGCCCAGCGAGAACCAGTCGCGCAGCACGACGGTGCCGTCCTGCGACAGGCCGATCAGGATCAGCGAGTCGGGGTTCAGCGCCAGCGCCTTCTGCACCTCGGCGCGATACGACGGCTGGTTCTCCGCGTACGGCACCATGCCGGCGACCTTGCCGCCCAGCTTCTCCAGCGCGACCTTGGCGTCGGGCGCGGTGCCGTTGCCGAAGTCGTTGTTGATGTACATGATGACCGTGTTCTTGTAGCCCTTGGTGACGGCGGCCTGCGCATGGGCCAGCGCCATCGAGCGCGCGGTCGGGATCGTGCGGAAGAAGTAACCGCCGGTCTTGCCCTCCTCGGCCATCTTCGTCAGCGCCGGCGTCACCGCGCAGCAGGCCACCGTCGGCACCCTGTTCGGCACCGACACCGAGTTCACCACCTGCAGCGCGGTGCCGCTGCCGACCAGCCCGACGATCGCCGGCACCTTCTGCACGTCGACCAGGAAGCGGGCCGCATCGAGCCCGACCGACGGCTGGCTGGTGTCGTCGCGGATGACGAACTCGACCTGGCAGCCCTTGACGCCGCCGGCCTTGTTGATCTCGTCGACGGCGAGCCTGCCGGCATCGGCGATCACCTTGCCCACCGGCCCCTGCGCGCCGGTCAGCGCGATGACGCCGCCCAGCTTCACCGGGCAGCCTTCCTGCGCGTATGCCTGCAGCGGTACGCAGGCCGCGGCGGCGAACGCGGCGCCCGCGACAAAGGTCTTCGATCGGTTCATTGCTTCGCTCCTCATCATGACGTGCCGGCCGGGAGATCCGGACCGGCGGGTTTGCCGGGAGGCGCGCCGCCCCCCGCCGGCCGGCGCGGCGGCCCGGCCCGCCCCCGCCCGGCAGCCGGCGCCGGGATCCGCGAGGGTGGCCGTGACGGAGGTTGCGACGGCGGCCGCGGCCCGATCAGCCCCCCCGGCCGCAGCAGCAAGGTCAGCACCAGCAGCAGCCCGACCAGTGTCGCCTGGATCGCGCCGCCCTGCGCCTGCAGGCGCGCCGGCAGCAGGCCGACCATCACCGCGCCCGAGAAGGTCCACAGCCCCCATACGACGAAGCTGCCGACGATCGCGCCGAGATGGCTGCCGCTGCCGCCGACGATCAGCATCGCCCAGATCTGGAACGTCACGACCGGCAGGAAGTCGCCGGGGCTGATCGCGCCCACGTAGGCGACGTACAGCGCGCCGGACAGTCCCATCAGCATCGCGCCGAGCACGAACGCCTCGAGCCGGAACCGCACGACGTTCTTGCCGAGCGCCGCGCAGGCCGCTTCGTCCTCGCGCAGCGCACGCTGCACCCGTCCCCACGGCGAGGCGAGCAGCGCCTGCAGCGCCGCGTAGACGACGATCAGCAGCACGACGATCATCGCCAGCCAGGCCAGTGCGTAACCGGGCTGACCGAGCGCATCGAACGGCCGCGGAATGCCCACCAGCCCGCGCGCGCCGCCGGTCAGCGGATCGAGATTGTTGCCCAGCACCTGGATCGACGATGCGATGCCGAACGTCGCGATCGCCAGATAGTCGGTGCGCAGCTTCAGCGTCGCGACGCCGACCAGCAGCGCGATCAGCCCGGTGGCGAGCATCGCGCCGAGCGCACCGGCCGCGAACGGCAGCCCGGGTGCCACGATCAGATCGGTCGACATCAAGGTCAGGATCGCCTGCGTGTAGCCGCCGACCGCGATGAAGCCGACCACGCCGGCGTTGAACTGACCCGATACGCCCCATTGCAGGTTGAGCCCCAGCGTGGCGACCGACAGGATCGCCGCCACCGTCACGAAGAAGACGAGGTACGAGATCACGTGGCACGCCCCGCACGGACGAACAGGCCCACCGGGCGGATGAACAGCACCGCGAGCAGCAGCACGAACGGCACCAGCGGACGGTAGCCGGTCGGCACGACCAGGGTCACCAGACTCTCGGAGAGGCTGATCAGCAGTGCGCCGGCGACCGCACCGCCGACGCTGCCGACGCCGCCCAGGATCGCCGCGGTGAACAGCGGCAGCAGCAGATTCGCGCCCATCTCGGGCCGCACCTGCACCGTGATGCCGTACAGCACGCCGGCCAGCGCCGCCAGCGCGGTCGACACGACCCAGGTCAGCCGGATGATCGCAGTGGTGTCGACACCGGCGACGCCGGCCAGCGCCGGACTCTCGGCGACCGCCCGCATCGCGATGCCATGGCGCGTGCGGTACAGGCCGAACCACAGTGCCCCCATCACCAGCACCGCGACGATGAACACGAACACCTGATCGGGCATCACCAGCACCGCGCCCGGCAGCCGGATCGCCATCTGGATCTCGGTGCTGTAGTTGTACGGATCCGGACCGAACATCAGGTGCAGCAGGCTGCGCAGCACCAGCGCCAGACCGAACGACGCGAACACCATCGTCAGCGGCTCGGCGCCGCGCGCACGCAGCCGGCGGAACACCCAGCGGTCGAGCAGCAGCGCCACGACCACCGTCAGCGCGATCGCCGCCAGCAGCGCGGCGATCATGCCGCCGCCGAACGAGAACGGCCCCAGGGTGCCGCCGCCGATGCCGGACGACACCAGCACGAACAGCGCCGCATAGGCGCCCACCGCCAGCAGATCGCCGTGCGAGAAGTTCGCGAAGCGCAGGATCGCCAGGCTGAACGTCACGCCGATCGCGCCCAGCGCGATGATCGCGCCGTTCAGCACGCCATCGAGCAGCGCCTGCAGGATCATCGCGCCTCCCTGATGGCCAACGCACATCGGCCGAGATGCGGTTGTGCGATCACCGCGCCTCCCCGCCGGCCGGCACGACATGCCGGCCGAGGTACGCCTGCGCGATCGCCGCATCGGCCTGCAGTGCATCGGCCGTGCCTTCATGGGCGACGCGGCCGTTGACCAGCACGACGCCGCGATCGGCGATCCGCAGGCCGGCGCGCACGTTCTGCTCGACCATCAGCACCGCGACGCCGCCGTCGACGATGCGGCGCACCTGCGCGAACAGCTCCGACACCATCCGCGGCGACAGCCCGGCGCTCGGTTCGTCGAGCAGCAGCACCCGCGGCTCGGTGATCAGCGCGCGCGCCATCGCCAGCATCTGCCGCTGCCCGCCGGACAGCGCGCCGGCCGGCTGCCGCCGATGGACCCGCAGATCGGGGAAGCGCTCGAACGCCCGCGCCACCGCATCGCGCAGCCCGTGCCGCAGCAGATGCCCGCCCACGCGCAGATTCTCCTCGACGCCGAGCGTCGTGAACACGTTGGCGGTCTGCGGCACGTAGCCCAGCCCGGCCGCGCTCAGCCGGTGCGACGGCAGCGCGGTGATGTCGCGTCCGTCGAGCGTCACGCGGCCCGAGAACGTCGGCACCACGCCGGCCAGCGCCTTGACGAACGTGGACTTGCCGGCGCCGTTCGGCCCCAGCACGACCACCAGCTCGCCAGGCGCGACCGCGACGCTGACGCCCTGCACGATCGGCAGGCCGGGCTGGTAACCGGCGACCAGCGTGTCGGCGGCGAGCACCGGGCCGCTCATATCGTGTCCCCCAGATAAGCGTCGATGACGCGCGGATCGGCGCGCACCGCGTCCGGCGTGCCCTGCGTGACGATGCGGCCCTGCGCCATCACCACCACCGGATCGCACAGCCGCATCACGACGTCCATGTTGTGCTCGATCAGCAGGAACGTGACGCCGCGCCGGTGCAGCTCGACGATGCGCCCGAGCAGGCTTTCGAGCAGCACCGGGTTGACGCCGGCGGCCGGCTCGTCGAGCAGGATGATCGCAGGGTCCACCATCAGGATGCGCGCCAGCTCCAGCAGCTTCTGCTGGCCGCCCGACAGCACGCGGGCCGGCTGATCGGCATGCGCCGCGAGCCCGACGAACGACAGCAGCGATCGGGCCTTGTCGCGGTGGGCGGCGTCCTCGGCGCGGATCCGGCCGCGGGCGAACCAGGCATTCCAGACGCGCTCGCCGGACTGGCCGCGCGGCGCCAGCAGCATGTTCTCCAGCACCGTCAGATTGCCGAGCGGGCGCGGGATCTGGAACGTGCGCCCGAGCCCGCGCGCGAACACCTGATCGGCGCGCAGACCGTCGATGCGGGCGCCGTCCAGCCGGATGCTGCCCGTCTGCGGGGCGATCGCGCCTGCGACCGTGTTGAACAGCGTCGTCTTGCCGGCGCCATTGGGCCCGATCAGCCCGGTGATCGTGCCGCGCGCGACCGACAGACTGACGCCGTCGACGGCGCGCACCGCGCCGAACGTCCGAACGACCCGCTCGATCTCCAGCATCGCCACCATCCGCGCGACTATACCGTGCGCCGCCGCGACCGGCCGCGCGGGCGCTGACGGCACCGGCGGCAGGCGGCTCTGCGCGGGCAGCATGCCCCCCGGAGAGAGCCCCCGGGGCACCGAACGTCCGGAGCGCCGCTACCCTTCGTTCGCCAGCGACCCCGCGTACACGACGTTGTTGCGGTTCGGCTTGCCCGCGTCGGTCGGCGACTGGCTGTAGTCGCCGAACGGGCCGGCGCGCTCGGCCACCGCCGCGGCCACGCCCCTCTCCTGCGCCGTCTTGCTCCAGGCCAGCGCCTCGGGCGTGTTGCGCAGCATCGAGTCCATCACCGATCCGAGAAGCTGCGTCGACTGCAGGCCCATGTTCTCGTAGGCCTGGTTGACGATCAGCTTCATCGCGGCAAGCTGCGACATCGGGATCGTCGAAAGCTGCTTCGCCAGCGCGCGCGTCTCCTTCTGAAGCTGCTCGAACGGCACCGCCTTGTTGATCAGGCTGATCTCGGCCGCCTCCTTGCCGGACAGCGACCGGCCGGTCAGCGCCAGCTCCTTGGCCTTGGCCAGCCCCAGCCGGTGCACCCACATGCCGGCATGGTGGCAGCCCCACATCCGCGAGTACGGCGTGCCGATGCGGGCGTCCTCGGACGCGATGACGATGTCGGCGCACAGCGCCATCTCGCTGCCGCCGCCGACGCACCAGCCGTGCACCTGCGCGATCACCGGCTTCGGCGTGCGCCACAGCGACATGAAACGCGGCACCCAGCCGAGCTGGTGGTGGGTGACCATCACCATGTCCTTGCCGGCATCCCACTGGCTGTCGGTGACGATCGCGTTGTCCCAGTGGTGGAAGCCGCCGGAGAAGTTGAAGCCGCCGCAGAACGAACGGCCGGCGCCCTGCAGCAGGATCACCTTGACGGTCTCGTCGGACGTCGCGCGGCGGACCGCATGCTCGAGCTCGTCGAGCATCGGCGGCACGATGGTGTTGAGATCGTCGGGGCGATCGAGCGTGATGACGGCGGTATGGTCCGCGACGGCGTAGTGGATCACTTGATACATGGATGTCTCCGGAATGGGTCCTCAGGTTCTCAGCTCGCGGCGCAGCACCTTGCCGCTGGCGGTCTTGGGCAGCTCGGACAGGAAGCGGAAGGTGCGCGGCACCTTGTAGACCGCCATCCGGTCGCGGCAGAACGCTGCCAGCTCCTCGGCCGTCGCCTGACTGCCGGGGCGCAGCGCGATGCAGGCGACGACCGTCTCGCCGCGGTAGTCGTCGTGCTGGCCGATGACCGCGCACTCGAGCACCGCCGGATGCTCGTACAGCACGTCTTCGACCTCGCGCGGCCAGACCTTGAAGCCCGATGCGTTGATCTGGTCCTTCTTGCGGTCGATCACGTACAGCCAGCCGTCGGCGTCCATGAAGCCGATGTCGCCGGTGCGCAGGCCCTGCGCGGTGAAGGTGCTGCGGGTCTCCGCGTCGCGCTGCCAGTAGCCGCTCGCGAGCTGCGGGCCGCGCAGCACGATCTCGCCGGGCGACAGCGGCGGCAGCGGCCGCCCGTCGTCGCCGACGATGTCGCAATCGATGCCGGGTACCGGCACGCCGACCGACAGCGTGCCGCTGCCGGCATCGATCGGCGCCTGGCGACCGCGCGGCACCATGTGCGTCGGACCGGTGGACTCGGTCATGCCATAGATGCCGAGGATGTCGTGGCCGAACTTCGCACGGTAGCGCTCGACGACGGCGGCCGGGATCGGCGCGCCGCCGGAGAACGGACGATCGAGGCTGGCCAGATCGTCGGGCTCGACGTCGGCGGCGGCGGTCAGCGCGATGAACGCGGTGGTCGGGCCGATCGTGAAGCCCGCACGATGCGTGCGCACGGCGTCGCGGAAGGCCTGGGGAGTGAACCGGTAGGTCAGCACCAGCGTCGCCGACGCGGCCAGCGCCAGCGCGATGTAGCCGACGATGCCGGTCACATGCACCAGCGGCGCGATCGCGACGATCGTGTCGTCGGCGGCGACGCCGCACCACACGCGGTACACGTCGGCGCTGTAAGCGAGCTGCGCATGGGTGCTGACGGCGGCCTTCATCGGGCCGGTGGTGCCGGAGGTGTAGATGAAGGTGGCGGCATCGGCGGGCCGCCCGCGACAGGGGGGGGGGGGCCTTGGCGCCGCCGCCCCCCGGGAGAGCAACCGCCGCCACTCCCTGCCGCGGGCCGCGCCCGCAGGGCCGTGCAGTGCGCCTGCTTCGACCGGCGACGCCCCTGCCGCCTTTGCGGCGGGCTGCGTCGCGGTCACGGCGTCGCGCTCCGCGGGCATGACGTCGCGTTCCCCGGTCACGGCATCGCGCTCCGCGGCCACTGCAGCGGAGGCCTCGCCGCCGCAGGCGACGACCCATCCGACTCCCGCCCGCATCGCCACCGCCTGCGTCGCAGCGAGTCGCTCGTTCGCCTCGCACAGCAGCACCTTCGCGCCGCTGTCGCGCAGCACCTCGTCGAGCTCGCGTTCGCGGTACATCGGGTTGACCGTCACGATGATGCCGCCGAGCTTCCAGACACCGAGCATCGCCAGCACGAACTCGGGCACGCTCTGCAGATGGATCGCCAGCCGGTCACCGCGGCCGAAGCCGCGGGCGGCGAGCGCCGCGGCGATGCGGTCGCTGACCTCATCGGCTTCGCGCGCGGTATGGGCGTGCGCGCCGAACCGCAGCACCACATGATCAGGCCGCGCGGCAGCCGTATGCAGGAATGCGTCGAGCACCGTCGCATGCACCGGCGTCACGAACGCCGGCACGCCGGACGCGTACTCTCGCAGCCAGGGCCGTTCACCGCCGGTCATGTCGGTTGCTCCAGACGGCCGAAGACGCTTCGGGGGGATTCATGTCAGACGAACCCGTACCGCTTGTACGGCCCGAGGATGTAGTGCTCGAAGTGGGCCATGCCCTTCGCGCCACCGGGCCCTTCGAGCCAGCACGGAAATTCGGTCTGGCCGATCCGCTTCTTCTCGGGCACGTGCTGCGGGCCGGTCTTCATCCGGTCGGGCGGCGCCGGGTAGCGGTCCTGCTCGATCTTCGGTTCGGCGCCGCGGTAGACGCCGGTGCGCTCGCCGTCGTGCCAGCCGGCATAGTAGCCGCCGCCCTGCACGTCGGCGCCGGTGCCGGCGCTGCGGATCCGGTACTCGAGCCGGTTGCCATGCTCGTCGCGCAATGTGTAGCGGCCGCCCTTCACGTTGCGCGTGCCCGGGTGGTATTCGATCTGGTGCTCGACGCCGACCAGCGCGACGCGGCGGCCGTCGGCGTAGTCGATCACCCCTTCGAAGTCGAGCGTGCTGCCGTCCTCGGCCTCGTGCGTATGGAAGAAACCGCTGTGCCCGTCGACCTCGAACGGCACCCAGATCCGGAAGCGGCGCGCATCGGTGGGGTGCCGCTCCTCGGTGACGCCGCCGCTGCGGTCGCGCGGGCCCATGCTGGCGCGGATGCCCCACGAATGGTCGCGCAGCCCGTGCCAGCGCTGCACCTCGGTGCGCCGCCCGTCCAGCACCACGTGACCGGTCGCGCGGCAGATCATCGTATAGCGCACCAGGTCGTTGATCAGGCGGCCGTACCGGTAGTGGCGGTACGGTGCCTCCATGTACGGCGGCGCGACCGAGTCGAAGCGCAGGTCCAGCGCCAGCCCGCCCGTCTCCGCGAGCTCGAAGCGCGCCTGCCGCAGCCGCTCGGGGAACGACAGCCGGAACGGCCCGATCGCCAGCGTCGCATGCGCCGGGCGCAACGCGCGGGTGAAGCGCCACGAACGCTGCTCGCCGCCGCGGGCGACGTTGACGAAGCCGTCGATGGGGATGGTGTTGGGGTGCAGCCGCATGCCCATCGACAGGTACCAGTCCTCGGCGTAGGTCGCGAAGTAGTAGCCGTCGTTGAAATGCGGATCGGACGTGGCGGCCACGTTGAACGGCGTGGGCGCCTGGTGGAACGGCAGGTCGTCGATGTCGCTCAGTTGCATGTCCTGCATCGCGGATCTCCTGGGTTCGTACGCAACGGGCGGTCGCGACGCCGCGCGCTGGTCGCCGCCTGCCCGCCTCGCAACGGGCCGGACAGGCTGCCGGGGTTCATGCGGCCCTGCGCCGGCCGCCGGCGGGGTTCGGGGCATGCTGCGCCAGCCGCTCGACCGTGTCGCGCACGTGGGCCTCGAGCACCCGGCGGGTATCGACGCGCAGCACGCGGGTGCGCCGGGTGTGATAGAGGATCAGCAGGCCGAACAGCACCGAGTAGTGCAGGCCGACCTCGGACTCGGACTCGTCGTCCGTGCAGCCGGCCAGCTCCCGCACGCTCTGGCGGAAGATGTCGAGGATCGAGTCGAGCTGATGGTTCAGCCGCGCGTCCAGCTCCTTGGTCAGGCTCTGGGGCTTCAGGCCGTTGAACAGATAGAGCGCCAGCGCCATGTCGCCGGGGCGCGACTCGTAGTGGTCGAAGTGCCCGAACATCACCGCCGCGAAGCGCTCGGCCGGCGTGCCCGCCTTCTGCACGTCGGCCATCAGCCGTTCGCGGTACGCCTCCAGCGACCGCGACAGCAGCTCCGCGTAGATCTCCTCCTTGCCCTTGAAATAGGGATAGATGGAGCCGGTGGTGCAGCGGGCGGCGCTGGCGATCATCCGCATCGACGCCCCCTCCAGACCCTTCGATTCGAACACCTTGCGGGCGGCCTTCAGCACCGACTCGCGCCGTTGTTCGTCCGTCTTCCTGGCAGGGGGCATGCGGATTTCCTCGCGTCGCGGCGCCGTCGGGCGACGGCGGACCGAACGTACTTTACTTCGCCGCCCCCGCGACCAGCGGGCAGCCGCCTTCGGTCTCGGGCCGGAACGCCTGATCGCCGGGCACCGTCTGGCGGATCTGCAGCAGGTCGAACGGCCCCTTGGACTGCTCGGGCGACTTGGCCTGCCACAGCATCATGTCGTGCAGCACCCGGCCGTCGGTGCGGATGCGCACGTTCTTGTTGTACATGTCGTTGACCGGCATCTCGCGCATCTTCCTGCCGACCGCCGCCGTGTCGTCGGTGCCCGCGGCCTCGACCGCCTTCAGGTAGTGGTTGACGGCCGCATAGGCGCCGGCATGGGTCATGTTCGGAATGTTGGTCCCCGGAAAGCGCGCCTGATAGCGCTGGGTCCAGGCGCGGGTGGCGTCGTTCTGGTCGTGATAGAACGATGCGACGCCCATCGTGCCGCGGGCGGTCTTCAGCCCGATCGCCTGCACGTCGTTCACGTACAGGAGCAGGCCGGCCAGCCGCTGGTTGCGGGTCAGGCCGAACTCGTCGGCCTGCTTGACCGCATTGACCAGATCGCCGCCGGCGTTGGCCAGGCCGATCACCTGCGCCTTCGAGGCCTGCGCCTGCAGCAGGAACGAGCTGAAGTCCGATGCATTCAGCGGATGACGCACCGAACCGAGCACCTTGCCGCCGCCGGCCTCGATGAACTTCGTCGTGTCGCGCTCCAGCGCCTGCCCGAACGAATAGTCGGCGGTCACGAAATACCAGCTCTTGCCGCCATCGGCCACCACCGCCTTGCCGACGCTGGCGGCCAGGCCGTAGGTGTCGAACACCCAGTGCGTGACGTTCGGCGCGCACAGCTTGCCGGTGATGTCGGAGGAACCCGCGCCCGCCACCAGCAGCGTCTTGTTCTTCTCCTTCGCGACGTTCATCACCGCGATCGTCGTCGCGCTGCCGCCGCCGGCCACCAGCAGGTCGACCTTGTCGACGTCGATCCAGCGGCGCGCGACGACCGCCGCCACGTCGGGCTTGTTCTGATCGTCGGCGAACATCACCTCGATGCGCCTGCCGAGCACCTTGCCGCCGCGGTCCTCCACCGCCAGCCGTGCCGCCTCGACCGCGCCGCGACCGGTGACGTACGAATAGACACCGGACTGGTCGTTCAGGATGCCGATGCGGAACACCGCATCGGACCCCTGGGCCTGGGCGCCGAGCGAGAACGCCGCCGCGACGGCGGCCGGCAGTACGTGGAACTTGCGCATGGGATCGTCTCCTGGAATCTGTGAAGGGAACTACGAAGGGTCGGGAAGATCACGATCGGCCCGCGCGGGCGCCGTAGCGCTCGCGCAGCAGGAATTTCTGAGCCTTGCCGCTGGAGGTCCGCGGCAGCGCGTCGACGATGTGCACGACCGCGGGCTTCTTGAAGCCGGCCAGGTGCACGGTGCAGTGGGCGATCAGCTCCGCCGCCGTGGCAGCGACGCCCGGCCGCAGCTCGACGACCGCGCAGACCTGCTCGCCCCACTTCTCGTGCGGAACGCCGATCACCGCAGCCTCGAGCACCGCCGGATGGCCGCGCAGCACGTCCTCGATCTCGGCCGGCGCGATGTTCATGCCGCCGCACTTGATCATGTCCTTCTTGCGGCCGGTCACGTACAGATAGCCGTCGTCGTCGAGATGGCCGAGATCGCCGGTGTGCAGCCAGTCGTCGACGATCTGCTGCGCGGTCAGCGTCGGATCGCCCCAGTAGCCGGCGGTCACCGACGGCGCGCGCACCAGGATCTCGCCGTCGCTGCCGGCCGGCAGATCGGCACCGTCGTCGCCGACGATGCGGATCGCCGCATTGATCGATGCACGCCCCGATGCGCCCGGCTTCGCACGGGTCATCTGCGGCGGCATGCAGGCGACGCTGCCGCCGCCTTCGGTGAGACCATAGACCTGCACGAAGTCGGTATGCGGGAACATCTCCAGCATCCGCTGCACGACCGCCGGCGACAGCACCTGGCCGCCGCACATGATCATCCGCAGCGCGCGGGTATCGAAGCGCTCGATCCCGGGCACCCGCAGGATCTCGTAGATCATCGTCGGCACCCACAGCACATGGGTGATCCGGTGCTCGCACACGTAGGCGAGCGCCGCCGCGGCATCGAAGCCGCCCGACGCCTTCACGTGCACGGTGCCGCCGGCATGCAGCGCGGCCCACATCAGGTCGTGGCGGCCGCCGACGTAGAACAGGTCGATCATCGCGTAGGTCGAGCTGTCGGGCCCCATCCGGTAGTCGATGACCTGCTGGATCGAGTTGAAGTAGAGGCCGCCGTGGGTCCACACCGCGCCCTTGGGCTGACCGGTCGTGACCGACGTGAAGATGATCTCGTGCGGATCGTCGAAGTGCGGCTCGCGCGGCACCGGCCTCGCGGGCGCCGCGGCGACGATCTCCTCGAAACGCAGCTCTCCCGCTTCGCATGCGCCGCCCAGCAGCACGACGGTCCGCAATGCCGGCAGCCGGCCTTCGCGTCGCAGTTGCCGCACCATCGGCGCGGCGTCGGCATCGACGAAGATCGCGATTGCGCCCGAGCGGTTCAGGATCGCCTCGACCTCGCCCGCCCGCAGCCGCCAGTTGACCGGCACCATGATCGCGCAGGCCGCGGCAATGCCGGTCTCGATCTCCAGATATTCGAGGCAGTTCTTCGCGAGCAGCGCCACGCGTTCGGCCGGCGCGATGCCCAGGCCGATCAGCGCATGGCCGACCCGGCGCACCTGCTCGCGCATCCGGCCCCAGGTGCGCGCCGTGCCCTCGAACACGATCGCCGGCCGGTCACGCTCGGCGCCGGCGCGCTCGAACACCTGCGGCAGCGCCAGCGTGCGCCAGCGCTGCGCCTGCGCCAGGTCGAGCCCGATCCTGTCGACCGGATAGTCGCGCCCGCCGCCCACGATCGGGGTCCTCAGCGCGCCTTCACATGGACCGGGCGCGGCGGCTCGGGCCGGCTGCCCTTGGCGAAGCGCGCCATGCCGGCCATCGCCTCGTCGGCCACCGCCGGCTGGTAGCAGAGATCCGCCTCCAGCTCGAGCGCCTGCGGCAGCGGCATGCCGTAGCCGAGGATCGCCGCCTTGCGGTCGGCACGGATGCCGTCCTGCCCGTAGGTGCAGATGTGCCCGGCGATCGCCAGCGCACGTTCGACCGCGGTGCCGGCCGGCACGACCTCCTGCGCCAGCCCCATCCGGTAGGCGTTGTGCGCATCGATCTCCATGCCGGTCTCGATCATGTACAGCGCATTGCCCAGCCCCACGGTGCGCGCCAGCCGCTGCGTGCCGCCGTCGGCCAGCGACAGCCCCCAGCGCTTGTTCAGCAGACCGAACTTCGCGTTCTCGTCGACGATCCGGAAGTCGCACCAGCAGGCGAACTCGACGCCGCCGGCCCAGCAGTTGCCGTTGATCGCCGCGATCACCGGTTTGCCCGGATCGAGGCGGCAGAAGCCCATCGGACCGGCGCTGCGCGTGACGCGGTGCTCGAACAGCTCCTTCATGCCCTTCAGGTTCGCGCCCGCGCACCAGGTGACGCCGCCCGCTCCCGACACGACCAGCACGCTGGCCCGAGCATCGGCGGCGAACGCGTCGATCGCGTCGGATAGCTCCATCGCCAGCCCGGCATCCACGTTGTTGTGGACCGCGGGGCGGTTCAGAATGAAATGCGTGACGCCGCCGCGCCGTTCGATCAGGAGACTGGACATCGGATGGTTTCCGCGGGAGGTTGATGATTTTTCGATAACAGTGTTATCGTAACAGTGTTATTCAACACCCGCAGCGCGGCCGCTGTCAACAAGGGGATCGGCGAAGTGTCGGACACGACGACGGACGAGATCGGTCGGCGGCTCGCTTCATGGGCGCGCGACCGCTTCGGCGCGGATGCGCGGATCGCCGGCGCGAAGTCGCTCGGCGGGCATTCGCAGGTGACCGTGGGTTTCGAGCTGCAGGTGCCCGGACGCGAGACCGAGCGCCTGGTGCTGAAGACGCCGCCGCCCGGCGTCACCGCGCAGAACAACTTCGACGTGCTGCGTCAGGTGCCGGTGCTGCAGGCGCTGGCCGCGCAAGGCGTGCCGGCGCCGCAGGCGCGCTACTGGTCTGGCGACCCCGCCGCATTCGGCGGGCCGTACCTGATGATGTCGCGGCTCGCCGGGTCCTCACCCAGTGACGTGTTCACCGACGATGCCGGCCGCGGCATCGTCGATGCCGACCGCCAGTTCGGTGACGCGGTGAGCACGCTCGTGCGCATCCACTCCATCGGCGAGCCGCAGCTCCAGGGCTGGGGCGTCGCGCGCGGCGTCGCCGACGAGATCGACCACTGGGTCAAGGTGGTCCGCAAGTCGAGCGACGAAGCCTGGGTCGCGCAGGCGATGCGGGTGCGCGAGCTGCTGCACGCGGGCACGCCGCCCGAAGTGCCGATCGGGCTCGTGCACGGCGACTACTACACCAACAACTGGGTGTTCGACGGCCCGCGGCTCACCGGCGTCGTCGACTGGGAGGGCGCCTCGATCGGCCCGATGCTGCTCGACCTGGGGTGGCTGTGCACGATGTACGACCCGCCGAGCTGGGGGCCGCTGCGGCGCCGGCGGATGGGCTGGCATCCCGGGCCCGAGCGGTTCATCGAGTGGTACCGCGCGGCCTCGCCGCTGGACCTGACCCACATCGACTGGTACCGCGCGCTGGCCGCCTACCGCCTGGCCTGCATCACCGCCTACTATTACGAGCGCCACCGCACCGGCCGGCGGCACAATCCGGCGTGGGACGTGCTCGGCGAGGCGTTTCCCCATCTGCTGGAGCAGGCGGCGTCGAGGCTGGGGGAATAGCGCCGCCGCTCGCCCCGGGTTCGTGCCCGCGCGAAACCCGGCGGGCGGCAGCGGCTCGTTCCTTCAGCGCGCGCCGGCATTCTCCAGCATCGTTGCCATCTCGCGGAAGCCGCGG
>OEIU01001419.1_pt1 | contig 15534 bp, 14 predicted proteins | sample 1539221 | NCBI WGS metagenome assembly OEIU01 (sample SAMN03792071, study PRJEB22550) | activated sludge metagenome | feature: wastewater treatment plant; material: activated sludge; isolation source: Wastewater treatment plant of a petroleum refinery complex | place: Argentina: Zarate | collected...
CAGGCGCCGCTCCCCCTCCACACATCAAGACCGCTCCGGATGCATCCTCGGCGAAAGGGGATTTGCGGAATATATTCATAATAGGAATTTTGTCAAGAGACGCGCAGGGCCGCGCAGCCGCCGCGCCGTCATCGTTGGGTCACACTTTGTCCGCTCGGCGCCCCGGTCGGCCATAACGCCTCCGCCGCACTTGGCGGGCGGAGCGCCGACTGGTAGCTGCGGCCCGCCGCAACCTCCTTCGTGTTGGGTCTCGTCTTGAAGCCACGTCCCGTCGCATCGCCCGTCCTTGGCGGCCGGGCCATCCCGAACCAGTGGGACGCCATCGCCTTCGTTCTGGTGGCGGCGCTGCTCGTGCTGGCCGTGCAGGGCTCGCGCGGCATGACCGCGCCGCTCAGCGCGCCGGTGACGGTGGACCTGTCGCTCGACTACCTCAACCTGCCCTATTACGCGCTGCGCACCACGCTGCGCATGTTCGCGGCCATCGTCTTCTCGCTCATCTTCACCTTCGTCTACGCCACCATCGCGGCCAAGAGCCGCCGGGCGGAGATGGTGATGATCCCGCTGCTCGACGTCCTTCAGTCGGTGCCGGTGCTGGGCTTCCTCTCCTTCACCGTCGCCTTTTTCCTCGGCCTGTTTCCGGGCTCGACGCTCGGCGCGGAATGCGCGGCGATCTTCGCCATCTTCACCGGCCAGGCGTGGAACATGGCCTTCTCCTTCTACCAGTCGCTGCGCACGGTGCCGCGCGATCTCGAGGAGGTGGCGCGCGGCTTCGGCCTGTCCGGCTGGCAGAAATTCTGGCAGCTCGAAACGCCCTTCGCCATGCCGGGCCTGATCTGGAACACCATGATGTCCATGTCGGGCGGATGGTTCTTCGTCGTGGCCTCGGAGGCGATCTCGGTCGGCGACACCACGATCAAGCTGCCCGGCATCGGCTCCTATCTGGCGCTGGCCATCGACGCCAAGCGGATCGATTGCGTGGTCGCCGCCGTCGTGGCGATGGCGATCGTCATTCTCGCTTACGACCAGCTCATCTTCCGGCCGATCGTCGCCTTCTCCGACAAGTTCCGCGTGGAGATGACGGCCTCGCAGACGACAGCGCGCTCCTTCGTGCGCGACCTGTTCGCGCGCACCCGCTGGCTGCGGCAGGCGGTGCGCGTTCCGGCGGGCTTCCTGCGCCGCGCCGCGCTGTGGCGCCTGGAGCCGCCCGCCGATCTCGGCCGGCTCACGGCGGCGCTGCCCGTGCAGTCCCGTCTTCTGGACATCGTCTGGTACGCCGTCGTCTTCGCGGCCACGGCCTACGGCGCCTGGCTCGTCTACGCCTTCGTCAGCGCGTCGCTGGGATTTTCCGATGTGGTCGAAGCCGTCGGACTGACGGTCGTCACCATGATCCGCGTCTTCCTGCTGATCGTGCTGGCGACGCTGTTCTGGGTGCCGGTGTCGGTGTGGATCGGCCTGCGGCCGGCGGTCGCCGAGAAGGTGCAGCCGCTGGCGCAGTTTCTCGCCGCCTTTCCGGCCAACGTGCTGTTTCCGGTCGCCGTCGTCGGCGTCATCCGGTTCTCGCTCAATCCGGACATCTGGCTGTCGCTGCTCGTCGTGTTCGGCACGCAATGGTACATCGTGTTCAACGTCATCGCGGGCGCGACCGCCTATCCCAACGACCTCAGGGAGGTCGCCGCCAATTTCCGCATCGGCGGCTGGGACTGGTGGCGCAAGGTCATCCTGCCGGGCGTCTTTCCCTATTACGTCACCGGCGCGCTGACCGCGTCCGGCGGCTCGTGGAACGCGACCATCGTCGCCGAATATGTGAAATGGGGCGACGACAAGGTCTCGGCGCACGGCATCGGCGCCTATATCGCCAAAGCGACGGACGCGGGCGACTATCCGCGCATCGTGCTCGGCGTCTGCGTCATGTCGGTCTTCGTCATTCTGTTCAACCGGCTGCTGTGGCGCCCGCTGTTCGCCTACGGCGAGCGCAAGCTGTGCCTTTCCTGAGGACGTCGAGATGCTGGATACGGACGCCGCTCCCCTCGTCGATATTCGCGATGTCAGCCAGACCTATCAGAAGGGCTCGGGCGAACCCGGCCATCCCGTGCTCGACGGCGTGTCGCTGACGATCCGCTCCGGCGAGATCGTCGGCCTGCTCGGCCGCTCGGGCTGCGGCAAGTCCACGCTGCTGCGCATCGTCGCGGGGCTCAATGCGCCGACCAAGGGCGAGGTCGTCTATCTCGGCGCGCCGGTCGATGGGCCTGCCGACGGCATCGCCATGGTGTTCCAGACCTTCGCGTTGTTTCCCTGGCTGTCGGTGCTGGAAAACGTCGAGATCGGCCTGCGCGCCAAGCGCATCGACGAAGCCGAGTCCCGCCAGCGCGCGCTGGAGGCGATCGACCTGATCGGCCTCGACGGCTTCGAGAGCGCCTATCCCAAGGAATTGTCGGGCGGCATGCGCCAGCGCGTGGGCTTCGCGCGCGCGCTGGTGGTGCATCCCAACCTGCTTCTGATGGACGAGCCGTTTTCCGCGCTCGACGTGCTGACCGCGGAGACGCTGCGCACCGATCTGCTCGACCTCTGGGTCGAGGGGCGGATGCCGATCAAGTCGATCCTGATGGTGACGCACAATATCGAGGAAGCGGTCCTGATGTGCGACCGGATCGTGGTGCTATCGTCCAATCCCGGGCGGATCGCGGCGGAAATCAAGGTCGATCTGCCCCATCCCCGCAACCGGCTCGATCCCGAATTCCGCCAGCTCGTGGACCATATTTACGCGCTGATGACCAAGCGCGACGACACCACGCGGCGCGAGGGATTTTTCCCCGGCCTCGGCCTCGGCATGGCGCTGCCGATGGTCTCGACCAACACGCTGGCCGGCATGATGGAGGAGGTCGCGGCCGCCCCCTACAACGGCAAGGCCGACCTGCCGGCGCTGGCGGATTCGCTGACCATGGAGATCGACGATCTCTTTCCCGTGGCGGAAACCCTGCAACTGATGCGCTTCGCCGAACTCGCGGAAGGCGACATCAAGCTCACGTCCGCGGGCAGGCGGTTCGCCGAGGCCGACGTCGACATGCGCAAGCGCCTGTTCGGCGACCATCTGCTGGCCTATGTGCCGCTGGCCCAGCGCATCCGCCGCGTGCTCGACGAGCGCCCCTCGCATGTCGCGCCGGCCACGCGGTTCCGCGAGGAGCTGGAGGACTACATGAGCGCGGACTACGCCGACACGACGCTGCGCTCGGTGACGACCTGGGGCCGCTACGGCGAGGTCTTCGCCTATGACGAGACCTCGCAGTCGTTCTCACTGGAAAATCCGAGCTGAGCGGCGGCGCCGCCGTCACCAGCGAAACGACGATATTGCCGGCCATGTCCCGCCAGTCCCCCGGGACCGCCGGCCTCCGGCCGGCATCTTCATCCGGGCTGCGGCTTGCGCCGGCTGGAAGCCGGCGGTCCCGGGCGCCATGGCGCAGGCCGTCGCCTCGTCCGGACACAAAAATGACCAGGACAGGCCCGGCCATTTTTGGTGTTCAGCTCCGTCGGCTCAGCGCGGCGAAAGGATCATCACCATCTGGCGGCCTTCCATCGAAGGCTCGGCCTCGACCTTGGCGATCTGCAGGGTTTCGGCCTTCACCTTTTCGAGCAGGCGGTAGCCGATGTCCTGGTGGGCCATTTCGCGGCCGCGGAAGCGCAGCGTGATCTTCACCTTGTCGCCTTCGATGAAGAAGCGGCGCATGGCCTTCATCTTCACGTCGTAGTCGTGGTCGTCGATGCCCGGGCGCAGCTTGATCTCCTTGACCTCGACGATCTTCTGGCGCTTGCGCGCCTCGGCGGCCTTCTTCTGCTCGTTGAAGCGGAACTTGCCGTAATCGAGGATCTTGCAGACCGGCGGATTGGCGTTCGGCACGATCTCGACCAGATCGAGGCCCGCCTCCTCGGCGAGCTGCATGGCGTCCTGGATCGCGGTCGGACCCCGGTTCTGGCCTTCGGCGTCGATGAGCTGGACGGTCGGAACGCGAATCTCGCGGTTGGTGCGCGGCCCCGATTTCTCAGGCGTCGGGGGCGCTTTCATGGGACGACGAATGGCGGCTTCTCCGTGGCTGTTGCAACTGTTTGGGTCTTTGCGGCGGGGCGGGTCGGCCAGCGCGATGCGCTGGTCCGGCGTGCGCGCCGCATATGACAAATCGGCCGGCGGCTGGCACCGTCGGTCGATCGGCGCAGAACATCGGTGCTTGGAGCCTTCAAGTCAACCGTTCGAGGCCGGCTCCAGCAGGCTTTCGTAGACGGAAAGCGTGGCGGCGCACATCCGTTCCACCGAGAAGCGCTCGCGGACATGGGCGCGGGCGCGCAAGGCGAGCGATTCGCGCGCCGACGTCCGCAGGTCCAGCGCCTCGGCGATCGCGGCCGCCAGGTCGCCCGCGTCGTGCGCCGGGACCAGCCATCCCGTGCGCCGCGCGGCCGGCGCCTCGGGCGGGGCGACGACCGTTTCGGCGCTCGCGCCGAGGTCGGAGACGACGACCGGCGCGCCCATGGCCTGCGCCTCGACCGCGATGCGGCCGAAGGCCTCCGGCTCGGTCGAGGGCGCGACCACGCAGGCGGCCGACAGCAGGGCCGCCGGCATGTGGGCGCAATGGCCGACGCGGCGCACGATCCCGTTGAGGCCGGCGTCGGCGATCGCGCGGTCGATCTCGCGCGGATAGGCGTCGCGCTGCTCGTCGCCGGCGAGAATGAACACCGTATCGCTCCGCCCTTGCGCGCGAAGAATCTTCGCGGCGTCGATCAGCACGCGATGGCCCTTGCGCCGGGCGAGGCGGGCGGGCAGCAGCACGATCCGCTGGTCCGGCGGCGCGCCCCATTTTTCGCGCAGCGCCCGGACCCGGTCCGCCTCCACCGCCTCGGGCGCGAACAATCTCAGGTCGACGCCGCGATGGATGGTGACGATGCGCCCGGCCGCTTCCGGGTAGCGCTCGAGGATATGGCCGGCGGTGAAAGCCGAATTGGCGATGACGCGGTCGCCCGCCGCCATCACCGAATTGTAGCGCGTCTTGATCGAATTCCGGTCGGAATAGACGCCATGATAGGTCGTCACGAACGGCGTTCCCGTGCGCCGCGCGGCGCCGAGCGCGACCCAGGCCGGCGCGCGCGAGCGGGCGTGCACGATGTCGACGCCCTGCCGCCTGATCAGCGCGGCGAGCTTTCGCACGTTGCCGGCCATGGCGAGCGGGTTCTTGGTGGCGGCGGGAAAGGCGTGGAATTCGCCGCCGAGCGCCTGCAACTCGCCGACGAGCCGCCCGCCCTGCGCCGCGACCAGCGCGCGCGCGCCGGCGCGCACGAGCGCCTCGGCGATTTCCAGCGTCGTGCGTTCCGCGCCGCCGGAGTCGAGCTCGGGGATGATCTGGAGCACGGTCCTGCCGGCGATGGCCCGGTCGACCTGGAAGGTGCGCTGATATTGCGGCATCTGTGCTGATAAGTAACGCGACAGGGTTTACGGTCGCTTACTCCACGAATCGGGCAGCGGGTCGCACGGGATGAACGCAAGGGCTGAAGCAGGACGTCTGGCGGTCGGGCAGGGCGCGGAGGCGCGCGAGATCGCCTGGATCGCGCTGCCGGCGACCGCCGCCGGCGCGGACCTGCCCACGATCGTCTGGCTCGGCGGCTTCAAATCCGACATGACGGGAACGAAGGCGACCGCGCTCGAGGATTTTGCCGCGCAGACCGGCCGCGCCTGCCTGCGCTTCGATTATTCCGGCCATGGCGCCTCGGGCGGCGATTTCGAGGACGGCACGATCAGCCGCTGGCTGGAGGAGAGCCTCGCGGTCATCCGTGCGAAGACGAAGGGCCGGCTCACGCTGGTCGGCTCCTCCATGGGCGGCTGGATCGCGCTGCTCGCGGCGCGCGCGCTGGCGGCGGCCGGCGAGGAGGATCGCATCGCCGGCATGGCGCTGATCGCGCCCGCCGTCGATTTCACCGCGACGCTGATGGAGCCGGGCCTTTCGAAGAAGGCGAAAGCCGAGATCGAGAAGACGGGCAAGTGGATGCGCCCGTCGGAATATTCGCCGGACCCCTATCCGATCACGAAGAAACTGCTCGAGGACGGCCGCAACCACCTGATCTTCGGCACGGCGATTCGCACTTACGGACCCGCGCATATCCTGCAGGGCATGCAGGATCCCGACGTGCCGTGGAAACACGCGCTGGCGCTGGTCGAGCATCTCGCCGACGATCCCGCGACGCTCTCCTTCATCCGCGACGGCGACCATCGCCTGTCGCGCGAGCAGGACATCGCCCGGCTGATATCGGCGGTCGCGGAAATCAAATAGTTAAACTCTGTTAACAACTTGCTGATTTCTTGAATCATGCGGCGGCCATCGCCTGTTGCGCGCGCGACACATGCGCTGGCGCACAGCGTCCGCCCCGTCGTCGGCCTATCTGAAAGCTGTTACCTATGATCGAGTCTCGGGGGCAATCTCACATGTCGCAGCGGACGAAAAAAGCCGCGCTTCGATCCGGCGCAACGGCGCTCGTCGCGGGGGCCGCGCTCAGCCTCGCCGGCGCCGACGTCGCCGCCGCGCAGGGCTTCTGGAATCTGTTCGCGCCGCAGCCCGCGCCGCGCGTCCAGCCCGTGCAGCCTGCGCCCGCTCCTGCGGCCAGGCCGCGGCGGGTCCGCGACCTCTCGACGCCTGCGCGCTACAAGAACCCCGATCTCACGAAAAGCGCCGGCCTTCTGCCGGAATCCGCCAAGGGCCCGATCACGATCGTCGTCTCGACCGACCGCCAGCACCTGACCGTCTACGACGGCGACAAGGCGGTCTCCGACACGGTCGTCTCGACCGGCGTCGCCGATCATCCGACGCCCTATGGCGTGTTCAGCATCATCGAGAAGCAGGTGTTCCACCGCTCGACGCTCTACGACGACGCGCCGATGCCGTTCATGCAGCGGCTCACCTGGTCGGGCGTCGCGCTCCACGAGGGCCATGTGACGGGAAGGCCGGCCTCGCACGGCTGCATCCGCCTGCCGGCCGCCTACGCCAAGGATCTCTATCGCTTCACCAGGCGCGGCGTGCGCGTGGTGATCGCGCGCGAAGACGCGAAACCGATGCCGCTGACCGAATTCGCCAGCGTGTTCCAGGCGCCGCCGAAGCGTTACGTGATGGGCGACGCCGTCGAGGCCGAGCGCACGCCGGGCGAGATCGAGGGGCCCGCCGCGACGGTCGGCAATTATCAGGTGAAGACGACCCGCGATCTGGCCGCGGCCATGCCGATCTCGGTCCTCGTCAACCGCAAGGCCGGCAAGCTCTACGTGCGCCGCAATTTCAAGCCGCTGTTCGAGGTTCCGATCGACATCGACCAGCCCGACCGGCCGATCGGCGCGCATATGTTCGTCGCACAGGCGGCCGATGGCGGCGGGACGGCCTGGTCGAGCCTGAGCGTGGCGAGCCGCACGCGCGAGGCGATGCTCGGCCCCGGCGCCAAGCGCGCCGGCGACGTCTCGTCCTTCGGCGTCGCGCCGAGCGCGGCCGACGCGCTGAAGCGCATCCACATCGCGCCGGGCGTCGCCGCCCGGCTCGCCGGCATCGCAGGCCCCGGCGCCGTCTTCATCATTTCCGACGAAGGCGCGCGCAACAAGGAATCCTGGGACGGCACGAATTTCATCGCGCTGGTGGATTGAGGCGCCGCCAAGACCAGGCCAGCGGCCGGGCCGAACGCCCGGCCGCTTTCGTTTCGCGCTATTTCGCGCTCATCACGTCGCCGATCGGCTCCCACGTCTTGCCGTTGAAGCGCGAGACTTGCAGCTTGCTGTAGCCGGCGTAATCGTCGGGCGAGATCGAGACCGTGACGCCCGGCAGGCCGAGCGGCAATTGCTCGTCCTTGATCGACGTGATCACCTTCATCAGGTTCTCGCGCGTGAGATTGTTTCCGGCGCGCTCCAGAACCTTCACCGTCAGCCAGGCCGAGCCGTAGCCGATCGACACGCTGCCGTCGTTGGGTTCGGCGTTGGGCTGCCATTGCTTGAGGAAGGCGAGATAGTCCTTCACGTCCGGCGCGTCCGCCCAGCGCGGGTCGGAGGGAATCTTGTAGGCGAGCGCGCTGATTAGCCCCCTGGCGTTGTCGAGGCCGGCCGGCTCCAGCGCCGTCTTGATGTGGCTCGACACGCTGACGATGTAGAACAGCGGCTTCCAGTCGATCTCGGTCGCCTTCTTGATCGCCTGCGCGCCGAATTTCGGCACGGTGATGCAGAAGAACGTGTCGGCGCCCGACTGCTTCAGCGCGATCATCTGCGAATCGAGCGTCGGCGAACTGACTTCATAGGGCGTTTCCATGACGATCATGGACGCGGCCTTGTCGCCGAGGCCTTCCTTCAGGCCTTTCAGATAATCCTTGCCGAAATCGTCGTTCTGGAAGAGCACGCCGATCTTGGCGCCGGGCTTCGCCTGCAGGATGTAATGCGCGGCGACCTTCGCCTCCATCGTGTAGGAGGGATAGAGCGGCACGGTGAAGGGAAAATTCTTCGGGTCGTTCCACTTGTCCGCGCCGGTCGAGATGAAGAGGTGCGGGACCTTCTTCTGGTTCATGTATTTCTGGATCGCCGAATTGGTTGGCGTGCCGAGCTGTCCGAACGTCGCCAGCACATCGTCCTGCTCGACAAGCTTGCGCGTCTGCTCGACGGTCTTCGGCGGGCTGTAGCCGTCATCGTAGGAGAGGAAATTGATCTTGCGGCCGTTCACGCCGCCCTTGGAATTGATCATCTCGTAATAGGCGGCCTGCACGCGCCCCTGCGCGGAATAGCCCGACGCCGGGCCGCTGTAGGGCATGGTGTTGCCGATCTTGATTTCCGTGGCGCTGACGCCCGGGCCGTTCTGCGCGGCGGCCGGCGCGGCGGCGGCGATAATGAAGCTCGCGGCGAGCGCGAGCGAAAATTTCGACATGATTTCCCTCCTGATACGCCGCCCTGCGGCGGCGTCGCGTCATGGTCACGAAGGGGCATGCAAGGTCAAGCGCGAAGCGCTCGCGTTAGGAAGTCGCCAGCGGTCGATATCCGCTCAGCGCGCCAGCGCGTCCTCGACCGCCACCACGTCGCGCGCGAAATCGACCGGCGTTTCGGCGAGCAGCCGCACGCGACGATCCTGCACGAGGTCGCCGTCCGGATCGCGCGCCCGCATGGCTTGCAGGGCCGCGTCGCGCCGGCCCAGCAGCGCCTCGATGTCGGGCGCGTAGAATCGGACGATCGACGAAATCCAGCAATCGAGATCGCCGCGCTCTGCGGCGCTCGCGACTTCGAACGAATCGAGCGCCGCCGCGATCGCCGCCGCGGCGCGAAACGTCTCGCCTGTCACCCAGCCATTGGTCGCAAACAGCCGCAGCAGGCGGCCATGAGCATCCATCGCGAGGCCGACGACATGCGACGGCGCTTCGTCGAGCGCATCGGCGGGCGGTTCGAGGAAGACGTGGAAGTGCCCGTGCTCGTTGTCACCAAGTTCGTCGGGCGAATGCACGTGATAATAGTAGCGCGCCCGACCTCGCGCATCGCGCGCGTCGCCCTCCGGATAATGCGTCCATTCGTCGACGGCGTCGGCGCGCGCGAGCGCGGCCGTGACCGGGCTTTCGCCGCGGGCCGCCATGCGTGCGAGCGCGGCGAGCGCTTCGGCCGCTGAATCGTAGACTTGCTCGAGCCGCGCCGCGGGCAGCGCGGCGAGCGAAGCGGGGCGCGACGTCACGATGAGGCGCCCCGCGACATCAATTCGACGGCGCGCAGGGATTGCGGCGCCGCGACGATGCCGCCGGCGCGCAGGGGTTCGCGCTGCGCGTCGCGGGCGCGCATGGGTTTGCGCTCTTCGCCGCCGGCGCGCATGGATTCGCGCTGCGGCGCGCGGGGCCGCACGGGTTCGACGGCGCGCAGGGGTTGCGCGCCTGCGCGACCAGGATGCGGTCGGCCGCGCGCGCGGCGGGCGCGGCCGCTGCGACCGCGAAAGCGGCGGCGACGGCCGACAGGCGCCGCGCGCGGCGGGCGCGTTCGATTCGGGACGACGTCATATCCGGCTTCCCTGACTTGCGTTGAAACCGCCGACCGGCGCGGCGTCGCGCGCGTCGTGGACCGCGTCCTCGTCCAGCGCCTTTGCGGTCAGCGCGCCGCCCGCGGCCTTCTCGAGGCGCGCGCCGAGCGCGAAGCCGGCGACGCCGACGAGCGCCAGCGCGGCGAGAATGAGCCAGCTCGACACGCCCAGGAGATCGGACAGCGTCTGCGCTTCCGGACCCGGCGCGCCGAGGTAGAGCGGCTGCAACGCATCGAACAGCCAGGCGAAGGCGCCCGTGCCGATCATCATGCCGCCCATGAAGACCACGCCGTCGAGACGGCCGCTGGCGAAGGCGGCGGCCGACGTGCCCGGGCAATAGCCGCCGATCGCCATGCCGCCGCCGACGAAGGCGCCGCCGACCAGCATCGCCCAGAAATAATTGGTCGGGATGAAGACGTCGGCGAGCTTCATGAAGCCCATCGCATCGGCGCCGGCGAGCGCTGCGCCCGCGACGACGATCGCCGTCATCATCACCTTGAACACCGACCAGTCGGTGAGGCGGAACTGCGCGGTCAGCTTGCGCGCGCTGGCGAAGCCCGCGCTCTCCAGCACGTAGCCGAACAGGATGCCGCACAGCAGGCCCGAGGCCACGCCGTCGTCGAAGACAGGCAGGCTCATGCCCAGACCCTCTTTGTGAGATAGCCGGCCGCGAGGCCGACGATGAAGAAGCCGATGAGGAAGACGAAGGCCGCGACCGCGAGCGGCGCGCCGCCCGACAGCGCGAGGCCGCTGGTGCAGCCGCGCGCCAGGCGCGCGCCGAAGCCCGACAGCACGCCCCCGATGAGCGCGAAGGCGAGGCGTCCGCCGGCGCCGAGCCGCGTCGGGCCGTCCACCCGCACGCGGAACCGTCCGGCGGCGAAGGCCGACAGCAGCGCGCCGAAGATCACGCCGAGCAATTCCCAGGTGATCCATGTGGCGAGCGGATTACCCGCCAGTATCGGCCCGAGATAGCCGTTGCCGCGCGCCGCCTCCGGCGCGACATGGCCGCCGAGCCAGGCGGTCGCGCCGGTGATCGATCCGCTCGCGCCGAGCCCGTGGCCGGTGAGCAGGAAGGTCGCGAACAGGACCGCGCCGAGCGCGACGCCCGCGGCGAGCGGCGGCCAGAACGGACGGATGGATGCGTTCATGCCGGATCCTCGATGAGCCTGCGGCCGCCGCTCATTGCGGCAGGCCGACGACGGGATTGCCGAGATTGGTCCATTCGTTCATGGAGCCCGCATACATTTTCGCGTTCTTCTGGCCCATGATCTCGCTCGCCACGAACCAGGCGCCCGAGGCGAAATGGCCGGTGTTGCAATAGGCGATGGACGGCTTGGACGCGTCGATGTCCTGCGACTTGTAGATCGCGGTATATTGCTTCTCGCCCATGAACTGGTGCGAGGGGCCGACCGACGTGGCGATGGCTTCGGTCGGCAGCATCCTGGCGCCTTCCAGATGGCCGCCGGCCTTCACGACGGGGCTCTTGGCGATGCCGAAATATTGCGCCACGGGACGGCCGTCGACGAGTTGCGCCGAACCGTCCTTCATCGCCGCCTTCACGTCGTCCGTGGTCGCGAGTATGTCGGCGCGCTCGGCCGTCGCCTTCCAGTCGCCCTGCCGGGCGGCGATCGGATCGGTCGTCACCGGCAGCCCGGCGGCCAGCCACGCGTTGAGGCCGCCGTTCATGACGGCGATCTTGTCGTCGCCGAAATATTTGAGCTGGAAGTAGAGGCGCGTGGCCATGTCGAGCGAGGAGACGCTGTCGGCGGTCGAGACGATGACGATCGGCTTGCCCGTGTCGACTCCGGCCGCGTCCATCGTCTTCTCGAAAGAATCCCGGGTCGGCATCATCGCCTTCAGCTTCACGCCGTCGACCGTCCGTTCCTCGCGAATGGCCGCGAAATCGACGAAGCGCGCATTGGCGATATGGCCGCCAGCCTCGACCAGCTTCTTCGCGCCGGTCTTCTTGTCGACGACGAATTTCGGCTGCGCGGCGAGACGGTCCTTGTCCTCGCCGACGTCGATCACCTGCACCTTGTCGAGATTGTCGGCGAGCCATTGCGCGCTGACCAGCGGCCCGGGCAGCGTCTGCGCCAGAGCCGGCGCGGAGCACCACAGGGCGCCGGCGAGCGCGGCGCCGGCGGCGAGCGGAAGTCGCATCGAGCGGATGTCTGTCATGGGCCGGGTTCCTTCCCTTTGATTTGCGCGTCCAACCAGGACGGTTGATGTATATAATAATTTGAATATAAGAATGTGCAACCGTGTCCGCTGGAAATTTTCGCGGGGCCACGTTCACGGGAGATAGCGGCAGGCGGGCGACATGGACAGACGCGCGACGCCGCGCGCCGCGTTCGTGCGGGCGCGCCGGCGCAAATGGACGAACGGCGCCGGGCCCGCCTATTGTCGGGGGACAATGGGAATTGTTTCGCGCATCCTCGGCGGCGTCCTGGTTTCGCTCTGCCTCCTCGGCGCCGCGCGCGCCGCCGCGCCGCGAGAGGTGCGAATCGGCGTCCTCGCCTTTCGCGGCGCCGAGGAGGCCGAGCGCACCTGGCAATCGACCTTCGATCATCTCGCGCGAACCCTGCCGCAATACAGGTTTCAGCTCGTCAGCGGCACAGCCGCTTTCCTGACCGCGGCGGTCGCGGCGCACCGTCTCGATTTCCTCATCACCAACCCCGGTCATTATCTCGAGCTGAAGGTCGACTATTCCGCAACCGCGCTGGCGACCGAGCAGGACCTCGAAGGGCCGGGGCCCTCTGAAGCCGTGGGCGCCGCCGTCTTCGTCCTCGACGATCATCCCGAGATCCAGACGCTCGCGGACCTGCGCAACCTGCGCGTCGCCGCGGTCGCGCCCGACGCTTTCGGCTACCGCGCCGCGATGCGCGAAATGATCGAGCGCGGCGTCGATCCGGTCCGCGACACGCGTCAGGTCTTCGTCGGTTTCCCCGTCGACGAGGTCATGCGCGCGGTGCGCGACGGCCGCGCGGACGCGGGCGTCATCCGCTCCTGCGCGCTGGAGAAACTGCTCGCGGAGCGTGCGATCAACAAGGACGAATTCCGCGTGATCGGCCGCAGGCCGGCCGGCGCGCTGAATTGCCAGGTCTCGACGCGCCTCTATCCCGGCTGGCCTTTCGTGAAGGTGGCGCAGACGCCGGCCCCGCTGGCGCGCGAAGTCGCGCAGGCGCTGTTTGCGATGCAGCCCGGACAGGACGAAAAGGCCTGGGCCGCGCCGGACGCCTACGGAAGCGTGCAGGACCTCTACCGCACGCTCAAGGTCGGTCCCTACGCGCCCTTCACGCGGCTCGGCCTCGCCGACTTCGTCTTCGAGCATCGCTACTGGGCGGCGCTGCTTGCGCTCGCGCTCGCCTGGTGGCTGACGCATGTCGTGCGCGTGTCCTATCTCGTCCGCAAGCGCACGCGCGAACTGCAGCTCGCCCACGAGGCCGCGCGCGTGAAGGGCGAGCAGATGGAGCACACGGTGCGTCTGTCGCTCATGGGCGAGATGGCGAGCTCGCTTGCGCATGAGATCAACCAGCCGCTCGCCGCCATTCTCACCTATGCGCGCGGCTGCGAGCGCCGCATCGAGGCCGGCGCCGATCCGCAAGGCCTGCGCGACGCCGTGCAGCGCATCGCCGCGCAGGCGGAGCGGGCCGGCGACATCGTGCGCCGCATGAAGGATTTCGTGCGCAAGAATCCCGCGCCGCAGGTGCCGATCGATCCGGCCTCCGCGCTGCACGACGCGCTGGCCCTGTTCGAGCCGACGGCGACCGCCGCCGGCGTGATCGTGGAAGCCGACATTCCCGACAGCCTGCCGGCCGTGCGCGCCGACCGGCTGCAGCTCGAGGAGGTCGTCATCAATCTCCTGCAGAATGCGCTGGAGGCCGTGGCGCCGCAGGACGACAGGGAGGTCGCGCTCAAGGTGCGCGTCGACGGCGACCGGCTCAACGTCAGCGTCAGCGACAACGGGCCGGGCCTCGCGCCGGGCGCGGCCGAGCGCCTGTTCGACCCGTTCTTCACGACGAAGACGAACGGCCTCGGCCTCGGCCTGTCGCTCAGCCGCACCATCGCCGAGGCGCATGGCGGCGGCCTGGTCGTGGACGCCGCGACGAAAGGCGCGACCACCTTTCGCTTCTATCTCCCGCTGATCGAGGAGCCCGCCCGTGTCTGAACGCACGCCCGTCATCTATATCGTCGACGACGATCCGGCCGTGCGCGACGCGGTCGGTTTTCTGGTCTCCTCGGTCGGCTACGACTATATCGCCTGCGCCTCGGGCGCCGAATTGCTCGAGCGCTTCGACAACGGCCGGCCGTCCTGCATCGTGCTCGACGTGCGCCTGCCGGGCGTGAGCGGCCTCGAGATCCAGCGCGAACTGCAGAACCGCGACGCGGTCGCCGGCGTCGTCTTCGTCACCGGCCACGGCGACGTGCCCAAGGCCGTGCGCGCCATGCGCCACGGCGCGATCGATTTCCTCGAAAAGCCGTTCGACGACCAGGTGCTGCTCGACCGCGTCAGCGACGCCCTGGGCGCGAGCAGGGCGGCGCTCGCGCAGCTCGGGCGGCGCGCGAAACTCGAGCGCAAGCTCGGCGCGTTGACCGAGCGCGAGCGCGAGGTGCTTTCGCTGGTCATCGCCGGCAAGACGAGCAAGGCGATCGCCGCCGACCTCGACATCTCGGCCAAGACGGTCGAGAACCACCGCCACAACCTGATGGCGAAGGCGGGCGTCAATTCCGTGGCGCAGTTGATCGCCTGGGCGACCGAGGCTTCGGACGCCGGTTAGGGGATTCCACCCATCGTATCCCGGCATCGTCCCCGATAGCGGCGCGCCGCCGCGGCGCTATTGTGACCATGTTAACCGGGCGCTTGCGACAGACCCGGAACGCGGGAACGGAAACGCGGCGTCGGGGATATGCTCCGGCGACCCCGAGGATGCCTCCACGCATCCGCCGACGAACGCGCGCGAAAACGCAGGCGCCGACGCGATCATGCGCGGAGACAGGATGCGACGAGGTTCCGACACCGATCCGGAGGCTATGGCCAGGGCCGCCAATCCCGCGCGGATTCGCAAGGCGCCGGAGAACTTTCTGGGCGCCGACGAGATCGCGGCCGTCAGCAGCGGCCGCCGCGACTTCCTGCGCGGCGCCTTCGCGGCGGCCGCCGCGCTCGGCGCCGGCGCGGCCGCGGCCGAAGAAGGGCCCAAAGGGGACGATCTGATCCTCAAGCCGCAACCCTGGGCGACGACGCTCGGCCAGCCTGTCGCGGCCACGCCCTACGGCATGCCGTCGAAATACGAGGGCGGCCTCATCCGCCGCCAGAGCCCCGGCCTCACCCAGGTCGCCGCCGCCTCCGTGTCCTTCATGCCGCTGCAGGGCATGTTCGGGATCATCACGCCGTCGGGCCTGCATTTCGAGCGCCATCATCAGGGCTGGTACGACATCGATCCCAACAAGCACCGCTTCATGATCAACGGCTCGACGCCGGACTTCGTGAAGAAGGCGA
>OEIU01001420.1_pt1 | contig 15519 bp, 14 predicted proteins | sample 1539221 | NCBI WGS metagenome assembly OEIU01 (sample SAMN03792071, study PRJEB22550) | activated sludge metagenome | feature: wastewater treatment plant; material: activated sludge; isolation source: Wastewater treatment plant of a petroleum refinery complex | place: Argentina: Zarate | collected...
GGGCGGCGCGATGGGCGCGGCGCTTGCCGGCATCCTGCCCGAGGGGCCCGCCTGCTTTTGGTCGTTGCTCGCAATGGCCGCGACCATGGGCGGCCCCATGCGCGCGCCGCTCACCGCCACCTTCTTTGCGGTCGAATTGACCGGCAACACCCATGTGCTTGCGCCGCTGATCGCGGCTTGCGCCACCGCGCACGCCGTCACCGTGCTGTCGATGAAGCGCTCGATCCTGACGGAAAAGGTCGCGCGGCGCGGGCATCACCTCGTTCGCGAATATCGCGTGGACCCTTTCGTGCTGACCAGGGTGCGCGAGGTGATGACAACCGAGGTCGAAAGCGTGCCTGCGACGATGACGTTGCATGGCGCCGCCGCGCTCCTCACCGCCCCGGATACGCGGCACCCGAGCTTTCCGGTGATCGATCGGGACCGGCATGTCCTCGGCGTCATCGATCCTCCGGCGATCCTGCGCTGGCGGCGCGCCGGCAAACATCGCAATACGCCTCTTGGCGACCTGCTCGCTGGCGGCAATCTCATTCTGGCTTATCCCGACGAATATCTGGAGGGGCTCTCCGACAAGCTCATGCGCGCCAATGTCTCGCACCTTCCGGTCGTCTCACGCGAAGATGCGCGGCTCGTCGGCTATGTCGGCTGGAAAGATCTGATGCGGGCGCGATCAAAAAAGCAGGCGGAGGAACGCGACCGTTCCGCTCTGCTCAGGTTCGGCGCGAAACGGAAAGCCCGGCAGGACGTCGACAATACGGCGTAGCAGCGCAAGCTGCTCGTGCGGCGACGGTATCGAGCCGGTTCCGCAGGAGCCGCTTTATCATAAATTCCCACCAAGCCATCCAGAGCGCTTGATCCGTGACGCCTATGAGCCGGCGTCAGACAAGGCTCGACGTGTTGCGTTTCAGGATCCGCCCATCGCCTTTTGCGCCGACGATCTTTCCGTTCTGCGTGACGATTCGACCGCCCGCGATTGTCAGGACCGGCCAGCCTTCGACCTCGAAGCCCTCCCAGGGCGTGTAGTCGGAGCCGTGATGGAGATTGACCTGGCGAATTGTCTTGGTCAGTTTCGGATCCCACAGAACAATGTCGGCGTCGAATCCGACGCCGATGGAGCCCTTGCGCGGATACAGGCCGTAGATTTTCGCGTGGTTGGTCGAGGTCAGTTCCACGAATTTCTGTCGGCTGATACGCCCCTTCGATACGCCTTCCGAGAAGAAGATCGGTAGTCGGGTCTCTACGCCTGGAATGCCGTTCGGCACCCATCGGAAAGACGTTCGTCCGTTGGGCGACAGCTTGCCTTGAGGGTCATCGAATCTGAAAGGGCAGTGATCAGAAGAAAAAGTCTGGAACACGCCGCTCGTAATGCCTTCCCAGATCGCCTGCTGGCTCTCCCTGTCGCGCGGCGGCGGCGAGCAGACATATTTTGCGCCGCTCATGTCCATGTTGAGGCCTTTCATGTCGTCGGCCGTCAGCGTGATATATTGCGGACAGGTCTCCGCGTGGACCGGCAGGCCTTTCTGCTGCGCCCAGCGCACCTGCTCCATCGCCTCGCGGCCCGACACGTGCACGATCATGATGGGCACGCCGATGATCTCGGCGTGGCTGATGGCGCGGTGCGTCGCCTCCCGTTCCACCGCCTGCGGACGCGACGCGCCGTGATAATAAGGCGCGATGTGGCCCTCGCGCTCCAGCCGCGCCGTCAGATGGCGGATCGCGTCGTAGCCTTCGCAATGGACCATGACCAACGCCTTCTCGCGCCTCGCCACTTCGAACACGTCGAGCAGTTCGCTGTCGTTCAGGACGAGATCGTCGTAGGTCGTGAAAACCTTGAACGACGTGAAGCCGTCGTGCACCAGCGCCGGCAGCTCCTGTCCGAGCACAGTTTCGGTCGGATCGGAAATGATTAGATGAAAGGCGACGTCGATATAGCATTCGCCTTCGGCGAGCTTGCGATATTCCTCCACGCAGGACCGCAACGACGTTCCCTTGATCTGCAGCGCGAAGGGCAGGATCGTCGTATTGCCGCCGGCCGCCGCCGCCCGCGTGGCCGAGGCGAAATCGTCGGCCATGACGACGTCCGGCCCGGACGGCTGGGAAATATGCACATGACTGTCGATGCCGCCGGGAAAGGCCAGAAGCCCCGTCGCGTCGATTTCGCGCGCCGCGCCTTCAATGTTGTCCGCAATGGCGACGATACGGCCGTCGCGCACGCCGATGTCGGCGCGAAACTCGTCGCTCGCCGTCACGATCACGCCGCCGCGTATCGCGAGATCGAATGCCGTCACGCTCGACTCTCCTCGTGCTTCGCCAGAGCGCCGTCGCCGAACAGGCGGCCCCAATGCGCCAGCGGCCGCACGTCCACGTTCGCAAGCTGCATGCTCCGCCAGAGCGTCGCCGCGACGGAATCGATCACGAGCGCGCCGGTCTCGCGCTCGACCTCCGCGACTACGCCCGCGCCCTGAAGATTCGTGCAGAGCAGGACGATCGCATCGCATCCTTCGGCGGCGAGTGCGCGGCACATATCGGCGATCGAGTCCGGCGAGGCCTCGCCGAACGAAAAATTGTCGCGCAAGGCGAGATGGCGTTCCGCGAAACAGGGAACGCCGGCGCGCGCCCAAACAGCGCCGATGCGCTGCTGGACATCGTCCGTGTAGGGCGTAGCCAACCCGACGCGCGTGGCCTGGGCCCGCCGCGCAGCCTCGATACACGCCAGCGTCGCGGTCGTCGCCTTGACGCCGGTCATCCGTAGGACCGCCGCGCAGAAAGCTTCGTCCCGTTCAACGCCGAGCCAGCTCGCGGACGTTCCGTTCCAGGCGATGGCGTCGACCTTGGCGTCGGCCAGAAGATTGGCCGCCGGCAGCATGTTCGAGGGATCGAACTGGTCGAGCGCGGCGGCGTCGAGCGCGATTTCGGTGACGCGCATGCGCGTGAAATGCGCCGTGACGCCGGGCATGTCCGCCAGCATCCGGCAGGTCCACGGCTCGAGCGCCGTATTGGACGACGGCGTGATCATGCCGAGCCGGGCTTTCACGCCACGTCCCTCGCGCCGGCGCCTGCAAGGGCCGCAGGTTCGCGGCCTGCGCGGCGCCAAAGGCTTTCCGCGACCGCCTGCGCCTCGCGGACGATTGCGGCCCCGTTGACGCGCGTCAACTGACCCTCGTCCAGAACGAGCTTACCGTCGATGATCGAGGTCCTGACATTGTTGCCGTTGCTCGACCAGACGAGCACCCCGTAACCATCGATCACCGGCGCGAGCGTCGGCTGGCCGCGGTCGAGAAGAATGATGTCGGCTTTCTTGCCGACTTCGAGCGAGCCGATCTCCTTGTCCAGCCCGAGCGCGGCGGCCCCGCCCGCCGTGGCCCAACGCAGCGCGGTCTGCGCATTCAGTCCGTCGCCGTCGCCGAGAACGCGCTGCATCGCCACGGCCCAGCGCATCGCCTCGAACATGTCGCCGGAAAACGTGTCCGTGCACAAGGCCATACGGGCTCCGCGCCGCATGAGCCTGGCGGTAGGCGCGATGCGGCCGGTCTTGGCGTTGCCGATTGGCGTATAGGCTATGGCGGCGCCGCTTCCGCCGATCAGTTCGATGTCGTCGTCCGAGACGTGGATGCAATGAGCGGCAATCAGTCGGTCGTCGAGAAGCCCCGCCTCCGCCAGGGTCTCGGCGGGCGAACGCCCGTTGCGCGCGCGCGTCTGCTCGACCTCGGCCACGCTCTGGCAAAGGTGGGTGTGAACGTTGCGGCCCGTCAGTTCCGCCATCTCCCGGACGCGCGTCAGGAGAGCGTCGGAGCATGTGTCGGGCGCGTGCGGCGCGACATCGCAGCGGATGCGGCCGCTGTCATGGCCGTGCCAGTCCTCGATCAGCCGCGCGTTTTCCGCGAGCGACTCCTCGCCGATGGCGCGCGAATAGACATAGCGCTTCCGCGTCAGTTCTTCGGGATCGGCGTCATGAATCCGGCCGGCGACTATGGCGCGGGAGCCGAGGTCGGCGTGGGCCCGCGCCAAAGCTTGCGGGTAGCGATAGAAATCGACGATCGTCGTGCAGCCGGTGCGCAACATTTCGTAAACGCCCAGACGCGACAGCGCGGCCGCTTCCGGCTCGCTGAGGCGATGGCCCTGCGGCACGCCGGCCGTGAACATGGGCGCATGGCCGAGATCCTCGATCATGCCGCGCGTGATCATCAGGGGCGTGTGATTGTGAACATTCACCAGGCCCGGCATGACGATCCGATCGCGCGCGTCGATCCGCCGGGCCGGACGCCATGCCGCCTCGATCTCGTTGGAAAGGCCCAGAGCCGCTATTCTGTCGCCGGCGATCGCTATCGCGCCGTCCGGAACGATCCGGTCCTCGCCGTCGAGCGTGACGACGAACCCTCCCGCGATCAGCAGATCGCAATCGCGCACGGGGGATAACTCGATCGCCATTCTCAACCCACCTGCGCGATACGGCTCGATTCGTCGCGAATCAGACCGAGCACGCGGCGCTTGGCGTCATTGAAGGCGGGGCTCGTGATGTCGCGTGGGCGCGGCAGATCGAAATCCACACATTCGCGGATGCGCCCCGGCCGGCGCGTCATGACCACGATCTTGTTGCCGAGGACAAGCGCCTCGTCGACGCTGTGCGTGACGAACACGATCGTGCAACTGTAACGCTGCCAGATGGCGACCAGTTCTTCCTGCATTTCGAGTTTTGTCTGCGCATCGAGTGCGGCGAACGGCTCGTCCATCAGGATCACGCGCGGCTGCATGAGAAGCGCCCGCGCGATGCCCACGCGTTGGTTCATGCCGCCGGAGAGTTCTGATGGATGGTGATTCTCGAAACCGGACAGGCCCACGAGATCGATATATTCTTTCGCGCGCGCATGGCGCTCGGATTTTGCGACACCCTTCAGACGCAGATGAAATGCGACATTGTCGATCACCGTCAGCCACGGCATCAGCGTCGGTTGCTGGAACACCACGCCGCGGTCGGAACCCGGCCTGTCGATAACGCGTCCGCCGACCCGCGCCTCGCCCGACGTCGGCTGCTCGAAGCCGGCGATGATATTGAGCAGGGTGGACTTGCCGCAGCCGGACGGCCCCAGCAAGCAGACGAATTCGTTGGCCTCGATGTCAAGGTTGATGTTGTCAAGCGTGAGAAGCTCCCGGCCCCGCTTGGGATCGGAGAAGACTTTCACGACATTGCGAAGCTCGATGGCCGCCATCATGCGCGTCCCTGTACGGTTGTGGCGCGTTGCCAGCGCAGAACCCGGCCCATCAACGCCTTGATGCCGAGATCGGACAGAAAGCCCAATACGCCGATCGAGATCATGGCGGCGAGCACGATGTCGTAGCGCAGGAAGTAATAGGAATCCCACAGAACGTAGCCAAGGCCGCTCTTCACCGCGACCATCTCGGCGGTGACGGTCAGCATCCACGCCGATCCCACGGCGATGCGCAGACCGGCGAAGATCGAGGGCAACGCCGAGGGGAAGACGATGTCGACAAGCATCTGCCGCTCCGTCGCGCCCATCATCGCGCCCGCGCGCACGAGGTTGCGATCCACCGTCTTGACGCCGTGAATCGTATTCCTCAGCACCGGAAAGAAAGCCCCCAGAAATACGAGGAAGATCGCGGGCTTGTTGGCGATGCCGAACCAGATGATCGCAAGCGGGATCCAGGAAACCGGAGGAATCGGCCGGAGCATTTGCAGGGTCGGCTCGAGCGCCTTTTCGACGAACCGCGACCAGCCGATGCCGACGCCGGCGAGCACGCCAAGGACGCTCGCCAGAGCGAAGCCCGCGAAGACGCGCAACGCGCTGGCGGCGGCGTCGCCGATCCAATGGCCGGAATAGCTCTGCGTCGTCTCGTCGAAGCCGAATATCCAGTCGGCCAATGCATGCAGCACGGCGCTGGGCGCCGGCAGGAGCGAGGACGGGAGATAGCCCGAGCGCGCGAAAACCTCCCAACCCGCCAGCAGGAGCGCCGGCACGATGAGCCGCTCGATTCCGCGTCCGAACCGCATTGCGATCGCGCGCGACGGCGGCGCGAGCCGGGTTTCAGTAGCCAAGGTCATTTTTCGACTTTCCCGTCGCCTTCTCGAGGAAGGAATAGTTCAGGTTCTTCTCCACCTCGGCCGAGACGTCCTTCGAAATATATTTGAGATCCCGCATCATCGTCGCGATCGCCAGGGTCTGGGGACGGTGAATGGCCGCGTCGGGGAAAGCGTTCTTGAGGGCTTCGGCGGCGACGGCCTTGTCGAGCCCCGTGAGCTTGTTGATGACGTCGATCCACGGGGTCTTGTCTGTCTTCAGCTTCTCGTTGAGCGCGACGACCGCGTCCACGACGCCCTGAACGGCCTGCGGTTGGTTCGCGATGACGTCCGATCGTGTCACGATCAGATTGGTCAGGTCGCCCGCCGCCTGATCGTAGGGGAGGACGAAATGCTTGCCGGCCCCGGACAGGCGTATCTGCGAGGCGAAAGGCTCGACCGAGCAGATCATGTCGACGTCGCCGCGCTGCAGGGCGGCCATATGGTCGGCGGGATTGGGAATATTGACGAACTGAATGTCCTTGTTGGGATCGATACCCTGCTTGAGAAACGCGCCGCGCATGTGAATGTCCTGCGCGTTGCCCCGCGACGCCGCGACCTTCAAGGGCGTCCCGTCGGCCTTGGCTTTCGTCACCATCGCCTTGAAGGCGGCCCAATCCTCCGCGGGCAGCGCCAGCCTGGAGGAAGACAGGCATTCGGAGCCGCCGTTGATCTGGCCGGATACGGCGACGACGTCGAAGCCCTTGTCGAGCGCAGTGACGTAATGGAGATAGGTGACCTGTGCGACATCGATGCTTTTCGAAATCAGGGCCGTCAGGACGTCGTTGCCGGAGTTGAACGCGATCGCGTCGATCGTCGTCGCTTTCGTGTAGCCGGGCGTAAGAGACATCGGCAGGCAATGCGCGCACTTCGCGAAGCCGAGCTTCACGCCCGGCCCGGTCTGCGCCAGCGCGGGCGTCGTGGCCACTCCCAACGCCAGCAGAAAAAACGCTGTCGATTTCGCCATTGGTGATCTCCGTCGTGACCCGCCGCCTTCAGTCGCGGTGGATCATCAGGTAGCGGAAATGGACACGCAATGGTCAAATTGCATTCTGCATGCAATTAGTGCCTAACGCTTACAATATGCGCGTATTTGCTATATTTTGTAGCATGCAGATTGCGTGTATTTGGCTAGTCTCTCAGCAGCGGCAACGGAACAGCGACGTGGGCAGGAAACCGGACATCGATCCCTCGCGGAGAAACATGAAAATTCGGCGAGCCGGGTTGCACGAGCGCGCGGCCGCGCGCATGCGGGCGATGATCATCAAGGGAGAGCTCGAGCCGGGCGCGGAGACGCAGGAGACCGAACTTTCGCGCGCCCTCGGCGTTTCGCGCACGCCGCTGCGCGAGGCGATGAAGCTGCTCGCCGCGGAGGGACTCATCGAATTGCGCCGCAATCGCAGTCCTCGCGTGGCGGCGCTCGATTTCGATGCGGTGTTCGAGACTTTCGAAGCCCTCGCCGGCATAGAGCGGCTGGCGGCGGAACTCGCCGCGCAACGCGCAAGCGCCCGCGTCATCGCCCGCCTGGGATCCCTGCAGACGAAGATGGAGGAGTTCCACGCCGCAGGCCGGCTCGACGATTATTTCGCCATCAACGGCGAAATTCACGGACTGATCGTGCAGGCCGCGCGCAACATGCCACTGCGCGAAGCGCATGCGACATTGCTCGCGCGCGCCGAGCGCGCCCGCTATCTGGCGCTGGGCGCCGAACGCCGCTGGAGCGCTTCCGTCGGCGAGCACCGCGCCATTCTTGCGGCGATCGAGGCGCGCGACAGCGCGCGCGCCGGCGCCTTGCTCGGAGCGCATGTGCTGCGCACCGGAACGGCGCTGCGCGAGGTGCTCGCCTCGGCGGAAGCGGCGCGGTCGGCCGCCTGATCATGAACATCCTTCTCCTCAATCCCAACACGCGCGCCGATGTCACCGACCTGATGCTGCACGTCGCGCGTGGAGCAGCGGCCGTCGGCACTCAAATCGCCGGGCGCACGGCGCCGCGTGGGGTGCCCTATATTTCAACGCGGGCCGAGGCCCAGATCGCGGGCGCGATAGCGCTTGAAACGCTGGCGGAGGCGCATCGCGGGGTCGACGCCGCCATTATCGCCGCCTTTGGCGATCCCGCCCTGTTCGCCGCGCGCGAACTGTTCGATATGCCCGTCGTGGGAATGGCCGAAGCGGCGATGCTTGCTGCCTGCATGGCGGGTCGGCGTTTTTCCATTGTCACCTTCGCGCCCCCGCTCGCGCCATGGTACGAGGAATGCGTGCGCATGCACGGACTTTGGGGCCGTTGCGCCGGCGTCCGGACGCTCGACGGAGGCTTCCGCGAAATTGGCGACGTGCAACATGAGAAGGAACAGGTTCTCGTCGACCTGGCCTTGCGCGCTATCGAAACGGATCAGGCGGATGCGCTCATCTTCGCGGGCGCTCCGCTTTCGGGGCTCGCCGGCCGCGTCGAGAGCCGAATTCCCGTTCCCGTGATCGACCAGGTCGTCGCCGCGGTCAAAATGGCCGAGGCGATGGTCGCTCTTCGCTTACGCAAGGCGAGTGCGGGCGCCTTCCGCCGCCCGGCCGCAAAGCCGACGACGGGGCTTGCCGATGCGCTGGCGGCGCGGCTCGAACATCGCGACGGATGATCGGAGTGAGACGCCACGTCATGAACGCTCGTCAGATTGCGGCCGATGTGAACCTAGGCAGAGCTTCCGCGCGGGAATGCGCCGAGGCCGCGCTTGGCCGGATCGCGCGGGCGTCGGCGATGAACGCGATCGTGACGATGGACGTCGAACGCACGATGGCCGCGGCGGATGCGGTCGATCAGCGGATTCGTTCGGGACAAGCGCTTCCGCTCGCGGGCGTTCCCGTCGTCGTCAAGGACAACATCTGGGTCGAGGGCTGGCGTGTGACGCAGGGCTCGCGCCTGTTCGGCGATTTCGTTGCGCCGAGAAGCGCAATTGCGGTTGAACGCCTGCAAAGCGCAGGCGCCGTAATCGTCGGCATTGGCGCGACGTCCGAATTCGCCTGCAAGGGCGTGACGACGAGCCCATTGTTCGGTCCTACGCGCCATCCGCTCGATCCCGCGCTTACGCCGGGTGGGTCTTCGGGCGGCCCCGCCGTGGCGGTTGCGGCGGGCCCCGCGCCGCTCGCGCTGGGCACGGACGCCGGCGGATCGAGCCGCAGGCCGCCCGCCCATGTTGGCGTCGTGGGCTTCAAGCCGTCCTATGGCGCGATCCCCTATGGACCGGGCTTCGCGGAGCCATGTCACGGCGTTTCGGTCATGGCGCCGATTGGAGGCTGCGTCGATGATGTCAGGCTCGCCTTCGCGGCTCTGGCCGGTCCGGATGCGCGCGATCCGGAGTCAATCGTCTTGTCGCAGCCGCGGAAGGCGCCGAGGGACTCGCGCATTGCATGGTCGCCGCGCCTCGGCCTCGATGTCGCCGTTGACGATGAAGTGGCGCAAGGGCTCGATGCCGCCGTCGAACGTTTGCGAAGGGCTGGCTTCGACATCGAGGACCGCGATCCCGTCTGGCCGGCCGCCGCGACCGAGGACGCGATCATGCCGTTGCAGCACGCCGGTCTGGCGGCGCTCTACGGCGAGGCGTTTCGTCGGGAGCCCGGGCTTTTCGATTCCGATATCGGGAAACAGATCGAAAGCGGTCTGGCGCGCAGCGGGGTGGACGTGGCGCGCGCGCTCGATGCGAGCCGACAGATCGCGTTTGCGTTCGGCGTCTTCTTTCGAGATGTCGACATCCTGCTTGCGCCAACTGTTCCTTGTGCGGCTTGGCCCCTCGATTTGCCTGGGCCGCCGATGATCGGCGGACGGCCCGCGACGCCACGGGCGCATGCCGTCTTTACGCCTTTCGTCAATCATGCGCGCATACCCGCGATCTCCGTGCCGTGCGGGCGAACGGCGCAGGGGCTACCGTTCGGCATGCAGATCATCGCCGCGCGCGGCCAGGACCTGTCGTTGCTGGAATTCGCGGCCGCGGTGGAAGCGGGCGTTCGTGTCGAACCCGAATTCGGGCGCCGGCGCGAAAGCTGATGCAAAACTTTGCGTGCGATCGCCTTGTTTCTGCGGGGCCTGGGCAGGCGCGCGCCGTCATCATCGGCGGCGGCGTTCAACTATCGCTACGAGGGCGGTCGCATCGGCCGCCATGGCGTTGGCTGCCGGGTACGCAATCCCGACGCCGTCATTGACGACACGCTGCAATTCGACAAGAACAGCGAGCCGAACCTCGCATATGGCAATCATCAAGGGCGCCACGGCGCGGGCTGTTTGTGGACGATCCGGACGATTGACCGCCGGGCATGTCCCGCGACCGCGTTGACCGGGCGCCGATGGGCCTGGTCCGGAAGGAGAGCGACGCATTGGACCAGCAGACCTTTTCGGCCCGCGACATCTTTCCGCATATTCGCATCGTCATGGGCATGGTGATCGGTCTGGGGATGACGCGTCTGCTTTCGGGCGTGGCGCGAATCATCCAGCATCCGGCGCAGCACCGGGTCTCGGCCCTCCACCTCGGTTGGGTCGCCTCGCTTCTGCTGATGCTGGTGCATTTTTGGTGGTGGGAGTTCGGCCTTTTCCAGATTCAGGACTGGACCTTCGGCAAATACCTGTTCGTCATCGGATACGCGATCACGCTGTTCATGCTCTGCGCGCTGCTGTTCCCGGATTCCATGCAGGACTACGGCAGCTACGAGGAATTCTTCTACGCTCGCCGCGCCTGGTTCTTCGGCATCCTGGCGCTGACCTACCTTCTGGACATAGTCGATACGCTCATGAAGGGCGAAGCCCACATGGCCCGCTTCGGCGGCGAATACCTGCTACGCACGCCGATCCTCGTCGGCGCCTGCATGCTGGCGGCCATTTCGCGCGACCGGCGCGTCCATATCGCGCTCGTGACCTTGATGCTCGCCCATCAGGTCTGGTGGATTTTCAGGCTGTTCGACACAATCGCCTGAGGCCGAGACGGCGCTTGTCGTTTCGTGGGCATAACCCCCTGAAACAGCGCCACGCGGCGGACATGCCGCGAACTCCGCTCCATGGAGATGCGTTCGAGAGCGAGCCTTCGAATTGTCCGACGCGATCGGGCGCAAGCGTCCCCGCGAATGGTCAGGAGCGCATAAATTCTCAAGCAGCCGCCTGCGCCGTCAGCACGCATCGCGCCAGACCGTCGCCGTGCGCCGCGACGACGGGCGGCGGCGCCTGCGTGCAGGTCGTCTGAACGCAGGCGCAGCGCGGGGCGAAGGCGCAGGCGGCCGGCTCCGTGTCGAGCGGCGGCGGGGCGCCGGGTATCGTCTCGAGCCGCTCTCCCTTGCGGGCGTCATGGGCGGTGGAGGCGGGCGAGCCGCGCGTGTAGGGAGGCGCCGGCGGCCTGACGACGGCGCGCACGGCCCCGCTTTCGACGCTCTGGCCGGCGTACATGACGGCGATACGGTCGCTGATCTCGACGGCGACGCCGATGTCGTGCGTCACGAAGATGACGGACATGCCCATCTCGCGCTGGAGTTCGCGCAGCAGCAGCAGAATCTGGATCTGGACGGTCGCATCGAGCGCGGTCGTCGGCTCGTCCGCCAGAAGCACCTTGGGCTTGCAGGAGAGCGCGAGCGCGATCATCGCTCTTTGGCGCATGCCGCCGGACAGCTCGTGCGGATAGGCGTCGAGCCGGCGGCGCGCGGAAGGGATGCGGACGATTTCGAGCATCTCCAGCGCCCGCGCGCGCGCCTCGGCGCGGCTCTTGCCCTCGTGGCGCACGACGGTTTCGGCGATCTGGTCGCCAATCGTGTAGACGGGATCAAGCGCGAGACCGGGCTCCTGAAAGATCATCGAGACGACGCGGCCGCGAAAGGCGGCAAGAGCGTCCTCGTCGAAGGCGAGAACGTCCTGGCCGTCGACGCGGACCGCGCCGGAGATGTGCGTGCGCCTGCGCGGCAGCAGGCGCAGCAGCGCGCGCAGCGTGACGCTCTTGCCAGAGCCGGATTCGCCGAGCAGGCCGAGCGTCTCGCCCTGCTTCAGCGCAAGATCGACCCCGTTGATCGCATGCACCGTGCGCTCGCCGGAAAAGCGCACGCGGAGATCGCGAATTTCGACGAGGTCTGTCATGGGGCCGCGTCTCCTGGCGCCGCGGCGGGACTGCGGCTGTGGCCGCCGCCGGGGATCGCCATGAGGCAGGCGGCGCGATGGGCCGGCGCGAGCGCGAACAAGCCCGGCTTCGTCGTCGCGCAGACGGGCTCTGAAAAAGGACAGCGCGGGTGGAAGCGACAGCCCGGCGGCGGGTCGATCGGATTGGGCGGATCGCCGCTCAGCGGCGGCTCCTGGGTGCGATGGTCGGGATCGGAGGAGGGCATCGCCGACAGAAGGGCGCGCGTATAGGGATGCGTGGCTTCGGTCCAGAGCGTCTCGACGGGGCCGAGCTCGACCACCTCGCCGAGATACATGACGAGAACGCGGTCGGAGATGTAGCGCACGACGTTGAGATCGTGGCTGATGAAAAGGTAGGTCAGGCCGAACTCGCGTTTCAGGTCGACGAGCAGATTGAGCACCTGCGCCTCGACCGACTTGTCCAGCGCGGACACGGCCTCGTCGAGGATGACCAGCCGTGGCGAGAGGGCCAGCGCGCGCGCGATGTTCACGCGCTGCCGCTGGCCGCCCGATACTTCGTGCGGATAGCGGCCGCCGAAAATCTCCGGGCGCAGACCGACCCTGCCGAGCAGACTGCGGGCGAGCTCGCGCGCCTGCGCGTCGCGCATCCCCTGCACCTTGGGGCCGAAAGCGATGGAATCCTCGATCGTCAAGCGCGGATTGAGCGAGGCGTAGCTGTCCTGAAACACCATCTGCACGCCGCGGCGGAACTCGGTCAGCGGCAGGGCGCCGCCGACGAGCCGGCCGTCATAGAGGATCTCGCCGGAATCATATCGCGTCAGATGCATCAGCAGGCGCGCCGTGCTCGACTTGCCGCAGCCGGATTCGCCGACGATGCCAAGCGTCTCGCCCTTGGCGATGGAGAAGGACACGTCGTCGACGGCGCGCACCTTGTTGCGGGGGCCCAGAAAGCCGCCGCCCACGGGAAAATGCTTCGTCAGATGCGTCACCTCGAGCAGGGGCTGCGCGGCGCCGCCAATATCTTCGATCGGATCGAGCGTGGCGATGTCGTCGCTCATGACGTCAGTTCCGGATGTCCATGGCGCTGCGCAATCCGTCGCTCAGCAGGTTGAAGCAGATCGAAACGATGAAGATCATCGCGCCCGGCAGGGCGGCGACCCAGGGATTGGAATAGATCGCCGTGCGCAGGGTGTTGAGCATCAGGCCCCATTCGGGCTCCGGCGGCTTGACGCCAAGGCCCAGGAACGAGAGGCCGGAGGCGAGGATCATCGAGACCGAGGTAAGGCCCGTCGCATAGACGAAGATGGGGCCAAGCACATTGCCGAGCACATGCACGCGGATGACGGTCGCGGCGCCGGCGCCCGACGCGCGCGCGGCGTCGATGAAGTCCATGTTGCGCACGCCGGTCGTCACGCTCTCGGCGACGCGCGCGATCTGCGGCGTGAAGATCACGGTGAGGGAGACGATGGAATTGACGATTCCGGCGCCGAGCGCGGCCGAAATGGCGATGGCCAGGAGCACGGACGGGAAGGCGAAGAAGACGTCGATGGTGCGCATGATCGCGGTATTGACCGCGCCGCCGGCGTAGCCCGCCACGAGCCCCAGCGCCGTGCCGAGGACAAAGGCGAGGATGACCGGCGTGATGCCGATGACGAGCGACAGGCGGCCGCCATAGATCAGCCGCGCCAGCATGTCGCGGCCGAGCTCGTCCGAACCGAGGATGTAGCCGGCCGTTCCGATGTGACGCAGACGGCGGATCATCGAGCCTTGGTAGGGGTCGGGCAATCCGAGCCACGGCGCAAGGATCGCCGCAAGGCAGATCAGAACGAGAATGGCGGCGCAGACCATGCTGACGCGGTCGCGCACGAGCCTGCGGCCGACGCCCGCCCAATAGCCGCGAGCGCGCGTCGACTGGGCGGGGACGTCGATGGCGGCGGGGGCGGCGGGCGCGCTCATGTCACTTCCTGCGGATGCGCGGGTCGATCAGCGCTTGAGCGACGTCGACCAGCAGGTTGAGCGCGACGAAGAAGATCGCCAGCGTCAGCACCGCGCCTTGCAGCAGGGGCAGGTCGCGCTGGAAGATCGCGGAGTTCAGCAGCAGGCCGGAGCCAGGCCAGGAAAACACGGTCTCCACGAGGATCGAGCCGCCGAGCATGTAGCCGAGCTGCAGGCCCATGACGGCCAGCGCGGTCGGCGCGGCGTTCTTGACGACGTGGCGGAACACCTGCGTGCGCCGCATGCCCTTGGCGTAGAGCGCCTCGACGAAATCCTGCGAGAGAATGTCGCCGGTCAGCGCGCGCACGTTGCGTGTGATGATGCCCATGGGAATGACCGAGGTCGTGATCGCCGGCAGGACGAGATAGCGCAGATGCGCCCAGTCCCATTCCCATTGCGCGGAGCCGCCGGGCCCCGCGCCGACCGCCGGCAGCCAGTTGAGCTCCACCGAAAAGACGATCACCAGCACCATGCCGAGCCAGTAATGCGGCACGGAGACGCCGGCGATGGCGATCGAGGTCGCGAGCTTGTCGATCCAGCTATCGCGGAAATAGCCGGCGACGAGACCGAAGAACAGGCCGAGCGCGAAGCCGATGATCGCCGCCGCGACGGCGAGCATGGCGGTGTTGAGAACGGCGCGCCCGACCTCGCTGACGACGGGGCGTCCGGTGGCGATCGAGGCGCCGAGATCGCCGTGCAGCGCGCGCCACAGCCACATGCCGAACTGGATCGGCAACGGCTTGTCGAAGCCGTAGAGCGTGCGCAGCTGCTGCGCCAGTTCCTGTGAGGCGTCGGCAGGCAGCACGGCGACCAGCGGATCGCCGGGCGTCATATGCACCAGCAGGAAGCAGACGAGCGCCACGCAGACCAGGATGGGCAAAGCGTAAACGAGCCTGCGCAGGATATATGCGAGCACGAGCGGTTCCTTCGCGCGCCGGACGCCTAGCTGCGCCTCAGGGCGCGACGGACATGGTCGAGAAGTCGACGAACCAGCTCTTGGGCTGCACGAGCCCCTTGATCTTCGGGCTGATCGCGCGCGGTCCCACGTCGTGGGCGACATACAGGAAGGCGGCGTCGTCGACCGAGGCCGCGTGCAACTCGGCCAGCGCGGCGTCGCGCGCCTTCTCGTCGAAGGTCTGGCGCGCTTTCTTCACGAGTTCGTCGAATTTCGGATTGTCGATGAAGCCCCAGTTGTTGGAGACGGGCGGCGCCATCGAGGATTGCAGGAAGCGCACCATCGCGAAGAACGGGTCCATCGCCGCATAGGTGACGTTGATCGCGTCCGCCCCGTTGGCGCTCGGATCCTTGGCGCCGCGCCGCCAGTTGGTGAACAGCGTGTTCCACTCGATGACGTCGAGCT
>OEIU01001421.1_pt1 | contig 15517 bp, 15 predicted proteins | sample 1539221 | NCBI WGS metagenome assembly OEIU01 (sample SAMN03792071, study PRJEB22550) | activated sludge metagenome | feature: wastewater treatment plant; material: activated sludge; isolation source: Wastewater treatment plant of a petroleum refinery complex | place: Argentina: Zarate | collected...
CGACATCAATGCGCTGCTGGCAGAACCCGACTTCGTCAAACGTCTCGCCGAGACCGGTGTGGAGGCGGCCGGCGGAACCCCGCAGGCGCTCGACGCCTACGTGCGTTCCGAGCATGCGAAGTGGGCGGCCCTGGTCAAGGAGGCCAAGATCCGCTTCGAATAGCGACTGCCGGGCTGGTTCGACGGCGCTTCGCCCGCCTCATCCACCGGTCCGGCGCCTGGCCAGCCACCGGTCGAGCTGGTTCGCGAATGCCTGCCGGTCCGCGGCCGAATAGGCGGCCGGTCCGCCCGACACCGCGCCGTTGCTGCGCAGCTCATCCATGAAGTTGCGCATCGCCAGCCGGTCCTGGATGTTGTGGGCATCGAGGAGGTCGCCACGGGGGTCGATCACCATGGCGCCGCGGGCGATCACCTGGGCCGCGAGCGGGATGTCGGCGGTGATCACCAGGTCGCCCGCTTCGGCGGAGTCGACGATGCGCCGGTCGGCCACGTCGAAGCCGGCCGGCACCTGGATCGCGCGGATGAACGGCGACGGCGGCACCCGCAGCATCTGGTTGGCGATCAGCGTCATCGCCACCTCGGTACGGCGGGCGGCGCGAAACAGGATGTCCTTGACGATGGCCGGGCAGGCGTCGGCGTCGACCCATATGTGCATGGCCCGAACGATACCCGTTTCCGCCGACGTCCGGCCCCGTCAGCGAGGCTGACTCCGCGGGCGAGATGTCGCCGCTGCGTTTAGACTGGCAGGCCCGGTCCCGTGCCTCGGAGACGCCGATGTCCGCCAAACCCGTCAAACAGCCCGGCCCCGATCATCCGATCACGATCACGCCGCATCCGAAGCGCGTCGTGGTCCGGGTCGCCGGCCGCATGATCGCCGACAGCCGCGCGGCGCTGGCGTTGCGCGAGGCGAGCTATCCGGTCGTGTTCTACATCCCGCGGGCCGATGCCGATCTGTCGCTGCTCGCGCGGACCGATCACACGACCTGGTGCCCGTACAAGGGCGACTGTTCGTACTTCAGCATCCCGGCGGGCGGCGATCGTTCGGCGAACGCGGGGGGGAGCTACGAGGAGCCGTATCCGGCCGTGGCGGCGATCCGCGGATATCTGGCGTTCTATCCCAAGCGGGTCGACGAGATCGTCGAGCAGGCGTGAGTGCGGACATGAATGCGACCAGGAAGAAGGCGGCCGGCGGCCGGCAGGCAGCGGGCGGGGCGGTGCGCGTGGGCATCGGCGGCTGGACCTACGAGCCATGGCGCGACAACTTCTTTCCCAAGGGGCTCGCGCACAGCCGCGAGCTGGAGTACGCGAGCCGGCGGCTGACGGCGATCGAGATCAACGGCACCTACTACCGGCTGCAGAGCCGGGCGAGCTTTGCGAAGTGGCGCGACGAGACGCCCGATGATTTCGTGTTCTCGCTCAAGGCTTCGCGCTACACGACGAACCGCCGGGTGCTGGCCGAGGCCGGCGATTCGATCGACAAGTTCTTCGCCAGCGGCGTGGCCGAGCTGGGCGACAAGCTCGGCCCGGTCGTCTGGCAGTTCGCGCCCACCAAGCGGTTCGATGCCGACGACTTCGGCGCGTTCCTCGCGCTGCTGCCGTCCGAGGTCGAAGGCGTGCCGCTGCGCCATGCGCTGGAGGTGCGGCACGACAGCTTCGAATGTCCGGAGTTCATCGAGCTGGCGCGCCGGCACGAGGCGGCCACCGTGTTCACCGATTCGCCCGACTTTCCGTCGATCAGCGATCAGACCGGGGGGTTCGTCTACGCGCGGCTGATGAATGCCGAGGCCGACTGTGACACCGGATATTCGGCCGATGCGCTCGACCGCTGGCTTGCCGCGACGGACGCATGGCGCGAGGGCCGGCAGCCCGACGGGTTGCCGCCTTTGCTGGCGAAGGCACCCGCGGCGAAGCCGGGCGACGTGTTCGTGTTCTTCATCAACGGAGCCAAGGAGCGTGCGCCGGCCGCGGCGATGGAGCTGTTGCAACGCGTGGGATTCGACCCGCCGCCGGGCTGAGCCCGCCCCGGCCGGCGCTGTCAGACGCCGGTGCGCGAACGCCAGACCTCTTCGCCGGACACGAATACCCGCAGCTCGCCGGGCCCGAAGGTCTGCCACGGTTCGTCGTGGGTCAGCGGCTCGGTGGCGATCAGCACCATCCGGTCCGACCGGCCGTTGACCGACGCGAGGTCGAAGCTCATGTCGGCATCGACCAGCCGCGCGACGCTGAACGGGTATCGCCGCTGCACGAAGCTCAGCCGGTTCGACGCATGCGCGTACAGCGCCTGGCCGTCGGAGAGCAGGAAGTTGAAGGTGCCGTGGACGGCGATCCGGCCGGCCAGATCGGCGATCACCGGCGCGATCTCGCGCCAGCCGACCGCCGGGCCGCCGTCGAAGCGCTGACGCAGGGTCTGCAGGATCAGGCCGAGCGCGCGTTCGCTGTCGGTGTCGCCGTGCGGCCGGTCCGGGCCGTGCAGCAGCGGGTGGAAATCGCGCAGGTCGCCGTTGTGGCAGAACGACCACTGCCGCCCCTGCCAGGTACGCAGGAACGGATGGCAGTTGCGCAGCGTCACGTCGCCCTGGGTGGCCTTGCGGATGTGCGCCAGCGTGGTGCGCGCGCGGATCGGCGTGCGCCGCAGATAGTGGGCCAGCGCCGCGTCGCTTGCGCGGCCCTGGTCGACGAACAGACGGCAGCCGCTGTCCTGGTGGAACGCCAGTCCGAATCCGTCGACGTGCTCGCCGGTGGCGCCGCCGCGGGCCGAGAAACCGGTGAACGCGAAGGTGATCGCCGCCGGGGTGTTGCTGTTCAGTGCGAGAAGCTGGCACATGATGGGGTGCAACGGTACCGTGGCGTCCCCCCTGCCGGAACCAATATTTCTTTCGAAGCAAATGCGCACGCCGGATATGTCGCCGGCCGCCGCGTTGCCCCGCCGCTCGGCCGGCGGCCCACCGCTGGCCGCCCGGGCACGGTTCTCGCCACAGAGCGGGCGCCCGGACCGGGCGTGAGGACCCGCTGCGCAGCAAAGCCGTCAGGCAGCGGTGCGCGGCCGGACAGCAGGGATGCCACGAGAGAGGGGTTGGACATGAGCATGACTACCGCGCGTTCCTCCCGGCTACAGGATCGCTCCGACGGCAGCCGGCGTTCAGTGGTGTTCCACCGCTGCGACCAGCAGGCCCGGGTCACCGAGCACGATCTGAGCACCAAGGCACATCTGGCACGCGCGCTGGCGGCGCTGCTGGACTGTGACTACGCCGGGGAGTTCGACCCCGGCGACCGGCCCAACGGCAAGCTCTACGTGGTGCCCAGCGACACGCTGCTGACGCCCGACGAGACCTCGTCGATGGACATCGCCTCGCTCGGCGATCTGTTCGGCGGCGTCGTGCCGCACCGCTTCATCGCCACCAAGGTGATCACCCATCCGCTGGTGTCGCCCGATGCGGCGGCCCCGGCGGGCTGGTCGACCGCCTTCCCGGAGCGGGTCAAATCGGTGGTGCTGCCGGGATTCTCGGTGTTCTCGCGCGATGACGCGCTGCGCGCCGGCGATCTGCTGCTGCGCGAAGGCGGCGTGCGTCTGAAGGATGCCAGCGGCGTCGGCGGTCTCGGCCAGTGGGTCGTTTCGTCGCGCGACGAGCTGGTGGAGCGGCTTCAACGGATCAGCCCGGAGGTGTTCGCGCAGCAGGGCATGGTGGTCGAGCGGAACCTGGCGTCGGTCGACACCCACAGCGTCGGCCAGGTGCAGGTCGGCGACTGGACGATCACCTACTGCGGCATGCAGTACACCACCCGCAACAACCGCGGCAACGAGGTCTACGGAGGCTCGACCCTGACGGTGGTGCGCGGCGACTTCGAAGATCTGCTGCGGCTGGACCTGGACAGCCCGGTGCGCACCGCGGTCGAGCAGGCGCTGGTCTATCATCGGGCGGCACTGAAGCTGTTCGACGGCTTCTATGCGTCACGCTCGAACTACGACATCGCGCAGGGCGTCGACGAACAGGGCCGGGCCTGCTCGGGCGTGCTCGAGCAGTCGTGGCGGATCGGCGGCGCGAGCGGCGCGGAGATCGCGGCCCTGCATGCGTTCAAGGAGGATCCGGAGCTGAACGTCGTGCGGGCCTCGACCCACGAGGTCTACGGCAGCCCGGTCGACATCCCGGCCGGCGCGCTGGTGCACTACGACGGCGACGATGCCGACGTCGGGCCGCTGACCAAGTTCGTGCGCATAGCACCGTATGGCCGGACATGACGGATCGGAACGGACGGCACAGGGCGTATGGCGACACATGATCAGCAGGTCGCGATCACCGTCGGCGAAGGCACGATCGCGGGCACCTTCGTTTCGCCCGGCACGCTGGTGCCCGGCGTGCTGTTCATCCACGGCTGGGGCGGCAGCCAGGAGCAACATCTGGCGCGCGCCCGGCAGATCGCCGCGCTCGGCTGCATCTGCCTGACCTTCGACCTGCGCGGCCATGTCGGCACGCGGCCGCAGTTCGAGACCGTCTCGCGCGCCAGCAACCTCGAGGACGTGCTGGCCGCCTACAACCTGCTGACGCAGCGCCCCGAGGTCGACCCGTCGGCGATCGCCCTGGTCGGCAGCAGCTACGGCGGCTACCTGGCGGCGATCCTGTCCGAGATGCGGCCGGTCAAGTGGCTGGCACTGCGTGCGCCGGCGCTGTACATGGATACCGGCTGGGAGCTGCCGAAACTGCAGCTTCACAAGGACCAGGACCTGCCGACCTATCGCAGAAGCGTGGTGCTGGCCGAGAACAACCGGGCGCTGAAGGCGGTGCGCAAGTTCACCGGCGACGTGCTGCTGGTGCAGTCCGAGCTCGACAGCATCGTGCCCAAGGCGGTGCTGTCCAGCTACCGCGAGGCTGCCACCCATGCGCGTTCGCTGACCTACCGCTGCATCGAGGGCGCCGACCACGGCCTGACCCAGCCGAGCGACCAGCGCGCCTACACGACGCTGCTGGTGAACTGGTTCAAGGAGATGATGGTGGGCGCCCGCGCCGGCCCGGTGGTGGCGCCCAGCGGCGCCGATGCGCCGCATCCGGAATCGCCGCCGAAGACGCATTGACCGGTTCGTCGGGTCGCGTTCACCTTGCGCTTCCGGCCGGAACGGCAGGTCGGCGGCGTCGAACCCGCGGACGTTTCGCAGCCGCCCGCTGCGGGCGGCGCTGGCCTTCGCGCGACGCCTGGCGGAGCGCATCGAGAAAGGCGGCCGTCGCCGCGCTGGCCGGCCAGCCGCTGGGGGTCATGATGCAGACCGGGTGCAAGGTCGTCGACATCGCGACCGGCAGCACCGCCAGCATGCCTGAGGCAGCGAAGTCCCGCGCCACTGCCAGCGGGATCGCCGACAGCAGGTCGGTGCTCTGCAGCGCCTTCACGATCATCAGCACCGAGGAGGTCTGCACCGCCACCTTCGGCGGTGCGGCACCGATGGCCGCCAGTCCGTTGGCGACCAGCGCATGCAGCGCGGCGATCTCCGACGGCAGCATCCAGCGATAGTTGTCCAGGGTCGCGGGCAGCCAGCGCCGTGCCAGCGGATGCTTCGGACCGCTGACCACGGCGGTCGGCTCCTCGTGCAGCAGTTCGTAGGAGATGGTTCGTGACCGGGACTCGGTCGTCAGGCGGCCGACCACGCAGTCGAGCTCGCCGCGCTTCAAGGCCGGCAGCAACGTGTCCTCGAGTCCTTCGCGCACGCTCAACTGCACGTCGGTCTGGCGGGCGCGCAGCGTGGCGATCGCGCGCGGCAGCAGCAGCGGCGCGCCGACCGGGAAAACGCCGACCCGCACGCGGCCGTCGTAGCCGCTGCGAATCGCCTGCAGTTCGTCGCGTGCGGCCGACAGGTTGGCGATCACACGGCGCGACCAGAACAACAGCGCCTCGCTCGACGGCGTGGGCGTGATGCCGTGCGGCCCGCGTTCGTAGAGCTGCACCTCGAACGTGTATTCCAGCTCCTTCAGCAGCTTGCTGGCCGCGGGCTGCGACATGAACAGGTCGGCGGCCGCCTGCCGGATGTTGCCGCGTTTGGCCAGCGCTTCGATGAACAGCAGATGGCGCATCCGCAGGCGGGACTGCACCCGATCGAGCGACGGAGCGGGCACGGGCTGGATCCGCGGCTTGCTGCGGGCCATCGGTATCTCCTGAAGTTATACCTGTATCGAACCTCTTCATGGTACCGCCGGACCCGGTTCGGCCGCTCTACACTGATTCTTCCACTTCGGGAGCCGGGAACATGAAGTTGACAGGCGGTCTGCTGTTCGGACGATTGCTCGTTGCGCTGTCGCTCGTGGCCGGTATGCCGGCGGCTGTCGCGCAGTTGAACATCGGCGTGAATCTGAGCGTGACCGGCGCCGGCGCGTCCCAGGGCATCCCGCAACGCGATCTGATCGCACTGCTGCCGAAGACGCTGGCCGGCCAGCCGGTGCAGTATCTGCTGCTGGACAACGCCACCGACCCGACCACGTCGGTGCGCAATGCCCGCAAGCTGGTCGCCGAAAGCCGCATCGATGCGCTGATCAACGGATCGACGACGCCGACCGCGCTCGCGGCGTCGGAGGTGGCGTTCGAATCGAAGACGCCGATGCTGTCGCTGGCGCCGGTGGCGCCGCCCGCCGACCGCGCCGCCTGGGTGTTCCAGATGCCGCAGACCGCCGATCTGATGATCGACGCGGTGGCCGAGTACATGAAGGCGAACGGCGTGAAGACGGTCGGCTACATCGGCTACGCCGATCCGTGGGGCGACCTGGTCTACAAGAGCATTGCGGCTGCCGCGAAGAAGTACGACCTGACGCTGGTCAACGACGAACGCTACCAGCGTACCGATACATCGGTGACGCCGCAGGCGTTGAAGTCCGTGTCGCTGAAGCCCGATGCGATGCTGATCGGCGCGGCCGGCACGCCGGCGGCACTGCCGCATCTGGCCCTGCTGGAACGCGGCTACACCGGCAAGATCTTCCACACCCATGGTGTCGTCAACAACGACTTCCTGCGGATCGGCGGCAAGCAGATCGAAGGCGCGCTGGCGCCGATCGGGCCGGTCGTGGTCTTCCGCGACCTGCCGGACGACAATCCGGTGAAGAAGGTGTCGGGCGAGTTCATCCGGCTGTACGAGAAGGCTTATGGCCCGGGTCCGGTCAACGCATTCGCGACCTGGGCCTACGATGCCTACCTGCTGCTCGAGCGCGGCGTGCAGGCGGCCCTGGCTACCGGCGCCAGACCGGGCACGCCGGAATTCCGTGTGGCGCTGCGCGATGCGATCGAGCAGAAGACCGGCGGGCTGGTGGGCACCAATGGGGTCTACAACCTGACCGCGACCGATCACAGTGGCCTGGACAAGCGCGCCCGGGTCATGGTCCGCGTGCAGAACGGCGGATGGGTGCTGGCCCGATGACGGCGATCGCCCATGTGCCGTACGGCGGCTACTGGAGCACGCCGTTCGTACGCTGGCAGGGCAGCTTCGCGCATCTGCACAGCCTGAAGTTCGCCGCCTGGGTCGCACGGCGCGAGCTGGCGCGCCGACGGATCGATGCCGCGCAGCTCGACGCGGGCGTGCTGGGCACCACGGTGCCGCAACGCGGCGCGTTCTACGGACTGCCGTGGGTCGCGGGCCTGATCGGTGCGCCGCAGCTTGCCGGCCCGACCGTCGCGCAGGCTTGCGCGACATCGGCGCGCGGGCTGTCCTCGGCTGCCGACGAGATCGTCTCCGGACGCGCGCGCAGCGTGCTGCTGATGGCGGCCGACCGCGTCTCCAACGGTCCGCAGATCTACTATCCGGATCCGCAGGGCCCGGGCGGGCACGGCGAGCACGAACGATGGATCCTCGACAATTTCGAACGCGACCCGTGGGCCCAGGTCGCGATGATCCGAACCGCGGAGAACGTCGCCGCGCGTTTCGGCATCTCCACCGCCGAACAGAACGACGTGACGTTGCGCCGATATCAGCAGTACGGCGCGGCGCTGGCCGACGACTCCGCATTCCTGCGCCGCTTCATGACGTTGCCGTTCGAGGTTCCGAAGGCGGACTTTGAGCGGCTGGCGGGATCGATCGCCGGCGACGAAGGCATCGTCGACACCACCGCGCAAGGGCTGGCGCGGCTGCGCCCGGTGCTCCCGGAGGGTACCGTCACCTACGGCGGCCAGACCCATCCGGCCGACGGCAATGCGGCGATGCTGGTGACCAGCCGCGACGTCGCCCGAACGCTGGCCAGCCAGCCGGGCATCGACATCCAGATCCTGGCGATCGGACAGTCCCGTACCGAGGCGGCCCAGATGCCGTACGCGCCGGTGCCCGCAGCACGCCAGGCGCTGCAGCGTGCCGGTCTGCGCTTCGCCGACCTGGCGGCGGTGAAGACCCACAACCCGTTCGTCGTCAACGACATCGTGCTGGCGCGCGAGTTCGACGCCGACGTGATGTCGATGAACAACTACGGCTGCTCGCTGGTCTGGGGCCACCCGCAAGGTCCGACCGGTCTGCGTGCGGTCATCGAGCTGATCGAGGAACTGGCATTGCGCGGCGGCGGCCACGGCCTGTTCACCGGCTGCGCGGCCGGCGACAGTGCGATGGCGGTCGTCGTCAAGGTGGACGGCGCGTGATCGAAGACGGCGGCCGGCTGATCGAACGATCCTGGGTCGAAGGCGGGCTGGCCGGAATGGTGTTCGCGGCGGCGCGCGCGCACCCCGCGGCCGCCGCCCTGACCTGCGGCGACGAGCGGCTCGACTATCGCGGTTATGCCGCGGCGGTCGAACGACTGGCGACGGAACTGCGAGACAGGCTGCCTGCGGGCAGCCGCGTGCTGACGGTGCTGGGCAACTCGATCGATGCCTGCATCGCCCATTTCGCGGTGCTGGCGGCCGGCGCCCAGCTCGTGCCGGTCAACCCGTTGTACACGTCGCGCGAACTCGCCTACCTGCTGGCCGATGCCGCGCCGGCCGGGGTGATCGCCGATGCGGCGCTGCGCGAGAGGCTGGCGCCGCTGCTGCGGGCGGCGGCGATCGGCTGGACGATCTGGGTCGGCCCGCAGGACCGGCGACTGTTCGCGGACGGCGATATCGCAGCGACAGCCGGATCGAACCCCGCTTCGCCGATCTCACCCGACACGCTGGCGCTGCTGCAGTACACCGGCGGCACCTCCGGTCATCCGAAGGGGGTGAAGCTGACCCACGGCGCGCTGCTGGCGAACGTCGCACAGCGCGAAGCGATGCTGCCGACCCGCGACCGGCCGGCGCAGCGGATACTTTGCGTGATGCCGCTGTTCCATTCGTACGCGATCGCGATGGGCCTGTATCTCGCCGCCCACTGCGCGGGCGAGCTGGTGATCCTGCCCGCCTACCGGCGCGAGGAACTGTTCGACCTCGTCGAACGCCACCGGATCACGATCTTTCCGGGCAGCCCGACCGTCTACGTCGGCCTGATGGAGCATCCGCGCTTCGCGGCCGTCGACTGGTCGTCTGTGCACACCTGCTATTCAGGTGCCAGCGCGCTGCCCGCGGCGGTGCTGCAGCGCTGGCAACAGGCGGTCGGCGTGCCGATCCTCGAAGGGTATGGCCAGACCGAGGCCGGCCCGGTGCTGACCTACAACGGCCCGGCGCTGCCGGTCAAGGCCGGCTCGGTCGGCCTGCCGTTGGCGGCCACCGAAGTGCAGGTCGTCGACGTCGATACCGGATCTCGGGTGCTGCCGCGCGGCGAACGCGGCGAGATCCGCGCGCGCGGGCCGCAGATCATGCAAGGCTATCGCAATCTGCCGGAGGCGAGCGCCGACGCGCTGCGCGACGGCTGGCTGTACACCGGAGACGTCGGCGAATTCGACGATGACGGCTACCTGTACATCCGCGACCGCAAGAAAGACCTGGTGATCGTCGGAGGCTACAACGTCTACCCGCGCGAAGTCGAAGAGGTGCTGTCGTGGCATCCCGACGTGGTCGAGGTCGCAGTGGTCGGCGCACCCGATGCGTATCGCGGCGAACTGGTGCATGCGTTCGTCGTGCTGCGCACGCCGGATGCGGTCGATGCGCCGGCGCTGGCCCGGTATTGCAGCGACAAGCTCGCGCGCTACAAGGTGCCGGCAGCGTTCCACCTGGTCGACGGGTTGCCCAAGACCGGCGCGAACAAGCTCGACAAGAAGGTGTTGAAGGAGCGGCTGTCGGCGGCAGCGACGACACCGGGCAGGGAGCCCTAGGATGAAACTACCCCCACGCTCACTTCGTTCGCTGCCCCCCGAGGGGGCGCGTCAGCGGCTTCGGGCGGCCGGGCGCCACTGACATGCTGATGTGCGTAATCGAGTTCGCGACCTTGCCCGGTATGGAGGAACGCAATCGCGAACTGGTCCGCGAACTGCTGGTCGAAGCGGCCAAGAACCCGGGCTTCGTTTCGAAGGAATCGTTTACCAGTCGCGACAATCCGGGCAAGGTCATCACCATCTCGTACTGGCAGGACGAGGCTTCGCTGCGCGCCTGGATGCGCGACCCGGCGCATCGCCGCACGATCCCTATCGGGCGCAACGAACTCTTCTCGCACTATTCGATCCAGATCGCCGAGATCCAGCGCGGGAAGAACTGGCGCAAGGACGGCGGGACGTCGGACTGAGCGGCCACCAGGGAAGCGGTGTTGACGCCCGACGTTGCGCTGATCCTCGCGCTCGATGGACTCGGCAACGGGGCGGTCTATCTGCTGGCGGGCCTGGGACTGGTGCTGATCTTCTCGGTCACGCGGGTGGTCTTCGTGCCGTTCGGCGATGTCGCCGCGATCGGCGCGTTGAGCCTGGCGGCGATGGAGGCCGGGCGACTGCCGCCGACCATCGGACTGGTCGCGACCTTGGCGGTGCTGGCCGCCGCCGTCGAGGGCATCGGCCGCTGGCGCAGCGGGCGGTTGCAGGGGCTGGGACGCGCGGTCGTCGGCTGGGGCCTGCTGCCGCTGATCCCGTGCGCTGCCGCCTGGCTGCTGGCCGGCAGTTCGTCGACCGCCGTGCGGGTGGTGGTGGCGTTGGGGCTGGTGCTGCCGATCGCGCCGCTGATCGCGCGAATCGCGTTGCAGCCCATCGCCGATGGGTCGGTGCTGGTGCTGCTGATCGTGTCGCTGGCGCTGCACTTCCTGCTGTCGGGCCTCGCCCTGCTGTTCTTCGGGCCCGAAGGGTTCAGGATCGCGCCGTTGCTCGCCGGAACGGTGCGACTGGGGGCGGGACTTGCGATCGCCGCGCAGCAACTGCTGATGATCGGTGCCGCCGGGCTGCTGGCGCTGCTGCTGTACCTGCTGTTCGAGCACACGCGGATCGGCAAGGTGCTGCGGGCCACCGCCGTCAACCGCACCGGCGCGCGGCTGATGGCGATCCGCCCCGCCCGCGCGGCCCTGTTCGCCTGGCTGATCGCGTCGCTGATGGCCGGTGTCATCGGCGTGCTGATCGCGCCGGTGATGACGGTCTACTACGACTCGGGTTTCCTGATCGGACTGAAGGCCTTCGTGGCGGCGATGATAGGCGGGCTGGTCGCCTATCCGCTGACGGCGCTCGGCGCGATGGCGGTGGGCATCGTCGAAAGCTTCGCGTCGTTCTGGAGCAGCGCGCTGCGCGACGTGCTGGTGTTCAGCCTGCTGATCCCGGTGCTGATGCTGCGGTCGTGGCTGGCGCCGCACGGCGACGAGCCCGAGGAGGATCTCGACCAGTGAGCCGGCCGATGCGCGTGACCGCAGTGCTGGCGCTCGCCTTCGTCGCGGCGGTACCGTGGCTGGCCGGCGACTTCGCGGTGACGATGCTGAACGAGATCGGCATCGGCGCGCTGGTGGCGCTGGGCCTGATCCTGCTGACCGGCGTCGGCGGCGCGACGTCGTTCGGCCAGGCCGCATTCGTCGGCATCGCGGCCTATGCCAGCGCATGGCTGTGCACGGCACAGGGCCTGTCGCCCTGGCTCGCCTTGCCGGCGGCGCTGCTGATCACCGGCGTGTCGGCGCTGGCGATCGGCTTGTTGACGTTGCGGCTCGGTGGACACTTCCTGCCGCTCAGCACGATCGCCTGGGGCCTGTCGATCGCGATGCTGTTCGGCAACATCGAGGTGCTCGGTGGGCATGCGGGGCTGGCGAACATTCCGGCGCCTGCGATCGGCGGCTGGTCGCTGGCCGAGCCGCGGGTGGCATTCGTGCTGATCTGGCTGATGGTGGGGCTGGCGATGCTGTTCTGCCGCAACCTGCTCGACTCGCGCTGCGGCCGGGTGATGCGCAGCCTGCGCGGCGGCGCGGTGCTGCTGGCGAGCATCGGTGCCGATGCGTATCGCGCACGGCTCACCTTGTTCGTGCTGGCTGCGCTGCTCGCCGGCCTGGCGGGCTGGCTCTATGCCCATGTGAACCGGTTCGTCAGCCCCTCACCGTTCGACGTGCGCGCCAGCATCGAGTATCTGCTGATGGCGGTCACGGGCGGGCTGGGACATCTGGCGGGTGCGGTGATCGGCTCGGCGGCAGTGCTGTTCGCACGAGATCTGCTGCAGGACGTGCTGCCGAAGCTGTTGTCGCGCGGCGCGCAACTGGACGGCATCGCGTTCGCGGCGCTGTTCGTCGTGCTGCTGCTGTTCGCGCGCGGGGGGGTCATGGGGGCGGTCGATCGCCTGCTGCGTCGAATGCAGGGCGGATCGAACGAGCTGTCGTCGGTCGGCGCGGCCCCGGTTGTCCCGAAGCCGATGGATGCCGAAGTGCAGAGCGCGTCACGCCTCGCGGTGGACGGCGAGCCGCTGCCGCGTCGCTCCCAGCCGGCCGCGGGCGAAGCGATCCTGAAAGTACGCGGGGCCAGCAAGCGCTTTGGTGGTCTTGTCGCGGTCGATCAGGTCGATTTCGATGTCCGTGCCGGCGAGATCGTCGGATTGATCGGGCCGAACGGCGCCGGCAAGTCCACCTTGTTCAACCTGATCACCGGCGTCACGCGAATGACCGCCGGCCATGTCGAGTTCCTCGGCCGCGACGTGACCGGCCTTGCCCAGGGACAGATCGCGCGTCTCGGCATCGCCCGCACCTTCCAGCATGTGAAGCTGCGGCCGCGACTGACGCTGCTGGACAACGTGGCGCTCGGCGCCCATGCACGGACATCGGCCGGCGTGCTGCGGGCCGGGCTGCGGCTGGATCGGCACGAAGAGCGCCGGATCGCTCAGGAGGCGTTGCGCCAGTTGCAGCGCGTCGGCCTGGGCGAACGCGCGTCCGAGCCGGCCGAACGCCTGCCGTTCGGCCTGCAGCGGCTGCTGGAGATCGCCCGCGCGCTGGCCTGCGATCCGGTGCTGCTGGTGCTCGACGAACCGGCGGCCGGCCTGCGCCATCACGAGAAGCAGGAGCTCGCGCAACTGTTGCGGCGATTGCGCGACGAAGGCGTGACGCTGCTGATCGTCGAGCACGACATGCACCTGGTGATGAACCTGGTCGACAGGCTGGTCGTCATGGACTTCGGCTGCCGGATCTTCGAAGGGACGCCGGCGGCCGCCCGCGTCGATGCCAGGGTCCAGGCCGCCTATCTCGGCAGCCAGGACGCCCTCGGCGATGCCGCCGTCGCCGTCGACGCCGGCGTGGAGAGGCTGTGACAGCGCTGCTCGAACTCCGCGACCTGCACGTCGCCTACGGCCCGGTCGAAGCGGTGCGTGGTGTGTCGCTGTCGGTTACGGCGGGTCGGATCGTCTCGGTGATCGGGCCGAACGGCGCCGGCAAGACGACGCTGCTGGCTGCCGCGATCGGCCTGCTGCCGATGCGCGGCAAGGTGCTGCTGGGCGGCGAGGACCTGACTGCGCTCGATGTCGAAGACCGCGTCAGTCGTGGCCTGGCGCTGGTACCGGAGAGCCGCGAGCTGTTCGGCGACCTGTCGGTACGCGACAACCTGGTGCTGGGCGGCTATCCGGCGCGGCTGCGGCCCCCCGCCACCGAACGCCGGCTACGCGAGCAGTATGAACGCTTTCCAAGGCTGGGCCAGCGGCAGCGTCAAAAGGCCAGCACCTTGTCGGGAGGCGAGCGACAGATGCTGGCGCTGGCGCGCGCGATGATGCGCGAACCGGCGGCGCTGGCGCTGGACGAAGCCATCCTGGGGCTCGCGCCCCGCATCATGCGCGACATCCTGGCGATCGTGGCCGGTCTGCGCGACAGCGGCGTGTCGATCCTGCTGGTCGAGCAGAATGCGCGCGCGGCACTGGCGATCTCCGACGAAGGCTGCGTGCTGGAGAACGGCGAGAAGGTGCTGAGCGGCGAAGCCCGCGGTCTCGCCGACGATCCGCGGGTGCGGGCGACCTACCTGGGCGGCAGCGTGAGCTGAGCTCGGCTTCGCCCCACGCGCAGGTCGCCGCCGATGCATCGCCTCAAGGCTTGACGAACTTGAGCACGAACTCGTCCTTCGGCTGCGGCGGCTCGGGTACGTTGCGGTCGCGCGGGTCGGCCGGGTTGCGCAGGAAGTCCCCTTGCGCCAGCAGCCTGAATCCGGCGGCCTCGATCTCGCGGCGCAGGAACGCCTCCTCGATCCGGTGCAGCGTGCCGGACTCGGAGATGCCGGTGCCGGGCCGCCCGGAGTGGTCGGCGATCACGTAGACGCCGCCCGGCTTCAGCGCGCGGAACACGGCGCGGTTCATCTGCGCGCGGTCGACGCCGAGATGGCCGAGGTCGTGATAGTTGAACATCAGCGTGACGAGATCGATGCGGCCGTCGGCGAGCTCGGCCGGCACCGGACTTTCGAACGGCTGCACGACGGCGGCGATCGGCGCGGCGGCGACGCCGGCACGCTTGAGGTTGGCGTCGCGCTCGGCGAGCGCGACCGGCGACGGGCGCGGACCGGCGCTCGGGCCGGGCCGGCTCTGCCCGTAGACCCTGCCGGCGGGCCCGATCGCGCGGGCCAGCAGCTCGCTGGTGTAGCCGCCGCCGGCGCTCAGGTCGAGCGCCGTGATGCCGGGGCGCATGCCGATGAAGGCGAGCATCTGTTCGGGCTTGCGGCGCTGATCGTTGGTGCGGTCGGCGGCGCTGCGGTCGGGGCTGTCGACGATCTGCGCGATGCGCGTCGTCGACAGCGCGGCGGCGCCCGTGCCACCGCCGCCGGTCGCAGCACAGCCGGCGAGCGCCGTCGCGACGCAAAGGCCGGCGATCGCCAGCCGCAGATGCGGTATCCGGTTGCTCCTCATCACCCTCTCCTCGTTCCTGTCGACCGGCCCTGGTGCCCATCACGCAGGCCCGATGCGATCTCGTGCACGCGGCACGACCGCATGTTGGCAGAGGCGCGGCCGCGCTGCGCGTTTTTCGCTCGCGGCCGAGCCGGCCATGACGTGGACGAACCGGCGCGGCACTGCGTTGCGGCATGATATCGGTTTACCTGGAGACGATCCCCTTGATCTTCACCGACGAACAGCTCGCCATGCTTAACGCCAACTCGCTGTACCAGGCCCTTGGCATCGAGATCCATCGGGTGGCCGATGGTGACGCCGAATCGGTGCTCGACGCGACGCCTGCGATGTGTTTCCCGACGCCCGGCCGCCTGCACGGTGGCGTGATCTTCACCGTACTCGACACCACGATGGCGTTCGCGGCGAT
>OEIU01001422.1_pt1 | contig 15505 bp, 11 predicted proteins | sample 1539221 | NCBI WGS metagenome assembly OEIU01 (sample SAMN03792071, study PRJEB22550) | activated sludge metagenome | feature: wastewater treatment plant; material: activated sludge; isolation source: Wastewater treatment plant of a petroleum refinery complex | place: Argentina: Zarate | collected...
GCCTGCCGGACGAATTCGCGCGCCGCGTCGCGCGCAACACGCAGCTCGTGCTGCTCGAGGAATCCAACCTCGACAAGGTGGCCGACCCGACCGCAGGCGCCGGCGGCTTCGAGGTTCTGACCGCCGAGCTCTGCGACAAGGCCTGGGCGCTGGTGCAGCAGACCGAAAAAGCCGGCGGCCTCGCCGCGCAAATCGCCTCGGGCGCGCTCAAGGCCGATGTCGAAAAGGCCGCCGCCGAGCGGGCGAAGAACGTCGCGCGGCGCAAGGATGCGCTGACGGGCGCGAGCGAATTCCCGAACATCGCGGAAAAGCCCGTCACGGTGCTCGCCCCTGCTCCCACGACTCAGGCCGTCGCCGGCGCGCTCGCCGCGCATCGCCTGTCGGAGCCCTACGAAGCCTTGCGCGACAAGTCCGACGCGCTCGCCGCCAAGGGCAAGCGGCCCTCCGTGTTCCTCGCCAACATCGGTCCGATCGCGGCCTTCACCGCCCGCGCGACTTTCGCCAAGAATTTCTTCGAGGCCGGCGGCGTGGAGGCGCCGGGCAACGACGGGTTCGCGTCCGCCGACGCGGCGGCCGAGGCCTATGCGCAATCGGGCGCACCGATCGCCTGCATCTGCTCGTCGGACGCGGTCTATGCCGAGCAGGCGGAGGCCGTCGCCCGCGCGCTGAAGGCGAAGGGCGCAAAGCTCGTGATCCTCGCGGGACGTCCCGGCGACAAGGAGGCGGCCTACGCCGCGGCCGGCGTCGGCGACTACATTTTCGCGGGAGCGGACGTGCTCGGTTGCCTGAACCGCGCGTGGACGGCGATCGCCTGATGCGCGCCGCTCTCATCTGCATGAGCCTGGCGCTCGCAACGCCCGCCTTCGCCTTTCCGCGCACCTTCGACGGCGACTGGCAGGTGGAGGCGCGCACCACCGTCGGCGAATGCGCGCCGGAAATCTCCGGCACGGTCCATATCGAAGGCGGGCGCGTCGTCGCCTCGAACGCGCAAGGCGTCGAGGTCTGGGGCTATCTGGAAGACAACGGCGATATTTCAGCGCGTTTCACCTCGGGCCAGAAGATGGCGCGCGGCAACGGCAAGCTGAAGGGGGCGTCCGGCTCGGGCGCGTGGTCGTCCAACACCGATTATTGCGGCGGCGTCTGGACAGCGCAGAAAGAGAAATAGGTCAGCGCGCCATGCGGCGGGCATGCCGCCCGCGCGAGGCTTCGACCGGCGCCGCGTCGGGCGTCTCCGGCCGGCGCACCAGGGCGACCAGCGCATAGCTGACGATCTGCAGCAGGAACCAGGACCCCAGCTTCGGCAGGCCGACCATGCTCCAGCCTGCGCGTTGCGCCGGGTAGAGCCAGGTCTGCGTATACGTGCCGATATTCTCCGCGAACCAGATGAACAGCGCGGCGAGAAAAGCCGCGAGCAGCATGGGCATGCGGCGCCATGAATGATGCACGCGATAATAAATCCAGCTTCTGCCGAAGACGAGCCCGCAGGCCGCAAACAGCGCGTAGCGCATGTCCGGCAGCCAGTGATGCGTGAAGAAATTGGCGTAGATGGCCGCCGCCAGCACGCCCACTCGCCACAGCGGCGGATGGCGCAGAAAGCGGAAATCGAACAGGCTCCAGGCGCGCATCATGTAGGAGCCGATCGCGGCATACATGAAACCGGTGAAGAGCGGCGCGCCGCCGATGCGAAAGAAGGCGGCGTCGGGATAGATCCACGAGCCCTGCGCCGTCTTGAAGACTTCCATCAGCGTGCCGACCACATGGAAGATGAAGATGACCTTTGCTTCGTCGAGGCTCTCGAACCGCGTCCAGATCAGCACGACCTGGATAGCCAGCGCCGCCAGGAAGAGGAAATCGGAGCGCGCGAGCCCCGCGCCCCTCGGATAGAGCCAGTGCGTGGCGAGCATCAGCGCCACCATCAGCCCGCCGAAGACGCAGGCGACCGCCTGCTTGAAGCCGAAGCGCAGGAATTCGTAGATGAGAAGCCGCGCGTGCGAGCCGCTGCGCGCCCGGGCGGCCAGCCGCGCTTCCGCCGCCACGAACCGGCGCAGCGGCGGAAAGGTCTCGGCGGCGCTGCGCAGGCGGTCTCCTGCCCTGTCGTTCATGCGCGTCTCCCGGCGCCGAGGCATAGGTCTGCCGCATATCGTGCGGCGTGCCGATCTGCACGGCGCATGACCGTCGAATCGCCATCATAATCGCGGCCATTGCGGGCGCGGCGCCCCTTGCATATGACTTGTGGCGCGCGCGCAATCTGGGGCAGCGCGATTCCGGCCGCCGAAACGGGCGGAACGCGGATGCGCATCAACGACTTGCCGGCCGACGGCCGCCGAAGGAGCGAAGATGATCCGATTCGGAGAGATCACGATGGCCGCCGCGATCGCGCTGGCCGCAACGCTGGCGGGCAGCGCCGCGCAGGCCGCGCAATGCGGCAACAATTCCGCCGGCTTCGAGACCTGGAAGCAGCAGTTCGCGCAGGAAGCGCGCGGGCGCGTCGGGCAGAACGCCATTTCCGCGCTGATGGGAACGACCTACGCGCGCGCGACGATCGGCGCGGATCGCGGCCAGCACGGGTTCAAGCTGTCGCTCGACCAGTTCATGGCCAAGCGCGGCGGCGGCGTCATCGCGTCGCGCGGCAAGACCCTCAAGAAGTCGAACGCGGCGCTATTCGCGCAGATCGAGCAGCGCTACGGCGTGCCGCCGGGCCCGCTTCTCGCCATCTGGGGCATGGAGACCGGCTTCGGCGCCGTGCGCGGCCACCAGCACCTGCTCTCCGCCGTCGCGACGCTCGCCTACGATTGCCGGCGCTCCGACTATTTCACCGACCAGCTCTACGCCGCGCTGAAGCTCGTCGACCAGGGCGTGTTCAACGCCAATTCCACGGGCTCGATGCACGGCGAGGTCGGCCAGACGCAATTCATGCCGAAGACGGTGCTCAACTACGCCGTGGGCAGTCTCGAAACGCCGTCCGGCGCGCTGATGTCGACCGCCAATTTCCTGAAGGCGCACGGCTGGACGCGCGGCGCCGGCTATCAGCCGGGCGAGCCCAATTTCGCGGCGATCCAGGAATGGAACGCAGCCTCCGTCTACCAGCGCGCGATCGCGATCATCGGCGCGCGTATCGACGGCGGCGACCGGTAGCGGATCCGGGCGGCGTCCTTTTCAGCGGCGCGCCCGCTCCATTCCGGCGGGAGCCGCGGCCTGCGACGCCCACCGCTCCATGAGACGATGCGCGGCGGCGCGCACGGCTGGCGTATTCGCCTCGAAGAGGCGCCAGAAGAGGCGCGCGAACAGCATGGTCGTCGCCAGCACGCCGACAAACAGGACCCATTGCGGCAGGCCGGCGGGAATGCTGCGCCAGCCGAAGCCGAACCATGTCTGCGCGGCGGCGCAAAGAAATACGACGACCGGCATGTGGATCGCATAGAGCGAATAGGACACATCCGACAGCGCCGCATGCCCCGACCAACGCGAGAAGCGCCAGAGCGGCGACGCGTCGAACCGCAGCGCCAGCAGAACGTTGGCGAAGGCCAGGGCCACGGCCGCATCGGCAAGGCCGCCGATCCACCAGATTTCGATCAGCGAATAACGCAGGCCCAGGCGCAATCCGACCGCCACGACGACGAACAGCCACGCGGCGTTTCGCGCCGATCTCATCAACGGGCGACCCAAGCGGGCGGCGGCCGCGCCGAGCAGCCAAAGGCCGAAGCCGAAGAGGTGGTAGCTCAACGTCGCCGACATGATAGCCGTGACGCCGACGGCGGCGAACAGAGCGCACCGGCGCGCGCGCGGCGAATAGCCGGCGCTCAGGGATGCGCCGAACAGGCCGAAGGCGACGTAATACCAATATTCGTGCGAGAGGGTCCAAAGCGCCGAATCCGTCCCGAAATACGGCGCGTAGATATCCTGAAGGCCCGCGAGGTTCGCCATGAACACGCCGAGGCCGGAGCGGTCCGAATAGATCGGAAGGTCGTAAATTCCGGTCGCTCCGAAATATTTCCTGCCGAGCGCGTCGAGCGCCGCGGTGAGGACGAGCGCTGGAATCAGGACCAGATAAATCCGCGCCGTCCGGTCCACGAGGTAGCGCGAAAGGAAACGTTTACCGCGCGCCGCCTGGCCGAGAACGCCGCCGCCGATGAGGAAGCCCGACAATACGAAGAAGACGACGACCGCCTGGTGCGCAAAGCCATACAGGAACCAGGCGATGTAAACCAACAACCCGCGAAGCGCCTGCGGCGTGTCGACGACGTTGACCAGAACGGCGCCGTGAACATGCGTGAACAGGACGGCGACGGCCGCCAATCCGCGCGCGGCGTTGACGAAGCGAGAGGTCTGTTGATTCACCCTGTGCCGATCCTGGCTAGCCCGTAAATTCTCAGCGCGCCACCCGGCAACGTGACTTCGACCATGCGGCCTGTCGACTGATTTTCCACGATATCGCTAAGATTGAATTTAAACTGACAAATTGTCCCTTGCATAAATTTACCAGTATCGAGCATAGTGACTTATCGATGAATTTCGCGATTAGCCTCTAAAAAGAAAATTTAACAATTTTTTCAAGGAGATAAAAATGCCTCTTATTACGACTCAAGCCGATTGCATAGTATTCTCCTCCGCTTCCGGTTCGGACACGTTGCAAGGAGCTATCAACGCCGCCCAATCGGCGCAAAAACCGCTTTTTATTGCGGGAGGGGTCTATACGACGCCCGCCTTGTCGATCACCGCAAGCCTAACCGTTTGGGCTGCCAAGAATAGCGTGATTATTCGCTCATCGACCGGCAACGCGGTTAGCCTTTCGATTCATGCAGCAAGCGGACGCATGGCCGATGTTGTATTGAGTGGCTTGTCGTTCGATGGCGAGTCAAAATCTCTCGCATCGGGAGCGTCGGGGCTTGTAAATTTCAGCCAAGTCGATCGAATCGTCGTTGAAGATTGCTTTTTCTGGAGGTCCAATGGGACCGGACTCTATCTTAACAATACAAGCGGCCGTGTTTCGTCGAATGGATTTGATACCTGCAATACGGGCATATACTCAACCAATGGCTGGGGTATCACGATAGAAAATAATACCCTTTTCAACAGCCAGAATAACGGCATCTATGTGACGCGAGAACCATATGCCGCCAGTTCTCTTGGATTCGACGGAACGACGATCCATCGGAACCGGATCACTCAAACCCTTAATACGTCGGGCGGATCAGGCCAATTTGGCAACGCGATTTTGTGCTCGATAGTCCAGTTCGTGCGTATAACCGACAATATTATATCGGGAGCAAATTATTCAGCTATTCGCGCGAACTTTTGTAGCGACATGGTAATTTCTGGCAATCAAATCAACAACGCGAAAGAAACTGCAATTTTTGTTGAGAATCCCAGCGACTTCTCGCCTGGTTGGTCAAATGTCACGATTTCCGCAAATACCCTGAACGGGGTTGGAGGAGGCATTCATTTGGTCAACAATAACGCAGGAAGCCGTCGCGCCTCGGTCATAGGGAATGCGATTTACAACTCCCTAAAAAACAGCTTTCCTGAATATACAAGCCCAGACACTAATCCCGCAAACAAATATACTCGCATTACGTACGGCTCTGGCGTGATCATATCTGCCGATTGCATTGCGGAATCGAACGTCATCGAGAATACAGCCGGTCCTGGCATCATGCTGTCGCTTGCCGGCACTTGGAATAGCCAAACGCAGACCAATCCAGACAGGAATACAATTTCCGCCATTGTCTCAAAAAACATCCTCAAATACTGTCAGGTTGGTATCGGTTATAATGATTGGGACACACGCGGCTTTGCAGAGATTGCCGGCAACATAATCGTTGGCGCGACCTCCGCGCAGATTATCCAGATGCAGGCGACCAATCTGTCCGGCGTTCCCGGAAACCCAAACAATGGCTTTGGTCCCTATGCCATCGTGTCCGGCGCCTCGGATCAGGGAAGCACGAGCAACGCCGTAACAAATCGCTTTTCGTTTGACCGAAACAAGGTCGTTCCCGCCACCAACTAACGCCGCGGGCGTCGCCGGCACGACCGGCGGCGCTCATCGTTATTTGATTGCGGGGCGAGACGCGGTCTCGGCCTCAGCGCGCGATCGCGATCATCGGCGCGCGTATCGACGGCGGCGACCGGTAGGCGGCTTTACGCGTCGGAAGCGCGGCGAGACTGGCGCGCGCGCCAGCGCAGGAGGGCGAGCGTGGCGAGCGCGACGATCGTGGCCGCCCACGGAGCGCCGGCGAGAAGCAACGCGACGACGATGATCGTCGCGATCAGCCCGAGCGCTTCCGGCAGCGCGGAATTTTCTGCAAGCGCCGTCACGGCGCTCGCGCGACGCCCGGCGAAAGCGCCGGCCAAAGTCGCGGCGGCCGCGAAACCCGCCTGCGCCGGATCGAACGGCGCGGTCATGACGAGCAGCGGCGGCGTGGCGTAGGGAAAGGTTCCGAAGCGCGCCGCGGACTGGTCGAAGACCGCGATCTGCCAGAATTTTTCGTCCCTGCGCGCGGCATGGACGTCGAGCGTGACGAGGCCGCGCGTTTCGTCGTCCACGGCGAGCGAGGCCTTCAACGCGCTCTCCGCATCCGCGGCGTTGCGCGCCGGCAGTTTTTCGCGCGGCGCGATCGCTGCGGCGCGGACGAATTCTCCGGGCGATTGCCCGTGTTCGGCGGCGAGCGCACGCATCAGGCGGTTCACCGCGGCCAGCGCGGCCGTGCGGTCGAGCGCTGCCGAGGGGGCGAGATTTTCCGCGAGATCGAGAATTTCGGCATAGCCGAAGGGCGCCGTCCGATGCGCGGGCGCGCGCGGCGGCGCATGGGGCGACGATGGAACGGCGCCCGCGCCCGGCGCAACGATGCGAAATGCGGAGGCGGAATCATCCGCCGCGCGCCGACGCGTTGCGGCCGCCGCCACGAAATCCGCGAATTGCGGCGGCGGATCCGCAGGTCTGACCGGGCTGATGTTCATGAGGCCTCGCGCATGGACGCCACGATGCGCCGCGACGCTTGCGCGAGGCTGCGGCAAGATGAGCGAAAGCGCCGAAGGCGGACGGCCAAGCGTCGTGCATGTCTCCCGTCCGTCATTGCGAGGCGGCGCAACCGACGAAGCAATCCAGCCGCCGGCGCCAGGGCAGCGGAGGAATCGCGCCAGAACGGCGCCTCCCGGTGGCTGGATTGCTTCGTCGCGCTGTCGCGCTCCGCGCAATGACGGCCCTGTTCTTCGTCTAGCTGTGCAACCCCGGCGCCTCGTGCCCGGTGCGCGCGACATATTCGGTGTAGCCGCCGCCGTATTGATGTACGCCTTCCGGCGTCAGTTCCAGCACGCGGTTGGACAGCGCGGCCAGAAATCGCCGGTCGTGCGAGACGAACAGCATGGCGCCTTCGTAATTCTCGAGCGCCTTCACCAGCATCTCCTTCGTGGCCATGTCCAGATGATTCGTCGGCTCGTCGAGCACGAGGAAATTCGGCGGATCGTAGAGCATCTTGGCCATCACCAGCCGCGCCTTCTCGCCGCCCGACAGCACGCGGCAGGGCTTTTCGACATCGTCGCCGGAAAAGCCGAAGCAGCCGGCGAGCGTGCGCAGCGAGCCCTGCCCCGCCTGCGGAAACCAGCCTTCGAGCAATTCGTAGATCGTGCGTTCGCCGTCCAGCACTTCCATCGAATGCTGCGCGAAATAGCCCATCTTCACGCTGCCGCCGATGGCGACGCTGCCCGCATCCGGCGCGGCCGCGCCAGCGATCAGCTTCAGCAGCGTCGACTTGCCGGCGCCGTTGACGCCCATCACCGCCCAGCGCTCCCGCCGGCGCACCTGGAAGTCGAGCCCCTCATAGATTTTTCGCGCACCAAAACCTTTGTCGACATTCTTCAAGGTCACGACATCCTCGCCGCTGCGCGGCGCGGGCGGAAAATCGAAGGCGATGGTCTGGCGGCGGCGCGGCGGCTCGACGCGGTCGATCTTCTCCAGCTTCTTCACGCGGCTCTGCACCTGCGCGGCGTGCGACGCGCGCGCCTTGAAGCGCTCGATGAATTCGATCTCCTTGGCCAGCATTGCCTGCTGGCGCTCGAACTGCGCCTGCTGCTGCTTCTCGCTGAGCGCGCGCTGCTCGGCGTAGAATTCGTAATTGCCGGAATAGGTGGTGAGGGAGCCTGCGTCGATCTCGATGATCTTGCCGACGATGCGGTTCATGAATTCGCGGTCGTGCGAGGTCATCAGCACCGCGCCATCATAGTTGCGCAAGAACTGCTCGAGCCAGATCAGGCTTTCGATGTCGAGATGGTTGGAGGGCTCGTCGAGCAGCATGAGGTCGGGCCGCATCAACAGGATGCGCGCGAGCGCGACGCGCATCTTCCAGCCGCCGGAGAGATGGCCGACATCGCCGTCCATCATCTCCTGCGTGAAGCTGAGGCCGTCGAGAATTTCGCGGGCGCGCGCGTCGAGCGCATAGCCGTCGAGCTCCTCAAACCGCGCCTGCACCGCGCCGTAGCTTTCAATGATTTCGTCCATCTGGTCGGCTTGGGTAGGATCGGCCATCGCGGCCTCCAGCGCCTTCATCTCGGCCAGCACCTCCGACACCGGCCCGGCGCCGTTCATCACCTCGGCGACCGCGCTGCGGCCGGCCATTTCGCCGACGTCCTGGCTGAAATAGCCGATGGTGGTCCCGCGATCGACGGTCAGTTGCCCCTCGTCCGGCGGCTCCTGCCCGGCGATCATGCGGAACAGCGTCGTCTTGCCGGCGCCGTTGGGCCCGACGAGGCCGACCTTCTCGCCCTTCAGGATGACGGCGGAGGCCTCGATGAAGACGATCTGGTGGCCGTTCTGCTTGGAGATTTTGTCGATACGAATCATGCGGGGGTTATGGCCCGGCAGGTGGGGGTGGGCAATTGGAGCGACACACACACTTAAGGTGCACAGCTATCAGCGCCCCGACGCGACCAAAACCACCACGCTAGTAGGCGAACGCGCTAAACTCCGATAGGCAGGCACCTGTAGGGGTTATTGATTTTTTCCCACGCCAAGATCGACTGATAAATTCGCGTGGAAACAAATTCAGCATACGAATATCCAATTCTTAGCATCCTTTCCATGAATTCTTTTGAAGTCAGCGCCGCATTTACACTTCCAAATTTTCTACGTAATGCCCTACCAAGCACAACAGACAAATCGTGACCACAACACAATAGCCTCGGATCAACTTCTTTAATTATCCCATTTATAATTTCTATAATAGACTCAACATTATCACAGCGTATTTTTGATCTACTGAATATATAATTCACCATTTCTCTCTTATCGCATTCCAATTTATCTACCTTCACAAAGGCGTACTCCATATCATTGAATTTGAGATTTATTCCGTCCCTATAGGAAACGTAGCGAAGCGAACCAATAACAGCCGCAACTTCTTGCACAATTTGCCGCAGATCAAATCCCTGAGACCGCAATTTTCTTACTTTAATTTTCGATCCGAACTCAGAAAGTATTTTTTCAAAAGCCCCGGACAGGAATAATATCGCTTCTAAGTCGCGCTCATCTGTGAATATTATATTCTCTTTGACGTCAATTTCACCAAATATATCAAAATCTGAGTCTACTATAGCGAGTATGCCTCGGATACCCTCAAAAGCAGCAAGCTCTATCGCGTCGATACAGTTCCTTTTTCCGTATGCAACTACTATCTCACACGCGTCGCTATCGACAAATTGTGAAAAAAACCGCTCATCCGCCCCGCCTTCAACAAGTAAGACAGCGGACTGAGAAATCGTTCGAAGCATTACGATTTCCGCCACAACAGTGGTGGCGTCGATGCCACCTTCAAAAAAATCACTCAAAACTTAGGCCCCTCAAGCTTAACCGCCAGATTTAGATGCCCCCCAATCAGCTGCGGCGAGTGCGTCGAGAGGAGCGCATCGAGCGGACTTAGCTCTATTATCCGACGGAGGTCGGACAAAAACTGTCGCTGCCATGCGACATGGAGCGAAATTTCGGGCTCATCGATTAAAAGCAGCGTCCCTTCTTTAGTATTAAAAAGCAATCCATAGACAAGAACAAGCTCGTGCTGCTCTCCAGATGAAAGAGATTCAAGCTCAACCTTCTTTCCTAAAACATCTGTAAACACGAAACCTTTTGCCCTACTAATGGAAAGCGATTTGAATTGAAATCTACTATTCACGATCTCAATTAATAACTCAATTCTTTTTAGAATATCGTCATAGGTTGAAAGTTTCTTCTCTGTATCCAAGACATACTCGGACAAAAATTTTCGTGCAGCCATCTCCATGTGCTCTCTCGGAACAAGGGGAGTTCCATCTGCCTTGTCAAGAAGACCGACCTCAGACAGCCGCGCTCGCTGCCGCTCCAAGCTGTAAAGCTTCGCTCTGAGCGTATCCTCGGAGGGCGCATTCTTTGTTTCCCCAAGTCTGCTGAGCGCTCGGGTAGGAAACGTGCGATCCAGCGATGATGAAAGATTCGCGTTGTCTGCAAGCGTCTGCCTCATCCGCGAAACCAGACCCTCTGAGTCGGTTTTGACGGCAGGAATAAATGCAGTCGCAGGGTCGGGCCAGCGCGTGTCGTCCGTTCGAGCAAGCTTCATAAGTCGCTGCGTCTCAATAAGCTGACAATGAACCGATCGCCTTATGACGCTTAACCAATCTGGAATGGACAGCCCCTTCCTCGCTTCAACTGGCAAATGATCTGAATAACGCTCAACGGCTTCGAACAGACTTAGCTGCTCGCCCGATCGAACGTCCCTATATTCTCGCACTCCGACTCTGGTTAAGTAAGGAACGTATCTGTCCAAATAATATGTTGGAGACGCACCAGGACGCCCATCCGATTTCTTATCTATATCCGTATCCCAGTTTTCTATTATTTTACCCGATTTGATTAGAGAGAACACAAGTATTGACGGCCTTGGAGGCTGACCGGATTGGGGAGGCCTGTTTTTCTTTACGATTCGCACGGATCTCCCATCGTCAAATTCAAAAATAATTGTCTTGAATTCCATTTCTCTGAATATTTTAAACGAATTACCAAAAAACGCTTCGATTAATCGAAGCATTACTGTCTTCCCGTACCCATTTGGGGCATGGATTATAGTAATGCGCTCATTTAGATTGAACGGTATTTTATGTTCAAACAGACCAAATAGTCCTTGTACAGAAAATTGCTTGAGCCGCATTTTCGACCTTCAGACACGATGATTGGTAGACATCATGCCAAGTATTGAGCCGGGCGGCAATTACGTGGTCCTCGACGGGGCAAATAAGGTCACAACGGCAAGTTGAAATGGTCCCGCGATTGGCGCAGCGCACACCGCCCGGTTATAATGGCTTGATATCCCAAAGCAGCCGGGTCCTGCCCGGCCTTTCCGGACCTTGTCACATGAGCCGCATACCGAATTTCGCCGAAGTCCCCTTCGCCCCGGCAGCCGCCGCCCCCACCGCGCCTGCCAACGACGCAGCCCCGTGGATCACGCCCGAGGGCATTCCCGTAAAACCCGCCTACGGCCCCGCCGACATCGAGGGGCTCGGCTACATCCACTCCTACCCCGGCGCCGCGCCCTACCTGCGCGGGCCGTACCCGACCATGTACGTCAACCAGCCCTGGACGGTGCGGCAGTATGCGGGGTTTTCGACGGCCGAGGATTCCAACGCTTTCTATCGCCGCAATCTCGCGGCGGGGCAGAAGGGCCTTTCGGTCGCCTTCGATCTCGCCACGCATCGCGGCTACGATTCCGATCATCCGCGCGTGTCGGGCGACGTCGGCATGGCGGGCGTGGCGATCGATTCCATCTACGACATGCGCACGCTGTTCTCGGGCATTCCGCTCGACCAGATGAGCGTGTCGATGACGATGAACGGCGCCGTGCTGCCGGTGCTGGCGCTCTACATCGTCGCGGCCGAGGAACAGGGCGTTCCCCCTGAGAAGCTGTCGGGCACGATCCAGAACGACATTCTCAAGGAGTTCATGGTCCGCAACACCTACATCTATCCGCCGCAGCCCTCGATGCGGATCATCTCGGACATTTTCGCCTTCACCTCGCAGCACATGCCGAAGTTCAACTCGATCTCGATTTCCGGCTATCACATGCAGGAAGCGGGCGCGACGCAGGACCTCGAACTCGCCTACACGCTCGCCGACGGCGTCGAATATCTTCGCGCAGGACTCGGGGCTGGACTTACGGTCGACCAGTTCGCGCCGCGCCTGTCGTTCTTCTGGGCGATCGGCATGAATTTCTTCATGGAGGTCGCCAAGCTGCGCGCGGCGCGGCTGATCTGGGCGAAGCTCGTGAAGGATTTCGGGCCGAAGTCGGAGAAGAGCCTGCCGCTGCGCACGCATTCGCAGACATCCGGCTGGTCGCTGACCGCGCAGGACGTCTACAACAATGTCGTGCGCACCTGCATCGAGGCGATGGCGGCGACGCAGGGGCATACGCAATCGCTGCATACCAATGCGCTGGACGAGGCGCTGGCGCTGCCGACCGACTTTTCGGCGCGCATCGCCCGCAACACGCAGCTCTTCCTGCAGCAGGAATCGGGCACGACGCGCATCATCGATCCCTGGGGCGGCTCCTATTATGTCGAGCGCCTGACCGCCGATCTCGCCGCCAAGGCGTGGGGGCACATTCAGGAGGTCGAGAAGCTCGGCGGCATGGCGAAAGCCATCGACGCCGGCATTCCAAAGCTGCGCATCGAGGAAGCCGCCGCCAAGACGCAGGCGCGCATCGATTCTGGGCAGCAGACGGTCGTGGGCGTCAACAAGTATCGCCCGGTCAACGATCCGCCGATCGACGTGCTGAAGGTCGACAATTCCGCAGTGCGCGCGCAACAGATCGAGAAGCTCAAGAGGTTGCGCGCCGAGCGCGACGAGGCGAAGTGCCAGGCTGCGTTGAACGCGCTGACCGAGGGCGCGAAGGGCAAAGGCAATCTGCTGGCGCTCGCCATCGACGCGGCGCGCGAAAAGGCCACCGTCGGCGAGATTTCGCTGGCGATGGAGAAAGTGTTCGGGCGGCATCGCGCCGAGATCAAGTCGATCTCCGGCGTCTACAAGAGGGAGGCCGGCGTGAACTCGGCGTCAGTCAATCGCGCGCTCGAAATGGTGCGGGCGTTCGAGGAGAACGACGGACGCCGTCCGCGCATCCTCGTCGCCAAGGTCGGCCAGGACGGCCACGACCGCGGCCAGAAGGTGATCGCATCCGCCTTCGCCGATCTCGGCTTCGACGTCGATATCGGCGCGCTGTTCGCCACGCCCGAAGAGGCGGCGCGGCAGGCGGTGGAGAACGACGTGCATATCGTCGGCATTTCGTCGCTGGCGGCCGGCCACCTGACGCTGGTGCCCGAACTGCGCGCGGCGCTGGAGAAGGAAGGCAGGCCGGACATCATGATCGTCGTCGGCGGCGTCATACCGCCGCAGGATTTCGACGCGGTGCGGGCGGCAGGCGCCTCCGCGATCTTCCCGCCGGGCACCGTGATCGCCGATGCGGCGAGCGGGCTGATCGAGGAGTTGAACCGGCGGCTCGGCTATACGCACAAGGATGCTGCGGAGTAAGGCTGAACACCCTTCCTCCCGCGCCCGTCATTGCGAGCCGACGGGTGGCGCGGAGCGCGCCCGATGACAGGCGCCGCGAAGCAATTCCATCCACCGAAATCTGATCCGGACTCGTGGATGGACTGCTTCGTCAGCTTCGCCTCCTCGCAATGACGGTGTGGCGACATAGCCACGCCACGTCAGAAATTCCGGCCGCGTTCCCGCTCCGCCCTGCCCTCGCCACAACATTTTGGCCGACTGCGGGCCAACTTCATCAGAGCGTGTTTCGACGATGAATTTCAAAGCCCCCGTTCTCGCTGCTCTCGCTCTGGCGCTGCCCGCATCGGCCGCCTCCGCCGCCTCGCGCGAGGCGGCCGGCGCGGAGCGCTTCACGCCGTCGATCGAGCGGCTCGCCCGCGCGCACGGCGTGCCGGAACGGCTGATCCGCCGCGTGATCATGCGCGAGAGCCGCTATGCGCCGCACCTGACCAACCATGGCCATTACGGGCTCATGCAGATCAAGCTGCAGACAGCCAAGGGCATGGGCTACGGCGGCGGCGCGGCGGGCCTGCTCGACGGCGAGACGAACCTCACCTACGCCGTGCCCTATCTCGCCAACGCCTATCGGGCGGCCGGCCAGAACGAGGATCGCGCGGTCGCGCTCTATGCGGGCGGCTATTACTATGTCGCCAAGGCCAAGGGCCTGCTGCGCAGCCTGCGCACGGCAAAATCCGAACCGCTCTCCGGCGAGCCGGCGGCCAGCGAGCCGGCGACGGCCTATGCCGAGACGGCGCGGCCCGCGGAGGCGCCGCAGCAGGCCGCGGCCGCGCAGCCGGCCAGTCCCTTCGCGCTGCTGTTCGGCGGCGGGCAGCCCGCGCAGCAGATGCAGGCGGAAGCCGAAGGCGACGACGCCAATATGGAAGCCGTATCGATGGCGGTCGCGCCCCTGCCGCCGAGGCGACCGCGGAATTATTGACCGGACCACGAGCCTTCAGGCTCGCTTTTTCACGATGAAGCAGAATCCGCCGCCGTCATTGCGAGCCTGAAGGCGCGCGATCCATCATTTCGCCGGCGGCGGCAGGGCCTGCCCGACGATCGGGGCGGGCGCCTGCGCCGGGCGGGCGCCCCCGGGGCCGGTGATCGCCCGCACCTTTGCCTCCGCCTCGCGCTTCTTCGTCAGCGTCGCGCCGATCTGGCGCACGGCGTCGGGGGCGTTCGCATAAGTGTCATGGCCGACCCAGCCCTGCTTGAGCATGGAGAGGTCGTAGACGCGCACGCCCATGGCGTCGATCGCGGCGGCGTCTTTCGGATTCGAGGGGTCCATGGCGCCGAGGCGGGCGCGGGAACCGGCGATGCGGCTCGACAGCGAGAGCGCGCGGTCGTCGCGCGAGACGAAGACCGAGATGCGCGAGGGATCGAGGCGGGCGACCTGCTGGCGGAAGACGCCGAGATCGATGTCGGGCGCGGCCAGCATGACCGAGCCCAGCTTGCCGTCGAGATCGGCATGGCCGGCGATGGCCGTTTCGCGCAGGGCCTCCATTGTCAGCCAGGAGCCCATGGAATGGGCGAGGATCTGGATGCGGCCGACGCCCGGCGTCTGCGAAATATCCATCATCAGCCGCTGCAGCGCGTCGCGCGAGGCGGTGGCGGCCTCCTTGTCGGATTCGTAGGCGAAGAGTTCGCCCTTCGAGTTCCACGTGAAGAGGATCGGCACGCCGGTGAAGCCGCCGTCGGCGACGATCTGCGCCAGGCGGAAGCGGGCTTCCTCGAGGCTGGTGTTGAAGCCGTGCACGTAGAGCAGCACGTCGCGGCTGTTGCCGACGCGGCCGGAGATATGGGACGCCAGTTCGGCGCGAAAAGCGTCCGGATCGAGCGAGCGGCGCCCGGTCACGACGAAATGCTTGTCCGGATTCGGCGATCCGAAACTCGGCTGCTCGATTTCGCCCGCCCGGTGGTCCGGCGGCACGGAGACGTTTTGTAGCGAGAAGC
>OEIU01001423.1_pt1 | contig 15491 bp, 9 predicted proteins | sample 1539221 | NCBI WGS metagenome assembly OEIU01 (sample SAMN03792071, study PRJEB22550) | activated sludge metagenome | feature: wastewater treatment plant; material: activated sludge; isolation source: Wastewater treatment plant of a petroleum refinery complex | place: Argentina: Zarate | collected...
GAGCGTGGCGATGGGCACCGATGCGACCACCGAACTGATCGGCGACGTCGAACATTTCGACCGTCGCTTCGATAGCGCCGTGGATCTTGCGCCGGTCGATCGCCGTGATCGAGGTGGCAACGAGCCGGTCGGAACGCGGCGCCAGGGCCAGCTGGATGCCACCGAGATCGGCAGGCTCCGCATCGGCCTGAGCCTGGGTAAAGCTAGCAAGCAAGCCGTCATCGTCGTCGGTGAGCTCCCATTTCACGCCCTCCGGCCGACTCGATGGATCCGGCCAGGCCAGCACGACCGGATCGAGCCGGTCTGCGTCGATCAGCTCGCGCAGGCGCTTGCCGCCGCCGATCGACGGCAGTTCCTCGGCAGGGTCGCGCGCGATGTCCCGGTCACCCATGCCGGATACATCGACCAGTTCGATCTGGCCCGGCCCGCCAAGCAGGAGCAGCCGGTCGTGGTCGAAGAAGCGCAGCGAAGCGGTCTGGTCGGGGCGGAACACGAGCGGGGTCAGCACGCCGGCCAGTTTCAGTGAGGGCACCTGCAGCAGGCGCACCACGGCCCCGTCGTCGAAGGCCAGCAGTCGGCCATCGGCCGACAGCGCGAGCTGGAGGATGTTCTGCGGCGCCAGAAAGACCGGCTGCTTGTCGAAATTCAGACGGTCGCCTTCGACGCGGGCCAGCAGGATCTGATTGGCGCTGGCGACGACGGCCAGTTCGCCGTTGCGCGAGATCTCGATCGCGTTGACGTAATCGCCTTTCTGCAGGTTTTCCCCCCACAGCTTCCAGTCCGGTCCAAGCGATTGGCCCTGGATACGGACCGGTGCCGCCGGTGAAGTCCCCGCGACCTCCGGCGGCAGCGGATAGCGCGTGATCAGGTTGTGCCAGCTGCCGGATATCAGCGCCTTGCCATCGGTGCTGAAGGCCAGGCTGGACTTCTTCTTCATCCCGTGTGTCGAGCTGACATCCAGCCAGAGCGGTGCGGCCGGCGCAGGCCCGGCGAGGTCCCAGACGACGATGTTGCTCTCCATGCCGAGAGCCAGCCGCCGGCCGTCATTCGAGAAGCCCATGCTCAGCACGTCGGCATCCACGGGCAGGGCGAGCGGTTCGGACGTGGCGGTGCTCCAGTCGCCCTGGCTGCGCCAGAGCGTGACCTGCCGGGGCTGGTTCGGGCGTGCCGACAGGGCCACCAGCCTGGTGCCATCCGGACTCAGGGCGAGCAACTGCAAACCCTCCACGATCGTTGGCAGGACGACTTTGCGTTCGGCATCGAAGTCCCGGATCTCGATGCCGTCGACGCCGTTGCCGCCAGCCAGCACGTTGGCATTGGCGGCGACGGTGGCGCGGTCCAGCTCACGCCAGGCCACCGGACGCAGGGAACCGAGATTGGCCCGGGTCAGCTCGGTGATGGCCTTGACGTACTCGGGCTGGCTCGGATCCAGCAGGCGCGGCGGCAATGCGGTTTCGCTGGCACCCTCCGGCTTGGGCTCCGTTTCGACAGGCAGGCCGAAATGGCGATAGCCAATCGCCTTGGCTGCATTCGTTGCGGCCTTGAAGTAATCATTGCCAGTGAGCAGCTGGCGGGTTACTGCCAGCAGCGCCAGGCCCTCGGACCGATGTGACTCGGCCAGGCGCTGTTCGGCGATCCCGGTTTGCCGGAGCGCCTCTTCGGCGCGCTCCAGCGAGTAGACCGTGGCGAAGCTCAGCAGTCCGATCACGACCAGCGCGATCACTTCGCGCAAGCGCCGGCGGTTGCGCTTGCGACGAACGCTGGCGCGGACGAATTGCCGCTCCCGGGTATTGAGTTCCGTGGCCAGCGCCTCGGCCTGCGGCAATCGCGGATCCTCGCTCCAGAGCAGGCCGGGGGCGCGCGCGGCGGCGTCCCATTCGCTCGTGGCGTTCCAGAGCGCGCGCAGCATGACGTGCGCGGTGCTCGCCGCGAGCCAGTCCTGCAACATTTCCCAGGCCACGACCAAAGTATCGTGGGCCGGCTCGACATATTGCTGGTCGGCAACCAGCAGTCGCGCGTCGACGTAGTCTGCGAGCACGCGGTTGATGCGTTCCTGTTCGGCCGGATCCGGATACTCGAGTTCGAGCCGGTTGACGCGCCGACGCGTCACGCGGGCGCCCTCCTGCATGACCATGCGCAGGAACACGCGCTTGATGGTCGCTTGCAACCCGGCATCGGCATGCGCGTCGTCGAACAAGGTCGAGGCGCGACGGTGCAGCGCGCCGACCACGCCGCCGATGTCCCGGTAGTCGTCCTCGTTCAGGGCGCGGTCCGCAGAGCCGGCCTGGTGCCGTCGGCGCTGTGCCGAGCGGTACATTTCGGCCAGCGCGAACGACAGCAGCGGCAGCGCGCCTGGCATCGCGGCGACTTCGTCGAGCAGTTTGTCGACCAGCTCGGGAGGATCGAAGTAGAGGGCCTTGGCACTGACCGGCGCCTCGATGATCCTGCGCATCTCCTCGGTACTGAAGGCGGGAACGAGGAAGCGCGCCTCGGGCAACTGCGCCGAGAATTGCTCACTGGCGGCCAGGCGCGGCTCGAAGTCAGAGCGCAGGGTGAGCACCAGCAGCGGCCCGTCGGTCCGGTCGACCAGCGCGCGCAGTTCCTGCAGGAATTGCTGGCGCAGTTCAGGGTCATTGCACTGGGTGTAGAGCTCCTCGAACTGATCGATCAGGATCAGCGTACGACTAGCCTGGCTAGCGTCCGGCAGTGTCGCCAGTGCTTCGTGCAACTGCTCCGAAGGTTTGCCGCGCAAGCGCGCCACGTGGACGAATTTCCAGGGCGACGCCGTCTCGATCAGTACGTTGTCGGCATCCGGCGCCAGCACAGGCTTTTCCAGCGCCGGCAGCAGGCCGGCCTTGACCACGCTCGACTTTCCTGTACCGGAAGCGCCGACCACGACCAGCAGCGCGACCCCCGGCTGGCTCGCCCGCGCGACCAGCGCGTCGACCACGCGTTCGCGCCCGAAGAACAGGCTCGCGTCCTTGGCGCCGTAGGCGCGCAGGCCGAGCCAGGGATTGTTCTGATCATCGAGCGGTGGATCCGGCCGCGTGTTCAGCGCCATCTTCGGGTTGAGGAATACGTACTCGCCGGCATTGCCCGGTCGCAGCGGCCAGATTCCTGGTGTTTGTCGCACCGGCGCGTTGGCCGGTACCAGCTCATCGAACAGATACTGGTACAACTCGGTCGCAGTGATCACGCCATCGGGTGGTTGCTGCGCGCGTGCCGAGTCGGCACTGCCGGAGAGCCCGCGCAACAGCGCGGACGCGAACGGTGAATGGTCGTCGCTTGTTCCCGGGTCGCGGGTGTTGCGGCGACCGGGCAGGGTGTCGGCGGCGCGCTGGTCGTGCGACGCCGAGGTCAGCGCCTGCCAGGCCTCACCATCGAGGTAGCGCGCCAACTGGCTGTCGTACAGCGGTTGACTGATCAGCATGGCGTCGCGGGCGCTGCTCCAGCGGAACGAGCCGGCGAAGCAGCAATCGAGCACGACCAGCAGGTGACGGCAGGGAAGGCGCTCGATGGCCTGCCTGACCACGTTCATCGACAACCAGCTGGCGTCGTCGGTCGGCAGTGCATCCTGGGCTAGCAGGTAGCCCTGCGGGCCCTCGCTGCCGTCGCCCATTGCAACGCCATGGCCAGCGAAATAGAGAAGAAAGCCGCTTTCCTCGGATAGCGCCCGCGCAGCCTGATCGAGGCCATCCAGTATTGCCGCCCTGGTCGCTTCCGCATCGGTCAGGCACTGCACCCGATAGCCATGCTCGCCCGCCAGCAGCCGGGAGACTGCCAGGGCATCACGCGCCGCACTCTGCAACGGCGTGATGCCGCTGCGGTAGTCGTTGATGCCCACCACCAGTGCGTGGCAGTCCAGGGTTGCGCGCATGCCACCGCCCCAGGGCAGCCGAAGTCGCGGCAGTGTGGCAAATCGTGCGGTGTTTGCCTACGCCGCACTGCGGGGCTGGATGGCCCCTTCAGCGTACCGGCGCCGACGCGAGGCGGCCGGGTTCTTTCCGTTGGCCGGTAGCTTGCTTCACTTGAGGCGCGAGGTTTCCCGATCCGTTTCGCTGTCCGTCGTGCAGCGGTCGGGACTCCCACCTGTTGCGTGGGCGGGGCTTGCGCCCGCCCCGGAGGTCAGCCTCGCCTGTGGCGCCGCACGGCCAGGAAGCCGACAAGTGCCAGCAATGCCGCGAGCAGGGCGAGTGTCGCTGTGGACAAGCTGGGCAATGCGCGCGTTCCCGGCAGTGCCGCAGAGACGACCACGCTCTCGTTTGGATCATTGCAGGCCGTTGCGGCGGCAGCATTGTTGGTATCGCCACTGTAGTTCGCAATCCACCGATAGGTCCCCGCAACCAGCGCAGTAAAATTCGCTGAGTCATAGGTGCCGTTGCCGCTGACCGGTACCACCGAGGTGAACAGGGCGGGACCCGCGCAGGTCGTATCGCCGGGGCCGAACAGGGCAAAGGTAATCGCGCCGGTCGGGTTGGTGCCGCCGCTGAGGAACGCCGTGTCGTGGATCTGGCCGCCGATCGCCACGGCAGCGGAAGCCTGCGTGGTCAGCGTGGTCACCAGTGCTCCACTACCCGGCGTGCACTGGGTGATGTTGTTGCTGCTCTGGGATACCAGCGCATTGCGTGCGAGGGCGCGGCCACTCAGGGTGGCATTCGTGTTCAGCGTGATGCTGGTCAGGGCCAGGATGTTTCCCATCATCTGGCTGGTTGTATCGATGGCCGCGCTGCTCGTCACCTGCCAGAAGACGTCGCAGGAGCCGGCGCCATTGATCATGACGACGGAAGAGCCCGGTGCCGTGACCAGTCCGCTGGCAATCTGGAAGATGTACACCCCGGCACCATCGAGGGTCAGGGTTCCGGTCAGGTCGGCCGTTCCCATGCAGTAGACGCCCGGGGTCAGGGTCAAGCCGCCAAGCAGGCCGCCGGGAACGGTGGTTCCGCAGGCGCGGCCCGACGCATCGTCATAGGCCACGCCAAGGTCGAACTGCGCCTGTTGCGCGACGGTATCGGCAGAATGAAAGCCGCCGGAACCGGGAAAGATGGTTCCCGGAGGAAAGCCGCCAATGGAGGTGCCGGGCCACACGCCGACGCTGCCGTAGACGACGCTGGGACCCGTGTTGGTGACCTCGCTGCCGGACAACACGCCAAACGCACCGGCGGTGCCGAGCGGGACGCCTTGTGCGAAAGCGGGTGCAGCGAAGAGCATCAGGAGGGCTAGGGCCAGCCACGCAATCGACAGACTGCTGGCTCGGAACGACGAACTGATCACGGTGTATCTCCATGCAGGAATGAATTGCGTATTTGCCCACCTGCAAGCAGGCGCTCGCGGCCGCCTCTGTCGGCGCACTGCGCCGCACTGGCCATGGCGTCGATGACTTGGAGATGCATGCCCGAGGCAGTCGAAGCGCGCGAGGCAGGGCTGCCTGGGGGCACCGGGATTTTTTCATGCCTGGCAGTCGGAGTTCCGTTCGTTTGCGCACATATAGCCAGCCGGTCAGGCCGATGCGCCCATTGGGAAGGGATGCTTCTCGAGTCGGCAACGACCGGCCACGCAACGCCTTGCGTCTCGCCTTGTTCCACGCACGGGCAATACCCGCGATACCCGTGGCTTGATCTGGGTCAGTTCAGCGATGCGGGTTTTGCATTACTACTGTGGGCATGGCAATCAGTGGGTTACCCGGCCCATCAAGATGGCGCAAAGCCTGCTGCGGATCGATCACCAAGAGGGACGAATCCGGCATCGACAGGGTGCGGGCCTGCACCAGGGCTGCCAACGAAGGAGATCACGATTTTCCGCACGGCAATCCCCAACCTGGCTGGCACTTCCCGACAGAAGACCTTCCTGCTCTGCGAAAAGGGCATGCAAGCAACGCTGCGGCAGGCCGGATGGCAACACGCAAGGCAACCCAAGTGAATCACATGCATTGGAGAAGACCATGAAAGACTTTCCCGCGCACTACAAGGAACTCATTACCTGGATGGACAAGCTGGGCTCGGCGGTCCCGGAAGTGATGCAGGGCTTCGGTGCGCTGCATGAGGCCAGCCTGAAACCGGGGGCTCTGGATCGCAAGACCAAGGAGCTGATCGCGCTGGGCATCGGCATCACGGTTCGCTGCGATGGTTGCATCTCATTCCATGTGCATGACGCGCTTCAGGCTGGCGCAAGCAAGGAGGAGGTCCTGGAAACGATATCCGTGGCGATCATGATGGGAGGCGGCCCGTCGGTGGTGTACGGCATCGAGGCGATGCAGGCAGTAGAGCAATACCAGACGCAGGGCATCTGTTGATCCCGGCGATAAACGGAGTCAAAAAGCCGCTACGAACGTCCGACAACGCGGGCATGCGTTTCCTTTGGCCGACGCCATGACAAGGACAAGGCCGGAAGGCGTCGCCGACGCAACGCCCGGCGCTAGCCCGGTCGCTACTGCCCGACCAGGGCGCGCCGGCGCATCCAGCCGGTGAGTGAAAGGCGGGGTTTGCGGGCGGGCAACACCTCGTGCGCAAAGCGATCGCTGAGAAACGCCACCATCGTGCCGCTGCGGGGCAGCCCCCGCTCCGGATCGCCGCCGGGATGGTGGATCACCAGTTCGCCGCCGTCATCATCCTGCCAACGCGCATTGAGATAGAACACGAATGAAACAACGCGCAGGTCGTGATTCCCGAAGCGGTCGAGATGGGTCTTGTAGGACGCACCGCGCGGATAGCACGCGTAGTGGCATTCGGTTTCCATGGCGCCAAGGTAAAGCGCCTCGTTGAGGGCTGCGCGAAGCGAGTCGATGAGTGCCATGACTTGCGTTTCGGCGGCATCCAGTGCGTCCGGGTCGAGCCAGGCGATCGAGTCGCCGCGCAGCCGGGTTGCGAGAGAGAGCTTTGCGCCCCGACCCACCTGCGCCGCGAGCAGGCCCCGCCGCGCCTGCACGATTCGCAGGCGTCCGCGCAGGGCGACGACCAGGCCCGCGCCGATCACCGATGGGCCCACGTAGCAACCGGTAGCCGCGATTGCCTCGACAATCCGGTCGTTGAGAATACTCACCCCGCGTGGCCGCGCGAATCGAGACTGGCGTGCGGGGCGTCAAGCCGCTTCACGCGGTCGCGATGGCTGGTCATGCGGTACTCCCATGAAGCGACACGTTAGCAAATTGGCCGTGCGGCCGGGCCAACATCAGGTCGCGGAATCCGCATGCCATTTCAAGCAGGCTCCCTGACGCGGTCGCCGCCGTCACGTTCCGTGGTGGTCGCGGCCGAGGATCGATACCTTGGCCGTGGTCAACTCGCTGGGCCAGATGACCTCGGTCAGGCCTGTTGCAGCAGCCACGCGCTGGCCGTGTCCGGCGTCGTAGGTGATCACGCCGCCGCCGATCGCGCCGCCGATCTTCTCGCCCCAGAGCTTTTCGCCGGTGTCGGCGTCGAGTGCATAGAAGTTGCCGCCCATGTCGCCGAAGAACACTACGCCACCGGCGGTCGGCGTCACGCCGCTCTGCACGGGATAGTTGGATTTCACGCGCCACTTCCACTGGCCCGTGTCGGCATCCACCGCGTAGACCCAGCCGGCCCAGTCGAACGTGGCATCGGGCTTGCCCCAGGTATCGAACGGATTGATCGTGTCGTTGCCGCTCCATGGCGTGGCGTTCTTCTGCGCGATCAGATCATTTTCGGGTGCTCGCGTGACGGTGGTGCACCATTCCACCTCGCCGACCATGACCAGGTTGTTCTGCCTGTCGTAGGCCGGGCCATTCCACTCCGCGCCACCGGTTGAACCCGGACAGAAGCGAACGGGCTCGCCGGTCTCGAAACCCTGTTCCGTATTGAGCATGCGGGTCACCGGCAGGCGATACAACTGTTCGTGAGTGTCCACGTCGAAGCCGTAAAGATGGCCATCCTTCGGTGCGACGGCCATCATTTTCCTGCCGGCAGCGCTGTGGAAAATCGCCGGAGCCGAGGACACATCCCAGTCGTGCCAGTCCTTCGGCACGATCTTGTAGTGGGTCTTGTATTCGCCGGTCGTGGCGTCGAGCACGACCACGGATCCCGAATACAGATTGCTGCCCGTGCGCAGGTTGGCGGCAAAGTCCGGTGCCGGATTGCCGCCGGGCACGTAAAGCAGGCCGGTCGCCGGGTCGATCGTGTAGGAGGTCCAGGTGGCCCCGCCGGTGATCGGCGAGCCTTCCGGGACATCCCAGGTATCACCGGTCAGCGCAGACTTGGCTTCAGGACCATAGGATGGATCGCCGGGCGATTTCGGCACCAGGTAGAACTCCCACCTGACCTTGCCGGTGCTGGCGTCGAGGCCGTACATCCTGCCCTTGACGCCCTTGATGTCGCCACCGGCGTTGCCGGCGAAGACCATGCCGCTCCAGGCGACCGGGGCCGCCGGGATGCTCTCGCCGATCTTCGGGTTGGCGATCACGGTTTCCCACAGTCGCTTGCCGGTGTGGAAGTCGTAGGCGAGGACGCGGCCGTCCTGGGTTCCGCGGAAGATCTTGCCGTCCATGTAGGCCGGGCCGCGGTTGACCCCCTGCGGCGTCGCCGGCGCGTAATCCTCATGCGCGCGCCAGTTCAGCTTGCAGGTTTCCGGGTCGATGGAATAGAGGTTGAACTCGCTGGCGAACAGCAGTGCGCCATCGACCTCGAGGATGCCGGTATTGAAGCCGGTGTGTTCGCCGGTGTCGAAGGTGCACAGGACCTTGAGGTTGCCGGCATTCCGCGGGGTGATTTCATCCAGCGGAGAAAACCGGTTCGAGGTCAGCGTGCGGTTGTAACTCGGCCAGTCCTTGCCGGAATCGGTTGTTGTTGGCGGAGTTCCGGCGCCTTTGTCCGCTGCTTCGGAGGGCGTGGCCGCCGGCGCGTGATAGTTCGGCGACAACTCCGTCGTCAGCGTGCCTTTCGGCGCGGACATGTAGCGGAAGTAGTTGACCGCCATGCTTCCGTATTTGACGGTCGAGTCCCAGTAGAAGTGGATCACGGCAAAAGCGGCGATCCCCAGGACCAGGGCCGCAACGAGCAGTTTCTTCGCGATTTTCATGGCAAGTCCCTCGTGATCGGATGGGTGGATTTTCGACGGCGTCGCGCTGGCGCCTGTCGACTGGCTATCCGGCGGACGAACGCCGGTTCTCTTGTTCGATGTTCCGTTCAGGCCCGGCAGGGTTGTGCCGGAGCGGGCCGTTCAGGCCTGGCCTTCGCCTTCGTCGATCGCTGCGTGCGCTGTTGCAGTTCAAGCCCGAGCACGACCAGCAGACCCGCTACGAGCGGCGCAAGGTAGTGGATGCAGCGGTAGGCGAGCAGCGCCGCGAGCATGGGACCGTGGCCGACATTCGGGCCGAGCGAGGCGATCAGGGTCGCTTCCATGACGCCGAGCCCGGCGGGAATGCGAATGACGAGGCCGGCCATGGCCGAGGCCAAGAGCGAGACGAGTAGCAGATCGAATGGAACCTCCGGCAGCAGCATGTCAAGCGACGCCGCGCCAAGCAGCCAGACCGGAGCGGAGAGGGCCAGTTGCACGCCGGCCATCTTCAATGCAGGCAAGCGGAAACGCAGCTTGCGCCAGGTCCAGGTGCGGTCGGAGTGGCGCGCGCACAGGACCAGGTAGACAACGAGCAGCGCGAGAAGTGCCGTGCCGACCATCCGCAGCGGGATTCCGGAGACGGGCCAGGTCGCCGGCGCGGGTGATTGCTGCAGGATCAGGACCAGGCCCATGACGAGCAGGTAGCCGCTCCAGTTCGTCAGCAGATTGAAGGCGACCAGCGACATGACCTTGCCAGCGCCGATGCCGCGTGCCGAATACGCGCGCAGGCGCAGTCCGACCGCGCCGAGCGTCGCCCCCAGGGTCATGTTGAGCGCGTACGAGGCGAAACCGATGGTCGCGACCGTCGGCTTGCCTAGAGCGACCCTGCCGAGACGGGCGGCAAGTATTTCGTAACCGGCGTAGCACGCGTAGCAGGCTGCGCTGCAGAGGCCGGCGATGAAAAGATTGTGCGCGGGCATGGCATCGAGTGCTTCGCCGACTTCGTTCCACTCGAGCTTGCGGCCAAGCATGACCAGCATGACGGCGAGGCCGCCATACAGTGTGCCGATGAGCAGGCGCGGGCCCCAGCGGCGCAGCCATGTGCGGCGCGAATCAGGCACGTCGGCGCTCCACTTCAGGTGGCTTGCCGCGAGCCTGCTTTCCGCGCCCCTCGATCCCGATGCGCTGCGCGCCCGCCGCCCCGGTGTCATCGGCTTCGGCGGTGGCGAAGGCGGCCACATCAAGCTCCGCCGCGTCGGTTTGCGGACGTTCGATGCCGAGGATCCGTGGTGGTCGGGACGGCTTGCCGAGATAGCGCGGGAAATGCCGGAGAAAATGGAACAGCATCACGCCGAACAGGGGGCGCAGGGACCAGCGCGGTGACGGGTCATCCGCGCCCACGCGCCGGCAGTGGTGGCGGGCCAGGCGCTCGAGACTCGCCGACAGTTCATCGGCGAATGCGCGGTCACGCACGATCACGTTGGCTTCGAGGTTGAACCACAGGCTCAGTGGATCGAGGTTGCTCGAACCGACCGTCGACCACTCGTCGTCGACCAGCGCGACCTTGCCGTGGAACGGGCGTTCGCAGTACTCGAAGATTTCGACGCCGGCCGGCAGCAGGTAGTGGTAGAGGGAGCGGGTCGCCGCGGTCACCAACGGCATGTCGGGTTGTCCCTGCAGGATCAGGCGCACCGATACGCCACGCCGTGCCGCCTTGCGCAACGTGCGCAGCAGACGGTAGCCGGGCAGGAAATAGGCGTTGGCGATGACGACCCGCTTCCGTGCCGCGCGGATGCCGATGCGGTACTGGCGTTCGATGTCGCTGCGATGGCGGCCGTTGTCGCGGGCGACGAAGGCAGCTCCCGAGCGGCCGGCGGCCGGCGCCGCGGACGCCGAATCGCGCGTATTCCAGCGACCGAGGAAACGGCGCCAGCGGCCCCGGCGCGACGCAATCAGGGCGTGGCACGAGCGGGCGATGTCGGCGACGACCGGGCCGCGCAATTCGACCGAATAGTCCTGCTTGGCGTCGGGTCCGAAATCGGCGAGGTGGTCTGCGGAATAGTTGATGCCGCCGACAAACGCGACTTCGTCGTCGACGACGGCGATCTTGCGATGCAGGCGGCGGAACAGGTTGGTGCGCATGCCGAGCAGGCGGCGGCGCGGATCGAAGACGCGCACGCGCACGCCGGCATCGATCAGCGAATCGAGGTACGCGGCCGAGAACGAGGGCGAGCCGTAGCCGTCCACCATCAGGTCGACCGAGGCCCCGGCCATGGCGGCGGCGACCAGGCAATCGCGCAGTTGCCTGCCGACCTTGTCTTCGAACAGGATGAAGGTCTCCACCATCACCGATCGGCGTGCCGCGCGGATCGCATCGAACACGCGGGGAAAGAACTCCTCGCCATTTTCGAGCAGGCGGACCGAGTTTCCGTCGCGCCAGTCCATGCTCACAGCCGGATCTCCGACAGCAGTGGCACGTGGTCGGACAAGTGCGGCCATGGCGTCGATGTCAGCACGACCGCCTCCCCGATCTCGACGCCGCGCACGTAGATGCGATCAAGACGAAGGCGCGGGAAGCGGGCCGGAAACGTGCGCGCCGCCCGTTGCGTGCGTTCGACGAAGACTTCGCGCAGGCCGACCCTGGCGAGCAGCGGGCCGGCGCGCTGGCGCCAGTCGTTGAAGTCGCCGGCGACGATCACGGCGGCGTCTGCATCGAGTGTTTCGTCGATATAGTCGGCGAGTTGCACCAACTGCTCGCGGCGATGCCGCTCGCGCAGGCCGAGATGGACACAGAACGCATGGACTTCACGGCCGCCCGGCGGCACGCTGATCCGGCAATGCAGGATGCCCCGGCGCTCCTGCACTCCGACCGAAACGTCAAGATTGTGGTGGGCATCTATCGGATACTTGGACAGCATCGCATTGCCGTGGTCGCCCGCGGGATACACCGCATTGCGCCCGTAGGCGAATGCCGGCCAGATCGAATCGGCGAGATATTCGTACTGCGGAAGCTGCGGCCAGCGCGGCTGGCGTAGCGCATGGCCCGAGTGCTCGCCATGGACTTCCTGCAGGAAGACGAGGTCGGCCCCGGTCGAGCGCACCGCATCGCGCAGCTCGGGCAGGACGAACGCGCGATTGAGAAAGCTGAAACCCTTGTGCGTGTTGATGGTCAGCAGGCGCAACGTCGCCCCTGCAGGTTCCTCGCGGACACGGCGCACGGCGTTGATGTTCGGGATCATCCTGCAATTGTTGCGCGCCGCAAATGAATTGCCGATGTCTCGCCTGCATCGATGGGTGCGTGTGGAATGATCCGGTTCCTGCGCGTCGGTGGTGCCGGGCATCGGCACGGCAGCAGGGAAGGGGGCGGCGTGGCTTCGGTCCGGGACTGGCGACATGAACGATGGCGGAACGGGACGCTTCGCAGGGACGTGCGCTCGTCCGGCTTTTCGTCAGTGCGGCGCGCGAATGGCGCGCAGGGTGTCGAGGAACGATTCGCGCCAGTCGACGATCGTGTGGCGACGGATGCGCGCATCCATCGCCTGCCAGCGTCGCTGGCGCTCGTCCAACGGCATGGCGAGTGCCTGGTGGATCGCTTCGGCGGTGTCATCGGTATCGTGCGGATTGACGAGCAGCGCTTCGGGAAGCTCGTGCGCCGCACCGGCCAGTTTCGATAGAACGAGAACGCCGGGATCCTCGGGATCCTGCGCGGCCACGTATTCCTTGGCCACCAGGTTCATGCCGTCACGCAGGGGCGTCACCAGGCCGACCCGCGCCGTGCGGTAGAACCCTGCGAGCGTGGCCTGGTGGAAACTTCGGTTGATGTAGCGGATCGGTACCCAGTCCGGTTCAGCATAGCGTCCGTTGACGGAGCCCGCCATCTGTTCGAGGCGGTTGCGCAACTCCTGGTACTCCGGCACGTCGCCCCTCGTGACCGGCGCGATCTGCATCATCGAGATGCGACCGAGATGCTCGGGATAGTTGTCGAGGAAGCGTCCGAACGCTTCGAAGCGCTCGATTAGTCCCTTGGAGTAGTCGAGGCGATCGACACTGACTGCAAGTGCACGGCCATGCAGACTGGCGACCAGCGAGCGGTTGGCATTGCTCGACATCGCCAAGCTCGCATTCTTCGCGATCAGGTCGGGATCGATGCTGATCGGGAACGCGCGCGTCAGGAACCTGCGCCCGTCGGGGACGCTGATCTCCCCGGATGCCGCGACGGCGGCGTCGAACTTGCGCGCGAAGTAGTCGCGCAGGGCGTGAACGTCGTTGTCGGTCTGCACGCCAACGAGGTCGTAGGCCTGCAGCAAGGCGAACAGATGGCGGTGCCCGGGCAGCGTCGCGAGCATTTCCATGGACGGCAGCGGCACGTGCAGGAAAAAGCCGATGCGCGCGTTGATGCCGAGGTTGCGCAGCTCCTGGCCCAAGGGGATCAGGTGGTAGTCGTGCACCCAGACCGTGTCGCCGTCGCCGATCAGCGGGGCGAGATGGCGGGCGAACTCGCGATTCACGCGCACGTAGCCCTGCAGGTTCTCTCGCCGGAACTCGAGCTTGTCCGGACGGAAGTGCAGCAACGGCCACAGGGTCCGGTTCGAATAGCCCTGGTAGTAGGCGGCGTAGTCGTCGGGAGCGAGGTCGAGCAGGGCATAGTCGACCTTGCCGTGGCGCTCGTGGCGCGGGCCCGTGATCTCGCCCTCGCTGACCTGTCCGCTCCAGCCATACCAGAGGCCGCCGTGCTCCGCGAGCGCGGCATCGAGTGCCGAGGCAAGGCCGCCGGCACGCGTCTCGCGTGGCAGCGAAACGCGGTTCGAGACGACGATCAGGCGGTTGTCGCCGCCGCTGTCTTCGTGGTGGCGCATCAGGTTCACAGCACCTCTTCCCAGCTGCGCGACAGCCGCATGGCCGAATTGATCAGGCCGACCATCGAATAGGTCTGCGGGAAATTCCCCCACAACTCGCCGCTCGCGGGAGCGATGTCCTCGGAGAGCAGGCCGAGCGAATTGCGGCGTGCGAGCAGGCCCTCGAAAAGCGCGCGCGCCTCGTCGATGCGTCCGGTCGCGGCCAGCGCATCGACGTACCAGAAGTTGCAGATCGTGAAGCTTGTTTCGGGCGTGCCGAAATCATCGGGTGCGATGTAGCGGAACATGTGGCCGTCACGGCTCAGCGACTTGCCGATCGCATCGACCGTGGCTACGTAGCGCGGGTCGGTCGCCTCGATGAAACCGAGTTCGGCGAGCAGCAGCAGGCTGGCGTCGAGATGCTCGCCATCGAAGGTGTCGACGAAATGCGTGCCGCTGGCATCGAGGCTGCGCGCCAGGATGGTCGAGCGGATAGCATCCGCGCGACCACGCCAGTGCGCGGCACGTTCGCCCTCGCCGAGGCGGGGCGCGGTCTTGCCCCCGCGGTCCCGGCAGGCCCCGCCCACCCCGCGCCCATAGGGGGGCGCCGAGGTGCGGCCGCGGAATTCCCAGAGCCCGGCATCGGGCTTGTCGTGGCATTGCCAGGCCGCCTCGCCGGCGGTTTCGAGCCAGTGGAATGCGGCCGCATCGCCTGGCACGGCGAGGCGCTGGTCGAAAAACAGCTGCGTCACGGCGAGGGCGACGCTGCCGTACACGTCGTACTGCGCCTGCCGCCACGCATCGTTGCCGATGCGCACCGGCCCCATGCCGCGATAGCCCTTCAGGTGCGGGGCCTCGGATTCATGCAGTTCGCGCTCGAAATGCATGCCGTAGACAGGCGCGAGGCTGTCGCCTTCGGCGATCAGGTTGAACAGGTAGCGTGTGTACTCTTCCATGCTGCGCGTCGCGCCGAGTCGATTGAGCGCACGCACGACGAAGGCCGCGTCGCGCAACCAGCAGAACCGGTAGTCCCAGTTGCGGACGGTGTGCGGCGCCTCGGGAATCGAGGTCGTCATCGCGGCGACGATCGCACCGGTGCCCTCGTATTGGCAGAGCTTGAGCGTTATCGCGGCTCGGATGACGGCGTCCTGCCATTCGGCGGGGATGGACAGGAAGCGTACCCATTCGTGCCAGTAGCGCAGCGTCGATTCGGTCGCTTCGCTCGCCACCCGCTTCGGCGATTCGGCGAGCGTCTCGTCGCTGCCGATGATGAAATGGATATCGCGGTCGAGCAGGAACGGCAATTCCTCGAGCAGCATCGGCAACGGCGCGTCGGTGGTGACGCGCATGACGACATCATCGAGCAGGTAGCGCACGTGGTTCGAGCCACGCGTGTGTTCGGGATGGAGCGCTCCGTAACCGGACAACGGGCGCATGCGCAGACGTACCCGCGGCGCGCCGGCGACGGGGCGGACAGTGCGCACGAAGCCCATCGGATTGTAGATGCGCCCGTACTGCTTGTAGCGTGGCGCCAGATCGATGATCTCGATCGCACTGCCGTCCCCGGCTTCGAGACGTGTTTTCAGCACCGCGCTGTTGTCGAGGTAGGACTGTTCGCGGCGGCAAACCCCGTCGAGATGGACCTCGAAATAG
>OEIU01001424.1_pt1 | contig 15475 bp, 17 predicted proteins | sample 1539221 | NCBI WGS metagenome assembly OEIU01 (sample SAMN03792071, study PRJEB22550) | activated sludge metagenome | feature: wastewater treatment plant; material: activated sludge; isolation source: Wastewater treatment plant of a petroleum refinery complex | place: Argentina: Zarate | collected...
CAGGGCTTCGAGCTCCTCCTTGTCCTTGTAGAGCTGGGAGTTCGCATAGAGCTCGATGCGGACGCGGCCGCCCGTGTAGCGCTCGGCAAGCATCTTGAAGTGCTCGGCGGCGCGGCTCTTGTGGGCCTGGGGGGCGGCGACGTGGCTGAACTTGATGACAATGGGCTCATTCGCCCGCAAAGGGCCGGCGGTCAGGATGAAACCGGCCAACGCCATCAGAGCCGTGCGCATCGTTCCCCCCATCATGGCCGGCTCTGCGTCACATTCCCTGCTTCGATCTTGCGCGCTTCCTCCCGCTCCTTCTCCCAGGCGCGGGTCACGCGTCGCGTGATGCGGAAGATACGCCTGGCGCGGCGCCTATCCCGCCGCGGGATGCAAATGCAGCAGCAGCAGAACCCTGGGCGTCGCGCAATCCGGAGCATCAGCTCCTGGTGCTTCCGGGAAACGTCGTCGGGCTCTTCCGTCATGGGCCTCTCGTGGTCAGCCTCGATCGCTCAGCCTACCGGAGCGCACCGGCGGGCAGCCCGCACAGCCCGCCCTCCCTTTGCTCCGTATCCAACCACATAAACGCCCACCCGCGGAAATCGGGTTCAAAAAGGTCGCCTGCCATGCCGACCTCGACGACGCATATCCCCTCAGGATTTAGATGAACAGCCGCGCCGGCCAGGATGCGGCGCACGAGGTCCATGCCATCCTCGCCGCCAAGATGGGCGAGTTGCGGCTCGGCTTTGTATTCCGGCGGGAAGGACGCGACGGCGGCCGCGGTGACGTAGGGCGGGTTCGAGATGATGAGGTCGTATGTTCTCGGCCCGAGGCCCGCGAACAGATCAGACTTGTAGAGGCTCAGGCGGTTCTCGAGGCCATAGTCTGCGACGTTGCGCTTGGCGACCTCCAGGGCGTCGGCGGAAATGTCGACCGCATCGACCGTCGCGTTGGGGAACGCCAGCGCGGCCAGGATAGCGAGGCAGCCCGAGCCCGTGCACAGATCGAGCACGCTTTCGACCGCGTCCGGATCGGCGACAACGGCCGAGAGGCCGTCGTCCAGCAGCTCCCCGATGTAGGAGCGCGGCACGATGACCCGCTCGTCGACGTAGAACCTGTGACCCTTGATCCACGCAACGTTAACGAGATACGGCGCGGGCTTGCGGGTCGCGATGCGCGCCGCGACAAGGTCCGCGAGCTTCGTTCGCTCATCTCCCGTGAGGCGCGCATCCAGCCAGGGCTCAAGCTGATCGATGGGAAGATGCAGCGCCGACAGGACCAGAAAGGCTGCCTCGTCGAGCGGCGTCTCGGTTCCGTGCCCGTACGCAAGGCCGGCTTCGGTGAAACGGCTCGTCGCATAGCGCAGCCAGTCGCGGATCGTCGCCAGGGTCTCGAGGTCAGCGGAGGTCGGGGTTTTGCTCATGGTCCTTGCCGGCGCGTGAAAGGCTCGATGTCCGTAACCGAAGCCCCGTGCCCTGCCAACCGGCGAATCCAGTTGCCAAAGCCGATTCACCTTCATTCAAATTACGCATCTGCGAAATGCCTCGCGTCATCATGTCTATTTTTTTGTGACCCGCTTGGCGATACGCACGCGAGACGCCAATATCGCGCCAGCCTGGCCCTGCGGGAAAGGGGCCAGCCATAGAAACGTCCATTCGGAGGGAACCCCGTGACGGTGAAATCAGACATTGAGATCGCACGCGAAGCCACGATGAAGCCGATCACCGAGGTGGCGGCCAAACTCGGGATTCCCGCGGATGCGCTCATCCCTTACGGGTCCACCAAGGCCAAGCTCTCGTTCGATTTCATCAACGCGCTCGGTACACGCCCCGACGGCAAGCTGATCCTCGTCACGGCGATAAGCCCGACACCTGCCGGCGAGGGCAAGACGACGACCACGGTCGGGCTTACGGACGGACTCAACCGCATCGGAAAGCGCGCGATGTGCGCACTGCGCGAGCCGTCGCTCGGGCCCTGCTTCGGCGTCAAGGGCGGCGCCGCCGGCGGCGGCTACGCGCAGGTGGTGCCGATGGAGGACATCAACCTCCACTTCACCGGCGACTTCCACGCCATCACATCCGCGCACAACCTGCTTTCGGCGCTGATCGACAACCACATCTACTGGGGCAACGCGGTCGGGCTCGACAGCCGGCGGGTCGAGTGGCGGCGCGTCCTCGACATGAACGACCGCGCGCTGCGCTCGATCGTGAACTCGCTCGGCGGCGTCTCGAACGGGTTCCCGCGCGAGGACGGATTCGACATCACGGTGGCCTCCGAGGTGATGGCGATCCTGTGCCTTTCATCCGACCTCAAGGATCTCGAGAAGCGGCTCGGCGACATCATTATCGGCTACACGCGCGACAAGAAGCCCATCCGCGCCCGCGACGTGAAGGGCGACGGCGCCATGACGGTGCTGCTCAAGGACGCGCTGATGCCGAACATGGTGCAGACGCTCGAGAACAACCCCGTGTTCATCCATGGCGGACCGTTCGCCAACATCGCGCACGGCTGCAACTCGGTGCTGGCGACGAAGAGCGCGCTCAAGGTGTCCGACTTCGTCGTCACGGAAGCGGGTTTCGGCGCCGACCTCGGGGCGGAGAAGTTCTTCGACATCAAATGCCGCAAGGCAGGGCTGCAACCGGCGGCGGCGGTCATCGTCGCAACGGTGCGGGCGCTCAAGATGCACGGCGGCGTGGCGAAGGACGATCTCAAGCACGAGAACGTCGCAGCGGTCGCCAAGGGCTGCGAAAACCTCACGCGGCATATCGAGAACGTCAACAAATTCGGCGTGCCGGCCGTGGTGGCGGTCAACCGGTTCATCACCGACACGGACGCCGAGATCCAGGAAGTCATGAAGGCCGCCGAGCGCATGGGCACGCGCGCCTTCATGTGCACGCACTGGGCGGACGGCGGCAAGGGCACGGAGGCGCTGGCCCAGCATGTGGTTGACGTCGCCAACTCGGGCAAGGCGGCATTCAAGCCGCTCTATCCGGATTCCATGCCGCTGCGCGACAAGGTGAAGACCATCGCCACGGAGATCTACCGTGCGGCCGATATCTCCTGCGACTCGTCGGTCGAGACGAAGTTCAAGGAGCTCGAGGCCATGGGCTTCGGCAATCTGCCGGTCTGCATGGCCAAGACGCAGTATTCGTTCTCGACGGATCCCTCGAAGCGCGGCGCACCGACCGGCCATATCGTGCCGGTGCGCGAGCTCAGGCTTTCGGCCGGCGCCGGGTTCGTGGTCGCCATCACCGGGGAGATCATGACCATGCCGGGATTGCCCAAGGTGCCGGCGGCGGATTCGATCCGCCTCAATGCGCAGGGACAGATCGAGGGCCTGTTCTAGGTCGCGCAACGCATCAAAAATGCGAAGGGCGTCGGGCCGAGCGACCCGACGCCCTTTTTTATCGCCTTCAACCCTGTCAGACGGGCTGCCCGGGCTCGTCGGCTTGCGATGCGGCCGCAGTCTGGACTTTCGACAGGCGCTGCTCCTCGCGGGCGCGGCGCAGCTCGCGCAGTTTCTGCTCCTGCTGCGGACGCCTGACGAAGATTTGGAAGGCGTGGAATGCAATACCGAGGCCCCAACCCAGCACCACCCACTGAATCCAGAAGCTATCTCCGGTCACGAGATTGATCACCGCCAGGCCGGCAATGACGGAGAGAAAAACGATAAAGTGCGTGTAGAAGCCGTTGATGGCCTTGTCACGCTCGCTCTCCATTGCGTGCTCAAAGAGATCGTCCATGGCGAAGCCTCCAGGGTTGTTTGCCCAATTCCGCGCCATGCCTTTCGCGGGCATGTTCCTGCAGAGGGGGCATGATCTCGTACGGGCGTGCAGTCTACACCCATCGGGGGCACATGAAATGCCTCATACGGAACAGTCGGCTATTCAATACCTGTGCTACGCGGCCAGCTCGAGCGGCTCCGTGGCCGGGCGCATGGCCTCAAACCCTTGCGCCACAAGGCGCCCCTCGGATGCATCGGCCACCATGACGATGCGGGTCGTGGGGTTGAGGACTGGCGGCACGAGCCAGGAAAAATCGGGAACTAGGTCGGGAATGATGCGGTGCATCATTGCCGCGCGCTCGGCGCTTTTCTCGCCACGCGAGCGGCCGCGCCAACCGGGCGCCTCCCAATGGTTGGCCGCGACGTTCGGGCCGACGTGAACGCGGGCGTCCGTCTCCGTGCGCTCGATGACGACGGTCTCGCTCGCCCGCACGCCGGCGAGCGAAAAGATGGCGGGCGTGGAGATGGGGGCGCGGGTGAGCCGCTCGCGCGCCTCCGTGAAATCGGCGGCGGTCTCGAACACCGCGCGCAGGAGATGGGCCGGCGTCGGATGCGGCATGGTCCACACACGGCGCCGGCTCACCGCCCAATCAAGGACGTAGAAGCCCACGGCCTTGCGCATCGGCGCCTGGTTCAGCGCCGCGGAGAAGCGTCCCGGCGCCATGCCCGTCAGCACGCCCGTGTATCCAGGCCAGGTCAGCGTGACGAAGCGACCGCGAGGGCTTTCGACACGCGCGGCGATGACGTGGCGACCCAATCCCGGCGTCCGCCAATCGAGGACGCGCACGAGGCGCGCGCTCTTGCGCTCAGGGCCGGGCGCCACGCGGCAGGTGCACGCCCATTCGTAGTTTACCGACAAGAAATAGGCGCCGGGCCGCGCAAGGCGGGCGGCGATGGCGTCGATCTCCGCGAGATGCGCATTCTCCCACTTGGCGAGCCAACGGCGCGAGACCTTGTCGAGCTGGCGCAGCGCGGCCGAGGGCAGCGGTCCGGTTGCGAGATCCAGCAATGCGTGAGCGCGCGCCTCGTGCGCCACCAATGTATCCATGGCGAACGACGGCGAGGTGTCGAGCACTGGGATCGTCTCCAGCTCGGATGGACGAAGCGCGGCGGAGAGCATGAGATCAGCGGCCTCCAGCCGCCCATAACGCGTGTCGAAGGAGCCTAGACGTAGGCGCAATTCGGAAGCCGTCAAGCGCGTGCGGATTTGCATCCCGCCGGAAGCACGCGTGCTGCCTCCCTTTGTGCATTCGTTTGATGCACGCAGGCGCCCAATTTCACGTCAACGTGTCGCTACGGCCCTACGTAACACACCGCGTTGTGGAGATCCGAAAACGGCTGTTACTTTTACGGCTTCGCGGGTGCAGCATTTGTTTCACAGTGTGTTCGCGCGGGTTCTCTTGGCATTGGAAGAATGATCGAGCGCCGCACGTTTCTGGCCACCGGCATCAGCGCACTCGCCCTGGCGCGTGCCCATGGCCCGTGCTTGGCTGCCTCCGCCTCTCTCCCCTCGCCTCCCGTTCGGATCGCCGCGAGAAACCCGACGGGGCGCTACGTCCGCAAACTCGCACGCACACTCGCCCATCGTCCGTTCAAGCCTCCCGCGGCGACCCAGAAAGGCGCGCTTGCGGGGCTCGGATACGACGGCTATCGCGAAATCCGCTTCCGGGCCGACAAAGCTCTCTGGCGCAACGAAGACCTCGGCTTCGAGGTTCAGTTCTTTCCCTCGGGCTACCTCTACGCAACTCCCGTCGATATTTTTCTTGTCGACGCAGGCAGGACACGACGCGTCAGGCCCAACCCAGCACACTTCGATTTCGGCGGGCTCGGCCTCGGTGCATCTGAAACCGCGCTGCTCGGCTTCTCCGGTTTTCGTATCCATGCGCCCCTCAACCGGCGCGACCATTACGACGAGTTTCTGGTCTTCCAGGGCGCGAGCTATTTTCGCGGCGTCGGCAAGGGACATCTCTACGGCCTGTCGGCGCGCGCGCTTGCGCTACACACCGCAAGCTCCGAGGCCGAGGAATTTCCGGACTTCCGGAGCTTCTGGATCGAGCGTCCCGCGACGCCGCAGTCGATCGTCGTGCATGCGCTGCTCGACAGCCCTTCGGTCGCGGGCGCCTTTACGTTCGTGATCAGCCCCGGCCGGGAAACGCTGGTCGACACGGAGGCAACGCTCTTTCCGCGCCGCATGCTCGCCAACGTCGGTCTCGCGCCTCTGACGAGCATGTTCCTCAAGAACGCGCACGATCCGAGCGGCCCGTTGGATTTCCGGCCCGCCATCCACGATTCGGATGGGCTCGCCGTATGGAACGGGCAGGACGAGCGGCTATGGCGCCCACTTCTCAGCCCTCCAATGTTTCAGGCGAGCTATTTCGGGGATCGCGATCCGAAAGGGTTCGGCCTCATCCAACGCGAGCGGCGGTTCGACGATTTCCAGGATCTCGAAGCCCATTACGAGCGGCGCCCCAGCGCCTGGGTCGCTCCGGAGGGCGGATGGGGCGCGGGGTCGGTCGAGCTGGTCGAAATTCCGACCGACGTCGAATACGTCGACAATATCGTCGCGTCCTGGCGCCCCGAGGCCGCCCTCCCCGCGTATCGCGCCTACGAATACGCCTACCGGCTCGCGTGGCTCAACGACGTGCCGGACCTCGATCTCATGCGCGTTCACAAGACACGGATCGGAAACGGCTCGCGTCCCAACACCGTCCGGTTCGTTCTCGACTTCGCCCGGGAGCGCGCCATCGAAAAGGTGGCGGGCAGCAATGCCATCATCGCCGATGCGCCGCGGATTTCGATTCCGGACATCGATCTTTCGTCCGATGCGGGGACGCTCGCAAACACCGTGGTGCAGCCGAATCCCCATCTTCCGGGGGTGCGCGTCACGTTCGAACTCGATCCCGGCACCGCGACACAAGTCGAGATGCGGCTCGCCTTGTCCACCGCCGGCCAGAGGTCGTCCGAAACCTGGCTCTACCGTTGGGGCGCCTAAGGGATCAGCTCTCGCGTGGCATGACGAGCCACAGCACGAGATACGTCAGGATACCGGGAAAACCGATCGATGCGATCGTGGCAACGATGTAGAGCAGGCGCACGATCGTCGGGTCCCAACCGAGCCAGCGCGCCAGCCCACCGCAGACTCCGGCGATCATCGCACCGTCGCGTACGCGCCTCAAAGGCGGCGACGTGTTGGACAGGCTCGGCTCCATTTCCCTTCCGTTCGAAACTCAACGCCGAGCCAACAACGCGCGCAGACACATTCCGTTCCGGGATAAATGCCCAGGAGCGTTTCAAATCGTGAGCTTCCGCATATGCTCTGCCTGATTTGCAGTCACCTGATGCACGGATGCGTTCTCTCTCGAAAACGCGTCGCGTCGCATTGCATCGCGAGGCGAGATGGTGTTCTAGACTCCACTCACCTGCTTCCTCGATAGCGCACCGGGTACTTTTCGAAATGAGCCTATCCGCGACACGCGATGCCCCGTTTCTTGAAAGCGTTCTCGGACGCATGAACGGTTTTCTCTATCGGTGCAGGGCCGACAAGGAATTCACGATGCTCGAGTTGACGTCGGGCTTCCAGCGTTGTTTCGGGTTTCCCGCCGAGATCGTTCTCAACAATCGAGATCGATCGTTTGCGTCGCTCATTCATCCGGATGATTCCGAGGCGGTTGACTTGGCCGTGGTGCGCGGGCTCGAGCAGCGCAAGAACTGGACTATCAACTACCGTCTTCTGCACGCCGCGGGCTACTACGTCTGGGTGCACGAGGATGGCGGCGGCGTGTGGGACGACGAGACGGATGCGCTTGCCTACCTCGAGGGCGCGGTGTTCGACATGAACCAACTCTACGCCAGTCTGCAGTCGCAGTTCGAGACGCCCGCGCCGGGTCCGGCCTAACGGGGCAACCGGCCGCGGCGGCTTGGCGGCGCCGCTACTCGCAGGGGACCGTCAGCGTCTGGCCGATCGTGGCGAAGAACTTCTTGCAGCCGAGGTCGGCGACAACTTCGGGTGTTTCGGCCGGCACGGGCTTGGTTTCGAGCAGGGCGGCCGTCGAAATCGGCCTCTTCGCCGGCTCCGCCTGCGTCTCGGCCGGTTCGGCTTTGGCGGTCTCGACGTTCCTGGTCACGGGAGCGGGCTTTGCGATCCGCTTTTTCGGCACGCGTACGTCGGCCGGCTTGGCCGCAACGACGACCCGCTTCTTCTGATAGGACTTGCCCCTCACGGGCGTGTTGACCACCTCGGGCACGTACTCGCAGGAGATGCAGGCCTCGGCGGCCGACGTGAAGACTGTTGCTGTTGCAATGATGGCAACGGCGGTTGCGAGAATGGTCCTGCTCATCTTTGCCTCCCGGCGATCGGTGTCTAACCCCACGCCGATACTGCCGTAGACTGCGCGGCCCCGCTGTCACCTCCGGCACATGGGCCGCCGCTCCAATAGATTGACTTTGCAGGGGATCTCGATCATAAGGGCGCCAGCGCAGCGGGTTTTACGCCCGACGCGCCCTAGAGCGCTGCCCGAGGCTCAGGTTGCATCTCGAAGCAACCCATTGAAAGTCCGCGATTTATTTCGCGGCGCCACAGGGCGCGGATGAGACCCAGAGCGCTTAAGCGCGGAAAGAGGCCAACCCCATGTACGCTGTCATCAAGACAGGCGGCAAGCAGTATCGCGTCGCCAAGGACGACGTCCTGACCGTCGAGAAGCTCGACACGGACGCCGGCAAGAACATCGAACTCGAAGTGCTGCTCGTCGGCAGCGGCGCCGACGTCAAGTTCGGCAACGCGCTCTCGGGCGCGAAGGTCACCGCCGAGCTCGTCGAGCATACGCGTGGACCGAAGCTGATCGCTTTCAAGAAGCGCCGCCGCAAGAATTCGCGCCGCAAGCGCGGTCACCGGCAGGACCTCTCGAAGATCCGCATCACCGGCATCACCGCCTAAGAGACAACGAGAGCGCGGCAGCCCGCTGCTCCGATCCAGAAGGACCCTACGTCATGGCACAAAAGAAAGCCGGCGGCTCAACGAAGAACGGCCGCGATTCACATTCGAAGCGTCTCGGCATCAAGAAGTACGGCGGCGAGCACGTCATTCCCGGCAACATCCTCTGCCGCCAGCGCGGCACGCAGTGGCATCCGGGCACGGGCGTCGGCATCGGCACCGACCACACCATCTTCGCGATCGAGGAAGGCACGGTGGCGTTCGAGACCAAGCGCAACGGGCGCATCTACATTTCGGTGCTGCCCCAGAAAGCCGAAGCTGCCGAGTAAAGGTGCCGGGTTTAACCAATCGCTGAGGGGGGATGGGCGCCATCCCCCCTTTTGCTTTCTAAAGTGGCCTTTATGCTGACGGCTCGTAGCGAACGGATCCCAATGTCAAAGCCGATCAAAACCCGGCGGCTCGTGTTGCGCGAGCTCGACGACAGCGACGCGCCGGAGTTGGCGCGGCTTGCCGGCGACTGGGACGTTGCGCGCATGACGGCGCGGATTCCGTATCCCTATTCGGAGACGCTTGCACGCGAGTGGATGGCGTCGCTCGCGCCGGGCGAGTTCGTGCGCGCCGTGACGCTCGATGGTGCCCTGATCGGCGCAGTGGGCTACGTGCCGAATGACGACGATTCCGCCGAGATCGGATACTGGATCGGGCGGCCGTGGTGGGGACGCGGGTTCGCAAGCGAGGCCGCGCAAGCCCTCGTACGCCACTGCTTCACGAAAGGCGGCTTCAAGCGGCTCACATGCTGCCATTTCGACGACAATCACGCATCCGCGCGCGTGATCCGCAAGCTCGGGTTTCGGCCGAGCGGGGCCAGTGCGGCGTGGTGCGATGCCCGGAGGGCCGAGTTTCCCGCGCAATGCTACGAACTCGACCGGCCGGTGAAGGCCGTGCTCTGGAGGCTCGGCGCATGAAGTTCCTCGACCTCGCAAAAATCTACATCAAAGCCGGCGACGGCGGCGACGGATGCGTCGGCTTCCGGCGCGAGAAGTTCATCGAGTTCGGCGGGCCGGACGGGGGCGATGGCGGCAACGGCGGCGATGTCGTCATTCTCTGTGTGGACAATCTCAACACGCTGATCGACTACCGCTACCAACAGCACTTCAAGGCCGAGCGCGGCACCAACGGCATGGGCAAGAACCGCGCCGGAGCCAACGGTCAGGATTGCATCGTCAAGGTGCCGCCGGGAACGGTGGTGCTCGCGGAGGACCAGGAGACGGTGCTTGCCGAGATGACGGAAGCCGGCCAGCGCTACGTCGTCGCGCATGGCGGAAACGGCGGGTTCGGCAACGCGCACTTCAAAAGCGCGACCAATCAGGCGCCCCGTCATGCCAATCCCGGGCTTCCGGGCGATGAGCTCACGATCTGGCTGCGGCTCAAGCTGATCGCGGACGCCGGGCTCGTCGGACTGCCCAACGCCGGAAAGTCGACATTACTCGCCGCCGTCTCGGCGGCGAAGCCGAAAATCGCCGACTACCCGTTCACGACGCTCCATCCCAATCTCGGCGTAGTGCGCGCCGGCGACCGCGATTTCGTGCTGGCCGACATTCCTGGGCTGATCGAAGGCGCGCACGAAGGCGCGGGCCTCGGTACGCGTTTTCTCGGCCATGTGGAGCGTACGCAAGTTCTGCTGCATCTCGTCGATGCGACGCAGGAGGACGTGGCCGGTGCATACCGGACGGTGCGGCGTGAACTCAAAGCGTATGGTGGAGATCTCGCCAAGAAGAAAGAGATCGTGGCGCTGTCCAAGATCGACGCCGTCGACGCCGACACGCTGACGCAGCGGCTTGCGGCCCTGCAGAAGGCGACCCGCAAGAAGCCGCTCTCGCTCTCGGCCGTGTCGGGGCTCGGCGTCAAAGAGGCTCTTTTTGCCCTCACGCGGGAGATCAAGCGGGCGAAAAGCGACGAGGCCGAAAGCGACGAGGCCGTCCGCAAACCCTGGCGACCCTGAGGTCCCCCGCGATTGCACGCCCTTTAGGCACGTCTCGAAACGTCTCGGGACAGGCCGTACGGCAAATCCCGGATTGCACCCGCCCAATGGTCATCACACATGCCTGTTATCAGGCATTTTGCAGCCTTCTCGCGGGGTGGCCGGCGCATGTTGCCGATGCGAGGTGAAGCCAACCGCAAAAATCGGAACAAGCGGAGAGAATTCGATAACTCATGGGGCGTAACCTATTGAAGTCGAACTCGTCATGATCCAAAAGTTAACCGTTGCAGAGGGCACTTTCGCAGGCCCCAGACACGGTTTCCAATGACCTAAGGGGGTTTCACGGTGCTCACGTCGTTCAATCGCTTCGGGGCGAAAGACATGTTGCTGCGTTTCGGTTGCGCCTCGCTCGCGCTTGGCCTTTTCACCCACGTCGCGGCCGCAGCGCCGGATGACCGCCGGTCCGACCGCAGGGCCAAACCCCAGCAGCAATCCCGCGTCGAGCAGCCCAAGCCGCTCGCGACCGAAGGCCCGCTCTTGATGCTGGTCTCGCTCAATCAGCAGCGCATGTATGTCTACGACAGCAACGGCCTCGTGGTGCAGACGCGCGTCTCGTCCGGCCGGACCGGCCACGAAACGCCGGTCGGTATCTACAGCATCCTCGAAAAGAAGATCGACCACACGTCGAACATCTATCTCGACGCGAAGATGCCTCACATGCAGCGCCTGACGATGACCGGCATCGCCCTGCACGGAGGCGTCATTCCGGGGTATCCGGCTTCGGGCGGCTGCGTGCGGCTTCCGTTCGACTTCGCGCGCCGCTTCTTCAACATGACCGACATCAACCAGCGTGTCGTCATTGCGCCGGATGTCAACGCACCGGCGCAATTCGAGCATCCGTTCCTTTTCTCGGCGCTGCCGTCGGCCGCCTCCCTGGAGGTCCCGGGAGATCGGGCCGAAAGTACCGGCGCAAAGGCGATCCAGGTCGGCGTCGATGCGGCCGAGACGCTGCTGGGCGTCAGCTCCGCGCACGCCGCGACCGGTCCTGCCGCGCGTACGCTTGAGAGCGCGGCCGAAGCCCGCAAGGCCGAGCGCCAGGGGCTCGTGGATGCCGTCGCGGCCGCCGACGATCGCCGTGCCGCCGCTGCGGACGGCGAGAAGGCTGCTCTGCGCGCCATAGCGGACGCCAAGACGGCGGCCAAGGCTGCTCGCGGCGACGCCAAGGCAGCCGACCGCGAGGCCTACAAGGCCAAGGCAGCGCTGCGCGCGCAGGAAGGCACCCTGAAGAAGATCGCCGCTCGCCTATCGAAGAGCGGCTCGAAGATGCGCGCAGACCAGCTCGAGGAGCTGCGCACCGACGAGGTCACGGAGCAGGAGCGCATCGCGCCGCTCACCGCCGACGTTCAGCGCACAGCGGACGCCGCCAAGAGCGCCGCCGATGCCGTCGAGGCCGCGGACGAAGCCGTGGCCAAGGCCGTAGGCGACCTCAAGGCCGCCAAAACCGAGATCAAGGATGCCGCCGCCGCTGAGACGGCCGCCAAAAAGGCCGTTATCGCCTTCGACCGCCGGGAGCAGAACCGCGAGCTTCCCGTGTCCGTGTTCGTGAGCTCGGCCACCGGACTCGTCCAGGTCCGCCAGGGCTTCGAGCTCGTGGCCGAAGCGCAGGCTACGATCGAGAACCCGAGCGTGCCGCTCGACACCTTCATCTTCTCGGCGGTCGACTGGAAGGATGACAGCAAGACCGCGCTCAAGTGGTCGGCGACCGAGGTCAACGAGTATTCGACCGGCGTCACCAGCTTCGAGGACGTGAGCAGAACGCGCGACAAGAAGAAAGCGGCAGCCGAGCCGGTGAAGATGCCGTTCGGTACCGACGCGGCAAAGGCCTCGCGCACGCTGGATCGCATCAAGCTGCCGAAAGACGTCTCAGATCGCCTCGCCGAGGTCGTGAAGCCCGGAAGCACGCTGATTGTCTCGAGCTATGACGTCTCGCGCAGCGAAACGAAGTATGCGGGAACCGACTTCATCGTGCAGATGCCCGAGGTCGTCGCCAAGATCACGAAGCCGACGCCGCGTCCGAAGCCCATTGAAGTCGCGGAGGATGACGGCGGCGGCTGCTTCTTCTTCTGCTCCTCGTACTCGTCCAGCAAGTACAAGGAAAAGGACAAGTACAACAAATACAAGGATCGCAAGCGTCAGCGCACGAGCGGCGGCAAATCCTCCGTCTGGTAATCGGGCGCACGCTGCATCTCAATGAATGCAAGAAGACCCCGGCTGCTCATGCGAGCGGCCGGGGTCTTGTCGTTCGAGGGCCGCCGTATGACGCGAGCGGCTGCCCTAGATGTCCTGGTCCTGCGCCGTGACCTGCAGCGAGCCGAGCACCGTTCCGCTCCAGCGCTCCACCTTCTCAGGCAGAAACGTGAAACTCTGCAACTTGTAGACAAGACCGTCCCTCATGACAGTCTGCTCCTTGCCGGGAATGGCCATGACCGGCAGGTAGGGAGCGCACGACATCTTGGCGGCGTCCTTGTTGACGGCGTTGGCCGCCATGATCTCGGTCTCGCCGCGCGCCTTGAAATTAAGGAATGCGATCTGGTCGGCCTTCGCGTCACAGAAGTAGCCGCGAACACGCTCGGCCTGCTCGCTACCAGCGGACGCCCCAGGGGCGACGCAGGCTGTCGCGAGCGCAGCTAGAACTGCCAACTTTTTCAGAGAAAAAGCACTGGAGACGAAGCCGTCAGGCATTTGGACCTCCAAGGGTTCGAGACGGATCACGGCGCGCTGGCCATGTGCCCTTCCTCGACGTATCCGCCCCTTTTGCAGGCCGTTTATTCTTATTGTTCCCGACAGGCTAAGTGAAACTTGGTAACGTAACAAGGGATAAATTTGCATCTACACGCGGACCAACAGCATTGTCGCGAATGATGCACTTCCCATTATATTGCGCTGCATCATTTGTTTTGCGATGCGACACGGTGGTCCTTTACGCAATCCGGTCCGGCCGGCGCAGGCCGCCGAGCAAGACCCCCAACACAAGGCCCGCCACAAAGCCACCGACGTGCGCCATGTAGGCCACGCCGCCCTGCTCGGTTTGCGCCGTATCGGCGATCGAGCCGACGCCGCTTACGAGTTGCAAGACGACCCAAAGGCCGAGCACGATGAAAGCCGGCATGGCGACGACCTGCCGTCCCAGCAGAACGTCAACGCGCGCCTTCGGAAACATCAAGAGGTAGGCGCCGAGCACACCCGCGATGGCACCCGAAGCGCCGACATTCGGAATGGCGGACGCTGGGTTGACCGCGTACTGGGCGAACGTCGCGGCGAGGCCTGCGACGAGATAAAAAAGAAGGTAGCGGACGTGGCCGAAACGATCCTCGACGTTATCGCCGAAGATCCACAGGTAGAGCATGTTGCCGCCGAGGTGCATCCAGCCGCCGTGCATGAACATGGCCGAGAACAGCGTCACCCAGTCACCGGAGGGGCCTTCGGAAAATCGCGCGGGAATGAAGGCCCAATCGGTAATGAAGCCTTGGCCGCGCTGAAGCTCCAGGAAGAAGACCAGCACATTGATGACGATCAGCGCGATCGTGACGACCGGCGTCGAGCGCCGCGCGCTGTTGTCATCACCGATCGGGAACATATGCGTCCCTCGCTTTTTCGCGCTTGCAGTTGCAAGGCAGTGCAGCACGATTCACAGCGAGATTTAAGTGAGATCTGCGCTTTAAGCGCGACATGAGGCGGATTGGGCACATCGCCGCGCGTTCGGCGCCTCGTGCCGCACTCGGCGGCCGATCACGATCATGCCCGGGCGAGGTGCACTTCCGTGGGCTCGCCCAGTCCGCGCCGCACGGTGTCGCTCATGGTGCCGAAATGGCCGGCATCGACGTAGCTCACCTCGGCCGCCGGCAAGATGCGATGCACCGCGGAGATCAGCCCCTGCCGCCTCGCCTCGGGGATGAGCTCGTCCTTGAGTGCGCACACGAAGCTGCTTCCGGGCGCAGGGGTTGCGAGGTTCTCGATGCTGTGCAGGCCGGAGAGCGCGCGCGTGAAGTCCGAAAGGCGATATCCTTTCGCCTCAGCACGCTTCTTGACCTCCGCGGATGCGGGGCTTTCCCACAACGTTAAGTCGCCACGGTCGGCCGAGGCAATAGAGCAGAGGCGCGCGCCGATCCGATTGGCAAACACGGTCGCGACCGCCGGGCCGCTGCTCAAGCCCACCACGAGAAGCTGGCCCGGGTCACGGCGCGTGCGATCGACGACGCGCACGGCGTCCTCGACAACCGCATCGACGGCGCGCACACAGAGCTCGGGCTCGGAGCTGACGATGGCGCGCGGCATCTCGTAGCAGGCCAGGAAATGCCGCGGCACGATGCGCGAAACCTGCGCCAGGCGATACGGCATTCGCCACGGCAAAAAGCAGATGAGGGCGGCGTTGGGATCGCCGTCGATACGCGTGACCGCGGTGCACGTATCGTCACCGACAGAACGCTGACACAGGAAATCTCGACCCACCGACTGGAACATGGCCTCGAAAAACTCCGCGTGCTCGGATTTGGTTCCGGCACATCGGGGGGCACGTTCTGTCAGGTTTCGATCACTTCTATGACGCCGGGCAGGGTTGTGATGCGGCCAATCGTCTTCGCGGAAAGATCGTATTTTCCCTTCGGTGATATCGGAACGGGACGAGCATAATCGGCGATCTGCAGCTCAATCGTGGCTTCGCCCTTTCCTGGCCGCAACAGCGCCTTCAACTGGTCAAGACCGGCGGGATTGCGTCCAAGAGCATCGCCATCGACGAAGA
>OEIU01001425.1_pt1 | contig 15472 bp, 12 predicted proteins | sample 1539221 | NCBI WGS metagenome assembly OEIU01 (sample SAMN03792071, study PRJEB22550) | activated sludge metagenome | feature: wastewater treatment plant; material: activated sludge; isolation source: Wastewater treatment plant of a petroleum refinery complex | place: Argentina: Zarate | collected...
CGAATCGCTGTTCACCAGCTTGGTCCTGCTGGCCGAACTCGCGGAGGTCATCGCACGCGACAAGTTCGCGCACCGCCTCCACCTTGCGGGCGTATCCGCCGCCGAGCACGTACAGGACTATGGTCGGCTGGCTTACGTCGTTGAGCCGCAACCCCTGTCCGGGCCAGTCAGCCGCGACCCCGACGATGACCATGTGCTCGCCTGTGCACTCGCCGCGCGCGCCGACCTCATCGTCACGCGCGATCTCGATCTGCTCGATCTCAAGGTCTATCAGAACATTCCGATCCTCGCCGCCGCCGATGCCCTGCGCCGAATGGAGTCGCAGCGATAGGACCTTACTGTGGCCCGTTGGTCATCGCGCGCCGTCTTCAGATTCGTACCGGCACCTTGGTCCCAGCGGCGGAATCATCGCCAGTCCGCGAACGGCACTTCCCGGCCGCGTGACCTCCGTCACTCTCCACACCTAAAGCCGCCCTGCCCCCGGCCGTTACTTCCAGGGATAACAACACTTTCGGACCGGTCGCAATGCTCAAAGCCCTCGCCCATCACATGCCGTCCGTGGAGGGCTACCGGGCGCGGCTGGCCACGTTGCAGGGCTCGTGGGACACGTTGTCGCTGCTGTCGCACCTGAGCGGCGATGCCACCGACATGGGCGGCACGCGCGAAGCGTTCGAAAAGCTCACGGCCGAACTGACCGAGAACCTGGCTGCCGAAACGCATCGCAAGGTGATGCTGGCGCTGCAGGCGAAAAGCCAGATCGCCATCGACATCATCGTGCGCAACCTGTTCGAGCGCACCGCCGACATCGGCTTTCTCAGCACCGACGACGACGTGCGCCAGTTCCTGAGATTGCAGCGCCAGACGAACGCCGACGATGCCTCGCAGACGCGCACGCTGGCGCAGGCCCGCGAAGCGCTGCGGCAACGCTTCCGCGAGTACGTCGCCAAGTATTCGGTCTACCAGGACGTAATCCTGCTGAGCCCCGAGGGCACGGTGCTCGCGCGGCTCGAAGATCATCCTGGTGCGATGCAGACCCGCGATCCGCTCGTCGCGGAAGCGCTGACGACGCGCGCCGCCTACGTCGAAACCTATCGACGCTTCGACCTGCAGCCCGACAACGAACGCAGCCTGGTGTATTCGTTCCGCGTCGTCGACGGCGGCAGGAACGTCGGCGTGCTGTGCCTGTGCTTCCGCTTCGAGGACGAAGTGGCCGGCATCTTTTCGCAACTGCACGCAGCCAACGACTGGAGCGTGTTCGCGCTGCTCGATGCGCAGGGCAAGGTCATCGCCAGCAGCGATCCGTGGCAGGTGCCGGTCGGCGCACCGATGACGATGGCGCTCGACGACCAGCATCGCATCATCCGCTTCGGCGGCCGCGAATACCTCGCCGTGACGTGCCGCACGCACGGCTTCCAGGGCTACCTGGGTCCTGGCTGGCACGGCCACGCCATGATTCCGATCGAACATGCCTTCGCCCGCGATGGCGCGAGCCTCGCCAGTTCCGTCAGCGCCGAACTGCTGGAGCAGCTGCGCGACAGCACCTCGATCTTTTCCGAGGGCCTGCGCCGCATTCCCGTGCAGGCCGAACAGATCCAGCGCGAACTCAATCGCGCCGTCTGGAACGGCAACATCCGGCTCGCGCAGCGCACCGACGCCAGCGTGCACTTCGCCCGCGTGCTGCTGTGGGAGATCGGCAATGCCGGCCGGCGCACGCAGGCCACCTTCGAGGAATCCATCACCGACCTGCAGCGCACCGTCGTCTCCGCCATCCTCGACGACGCGCAGCTGCTCGCCTCGCTGGCCGCCGACATCCTCGACCGCAACCTGTACGAACGCGCCAACGACGGCCGCTGGTGGGCGCTGAACGCCACGCTGATCGATCATCTGATCACCGGCTCACCCGATCGGCAGGCAGTCACGGCGATCCTCCAGCACATCAACAGTCTCTACACCGTCTATCACGGCATCGTGCTGTTCGATGCGCAGCGCGAAGTCGTTGCGGTCTCGAACCCCGCGCATCAGCGCTACGTCGGCGGGCGGCTGTCGGAATCGTGGAGTGCGAACACGCTCGCCCTGCGCAGTTCGCAGGAGTTCACGGTGTCGCCGTTCGAGCCGAGCAGCTTCTACGACGATCGTCCGACGCTGGTCTACGGCGCAGCCCTGCGCCGCAACAGCCGCACCGCCGGCGGCATCGGCATCGTGTTCGATGCCCAGGCGCAGCTCGATTCGATCCTGCGCGATGCGCTGCCGAAGACCGAAGCCGGCACACCGGTCGCCGGCGCAGTCAGCGCCTTCGTCGATGCGGATCGCCGCGTCATCGCCGCCTCCTCCGGTTTCCAGTGCGGCGACCTCCTGCCGCTGTCGCGCGAGCAACTGGGTCGCGGCGTGGACGCGGCATTCGTGGCGGACATCGACGGCACGCACTACGCCATCGGCGCGCGCCATACCGGCGGCTACCGCGAGTACCGCGCCACGTCGTTGTGGTGCGTGGTGATGATTCCGCTGGGAGGCGCGCATTCGCAGCTCGAAGCAACGCCGCACCTGCAGCGCAAGGCGGCGCCGCGCACGCTGCACGGCGTCGAACAGCACGGCAAGGAACAGACTCTCGACATCGCGACGTTCCACAGCGGCAGCCAGTGGCTGGGACTGTTGCGCGAACAGGTACTCGAATCGGTCGACGGCACCCAGCTGCGCGCCGTACCCGGCAGTCCGCCGTGGCATGCCGGCCTGCTGATGTATCGCGATCAGCCCGTCCCCGTCATCGACCTCGCGCGCCTCATGGATCCATCGGCAACGACTCACGGTCGCGACGTGGTCATGATCCGCTCCGACAGCGACACACGCACGATCGGCCTGCGGGTCGACGATCTCGGCATCATCCCCGCAATCCCCGTCAGCCGCTTGCTGCCGATGAGCGAAGCCGCCACGCTCGGCGGCCGCGCCGTCGTCGATCGCGCCGTGCGTCCGGAAAATCCGGATGATCCGATGCTGCTCACCGTGAACCTCGAACAGCTCATGCTGCTGACTCGCGGCCTGCAGGCGCCTGCTGCGAAGGCTGTACACAAGAGTTGAGAGGTTTCACACGGAGTTCTTCTGTGGGGCCGGCTTCAGCCGGCCTTTGCACTTGAAGAGGCCGGCTGAAGCCGGCCCCACAGGAAGAGAGGGATCACCCTTCTGATCTCCGTGAAACTCTTCTCTCCTGTATACAGAAACATGGGCGCGTCGCTTGCTGCCCTGCGGCGGTGCTATCGTGCCGCGCATGGCCAACCAACCTGCCGCGCCGACGCACAATCCCGTCGCACTGCGAGGCGATTATTCGCAGGCCAGGGCCGACTACACGATCGAGCAGCAGTGGGATCGCTACACGGATGAGGATCATGCGATCTGGCAGACGCTGTATGCGCGTCAGATCCACATGATCGAGCGATACGCTGCCCCCGAGTTCGTCGCGGGCACGCGCACGCTGAATGCCTTGCCCGATCGCATTCCGCGCATCGATGACACCAACCGCATCCTCGAACCGCTGTCGGGCTGGAAGATCGTCGCCGTCCCCGGACTGATTCCGGAGGAACAGTTCTTCGCGCATCTGGCGAACCGACGCTTCCCGGTCACGGTATGGATCCGCAAGCGCTGCGAACTCGACTACCTGGTCGAGCCGGACATCTTTCACGACTTCTTCGGACACGTGCCCTTGCTGACCAATCCGCCGTTCGCCCGTTTCATGCAGGCGTACGGCGAGGCGGGACCGAAAGCCATCGCGGCGGGCGCGCTGAAGATGCTCGCTCGCCTGTACTGGTACATGGTGGAGTTCGGGCTGATCGCCACACCGCAGGGACTGCGCGCTTACGGTTCCGGCATCCTGTCATCGAAGGGCGAAACGGCGTACAGCATCGAAAGCCCGAAACCGCACCGCATCGCCTTCGATCTCGAACGCGTCCTGCGCACCGACTACCTGATCGACGACTACCAGCAGACCTACTTCGTCATCGACAGCTTCGAACAGCTCTTCCACGCCGGGTACGACACCGACTTCGCGCCGTTCTACCGGCAGTTCGCGAATACGCCGGGCATTGCGCCCGATGTCGTGCTGCCGACGGATCGATTGATCGGAACCGGAACGTAGATCGCGAGAGAATGGCCGCAAAAAGGCGCAAAACACGCAGGGCCTGAAGAAGATTTCCCGCTTCCGACCTTGTGTTCTTTGCGCTTTTTCGCGGCCATTGTTCTTCCTCTGAATTCTCAAACCAACGTAATCCCCTGCGCCGACAACGGCAGCGATCGCACCGGCGTGCCGTTCGCCAGCGCGAGTGCATTGGCGAGGGCTGGGGCGATCGGCGGAGTGCCAGGTTCGCCGACGCCGGTGGGCTTGGCGGTCGAAGGCACGATGTGGACGTCGACGGCGGGCATCTGGTTCATGCGCAGGACCGGGTAGTCGTCGAAGTTGCCTTGTTCCACCACGCCGTCCTTGAGCGTCACTGCGCCGGAGAGCGCTGCGGCGAGACCGTAGCCGAGGCCGCCCTCCATCTGCATCGCGACGATGTTCGGATTCACGGCCAGACCGCAGTCGACGGCGCAGATCACTTTCGCGAGCTTCAACCCGTTCGCCGTGCGCTTGAGCTGCGCCACCTGCGCGACCACGGAGTTGAAGGATTCGTGCAGCGCCAGTCCCCACACTTCATCTTCCGGACGCGGCCTGTTCCAGCCGGACTTCTCGGCCACCAGATCGAGCGTGGCGTGATGGCGCTTGTGGTCGGCACTCAGCAGTGCCTTGCGCAATGCGTACGGATCCTGCTTCGTGTGACGCGCGATGTCGTCGAGGAAACACTCGGTCGAGAACGCGGTGTGCGTCGATCCGACCGAACGCCACCATTGCACCGGCACGCGGTTCTTCGTCGTGTGCAGTTCCACCGACAGATTCGGCACCGTGTACGGCAGGTTGGAGGCGCCTTCGACCGACGTGGCATCGATCGCACCAGGGCCCGCGAAGAGCGTGCCGGCCATGATCGACTGGCCGACGATGCGGTGCTGCCACGCGATGAGCCTGCCCGACTTGTCCAGTCCGGCCTTCAGCGTGTGCACGTACAGCGGCCGGTAATAGCCGGCTTTCGTGTCTTCTTCGCGCGTCCACACCATTTTCACCGGTACGTCGACACCGGCCGCCTTCGTGATCGCCACTGCTTCCGCGACATAGTCGGCGTGCGGATTGGCGCGACGGCCGAAACTGCCGCCCGCATACAGCATGTGCAGCGTGACGTTCGACGGCGGCAGGTTGAGCATGCGCGCGACGACCATCTGGTCGATGCTCTGGAACTGCTCGCCGTTCCAGATCTCGCAGTCCTGCGCGCCGATGCGCACGACGCAGTTGAGCGGTTCCATCGACGCATGCGCCAGATACGGGAATTCATACGTGGCTTCCAGCACCTCGGCCGCGGACTCGAGCGCGGCCGGCGCGTCGCCGACCTTCTTCGCCGATTCGCCGGGCTGCTTTGCCAGTTCGCGATATTCCCTGAAGAGTTCGGTCGTGCTGCCGCGATAAGCTGCCGTCTCGTCCCATTCGACAGTCACCAGATCGCGCGCCTTCTTCGCAGTCCAGAAATCCGTGGCGAGTACCGCGACGCCCGAGCGCACGTCCGTCTCGAAAGCGACGACCGCCTTCACGCCCTTGACTGCTTTCGCCTGGCTGGCATCGAAACCCTTCACCTTCGCGCCGAAACGCGGCGGATGCACGACGGCCGCAGTGAGCATTCCCGGCAGATGGATGTCCTGCGTGAATGTCGCCCTGCCCGTGGACTTGTCGCGGCTGTCGACGCGTGCGACCGGTTTGCCGATCAGCGTGTACGCGGATGCATCCTTCGGCTTCGCATCGGCCGGTGCCGGTACTTTCGCGGCCTCGGCCGCCAGTTCGTCGAAGGTTGCGCTGCGCTTCGACGCCGCATGCGACACGACGCCCTGGCTGACCGTCACCTCGTTCGCAGGCACTTTCCATTTCTGCGCCGCGGCACTCACGAGCATCGCCCGCGCGGTCGCACCCGCCTTGCGCAGCTGATCGAACGAATTCGAGATCGACGAAGAGCCGCCGGTGCCCATGGCGCTGCCGAACAGGAGATTGGCGTAGGTTTTCGTGTCTGCCGGCGCGCCTTCGACGCGCACCCTGCTCCAGTCGGCATCCAGCTCTTCGGCGACGATGGTGGCGAGCCCGGTGTACGCGCCCTGCCCCATTTCGATGTGCTTGGAGACGACGGTGACGATGCCGTCGGTACCGATGCGGATGAAGGCGTTCGGTTCGAACGCGGCATGTGCCGTGCCGTTGGCGATCGCCCTGCCCTGCGGCAACCAGAACGCGACGGTCAATGCCGCGCTCGCCTTCAGGACATCGCGGCGGCTGGCGTGCAGGAGCGTCTCTTTCTCTACGGTGCTCATGGTGGACCTCCGGTTACGCCAGCGATTCGGCAGCGCGCTTGATCGCCGAACGGATGCGCACGTACGTCGCGCAACGACAGATGTTGCCGGACAGGGCGGCATCGATGTCCGCATCGCTCGGCTTCTTGTTGGTGGCGAGCAGCGCGCTCGCGCTCATCACCTGGCCCGACTGGCAGTAACCGCACTGCGGCACGTTCTCCGCGATCCACGCTTCCTGCACGGCATGGCCGATGGGCGAGTCGCCGACGGCTTCGATCGTGGTGATTTTCATCGACGCGGCCGCAGCGACCGGCAGCACGCAACTGCGCGTCGCCGCGCCGTTCACATGCACGGTGCACGCACCGCACAACGCCTTGCCGCAGCCGTACTTGCTGCCCGTCATGCCGAGGTGATCGCGCAGAACCCACAGCAGCGGCGTATCGGGTTCGGCGTCGGTTTCGACTTTCCTGCCGTTGATGTCGAGCGTGAGCATGGCGGAATCCTCGGGCTGGCGGGTGGCTGGCATACGTGCACACGGGGCGGCGCTGGCCGACGGTGCCCCGGGATTCTAGCGGCAGAATCCGCAGAGCAGCAGCGTGCCGGACTCGCGGCGCGAGACTCATGGTCGCACGATCAGAACGTCTCGTCGTTCATTGCCCGCACGCGCCGACCTGCGTAGAGTCGCCCCCTCGCGTAACACTGCCGAAGGAAAACGCTCGTGCCGCTCAACGTTCGTGCCGCCGTCGTTCACGCTCCCAACGAGCCGTTCGTCATCGAAACGCTGCAGCTGGAAGGACCGCGCGAAGGCGAAGTCCTGATCCACGTGAAGGCGACCGGGCTGTGTCACTCCGATCTGAACGTGTACGAAGGCAAGTCGCCGTGGCAGTTCCCGGTGTTGCTGGGTCATGAAGCCGCCGGTGTCGTCGTCGAGTGCGGTCCGGGCGTCACGAAGTTCAAACCCGGCGATCACGTCATTCCGTTCCTGATTCCACATTGTGGAAAGTGTCAGTACTGCGCGCGGCCTGAGAAAACCAATCTCTGCGTCGAGGCCTTCAATCGCCTGCGTCCGCGCGAGAGCCGCTTCTCGCTGAACGGCAAACCGGTGTCGCAGTTGTGGGGACTCGGTACGTTCGCCGATTACACCGTGCTGCCGCAGGACACGATCGCCAAAGTGCGCGATGACGCGCCCTTCGATCCGATCTGCTACATCGGCTGCGGCGCGACCACCGGCATCGGCGCCGCCATGTTCGCTGCGCGCATCGAGCCCGGCAGTTCCGTGATCGTCTTCGGCCTCGGCGGCATCGGCCTCAACGTCGTGCAGGGTGCGAAACTCGCGGGAGCGAAGACCATCATCGGCGTCGACATGAATCCCGCAAAGGAAACGATCGCCCGCCAGTTCGGCGCGACGGATTTCGTGAACCCGAAGCAGGTCGAAAAGATCACCAGTCATCTCATGAAAATGACCGGCGGCGGCGCCGACTACACGTTCGAATGCATCGGCCTGCCGCAGGTGATGCGCCAGGCATTCGAATGCACCAACCCGGCGTGGGGCAAGGCCTACGTGATCGGCGTCGCGCCGCACGGCACGGAAGTGAACGCCGTGCCGACGCAGCTGATGATGGGCCGCCACTGGACCGGCTGCTACATGGGCGGCGCGCGTCTCGACCGTCTGCCGGAGATGGTCGACTGGTATGTCGACGGCAAGATCAACCTCGACGCGCTCGTCACGCACCGCCTGCCGCTGGAACGCATCGGCGAAGGATTCCGGATGATGCAGAACGGCGAGTCGATCCGGACGGTCGTGGTGCTTTAGGAAGAGGAGGGTTTCACACGGAGATCACGGAGCACACGGAGATCGAAGAGAAGATGAAGAGAATTTCCACGGGGGACACGGGGAACACGGGGTTCGGAACAGAAAATTTCTTATCCCCGTGCTCCCCGTGTCCCCGTTCTTCCCCCGTGGAAATTCTCCCTCTTCAGGTTGTTCCCGCTCAATGACGACACCGGCTGGCGATCCGAACACGAGCGCGAGTCTACCGCGCCTCGCTGCCACGATCCTTCTGTTGCGCGAGGCAGGCGCGCAGGTCGAAGTGCTGATGGTGCGGCGGCACGCGAATCTTTCCTTCATGGCAGGCATGTGGGTATTCCCCGGCGGATCGCTGCATCCCTCGGACAGCTCCGCGGCGGCGCTCGAGCTGCTGGATGTCGACGCCGTGACGCGACGCATTTCGATGGTGGATCTGCACGGCGATGCGCTGGATGCAGAACACGTCTGCGGCCTGGTGTTCGCGGCCTGTCGCGAAACCTTCGAGGAAACCGGCGTGCTGCTGGCGAAGCATGACGATGGTTCGTCGCCTTCCGCCGCGCTGCTCGAACGCGTGCAGCCGCTGCGGGCCACGAGCAACGAGAACGCCGAAGTGTTCGTGCAACTGCTCCGCGACAACGAGTTGCGACCGGATCTCGCCGGCATGACGTACTGGGCGCACTGGATCACGCCGTCGAGCGCGCCCAAACGATTCGATACGCGATTCTTCATCGTGCGCGCGCCGCAGGCGCATCTGGCCAGCGCCGATACGGGCGAAACGGTCGAGTCGGTGTGGATGACGCCGCACGATCTGTTGCAGGCCGCGCAGCGGCGCGACATGCCGATTTCGCATCCCACCCAATGCAATCTGCACGATCTGCAGGCGACCTTGACCCGCTACGGCTCGCTCGATGCGCTGCTCGCTGGCGAAGCGACCCGCAAAGTGATGCCGATCCTGCCGAAAATGTTTCGCGCGGAATCGCGCATGGCAGTCGTGATGCCGTGGGATGCGGACTACGAATCGTCTCCCGGCGACGGCCTGCCCGTGGCCGATTGCGGCGCATTGCAGGAGCTGCCCTCGCGCGTACTCGTCGATCGCTGAACTGCTGTCGCGCCCGGGTTTCGTCTGCAACGCCTGTAAGAAATCGCGACGGGTGTCACGATCGCGGAACGACGCTAGTCTTCCTCCCCGCGCAATTCATCAGAAGAATCCGGGGATTGTCATTATGTTGAGAAAGATCCTGATCGCGCTGGCGGCAACGGCCTGCGCGGCCGCGGCGGCACATGCAGCACGCATGGACAATCGCCTCGGCTACGATCCGCAGGCCGATCCCTTCGATCAGTATCACTCCGCCATCGAACAGGCGAAGGCCGAACACAAGCGCGTGCTGATCATCGCCGGCGGCGACTGGTGTCGCTGGTGCTATGCGCTCGACCGCTTCATCACGCGCAACGACGACGTGAACCATGCGCTGCATGATGCGTTCGTGGTCATGAAGGTGTACGTCGGCGACGAGAACTTCAACGAGTTCTTTTTCTCGCAATTGCCTGCAGCGCGCGGTGCGCCGCATTTCTGGGTCGTCTCGCCGGAGCGCAACGTGCTGGCATCGCAATCCACCGGCTCGTTCGAGCACGGCCGCTCGGATTACGACAAGACGGCGTTCCTGGGATTCGTGGAGAAGTGGAAGCCGTAAGAGATGGACTTGTAGGTCAGGCTTCAGCCTGACTGTTTTCAGGCCGGCTGAAGCCGGCCCCACAGGCAGAGCAGATCCTCAAGTCAGTGCCACTGGCTGTGACCGAAGGGAATCCCACGGGAAAGCCGGCCCCACAGGAAGACTCACCAGCGCAGGTCGTCCGGCACCACGAAATCCTTGTAGGGATCATCTTCCGCCGGCGCCTCGCCCTTGGCATCGAGCGACACCACGGCTTTCGCATTGAGCTCGCCGATCTTCGCCGCGATCGGCGGCAGCACGACGCTGTAGCGGCCTTCGAACCGCACGATCATCAACGTGCCCGCAATCAGCTGCTCGCGGCGCTGCGCATCGACGGACAGGCGGCGAACCTTGCCGCGATCGACGAAGTTGAAGTAGTCGTCCGTCTCCAGCTTCGGCAACTGGTTCGCCTCGATCAGCTGCCGGATCTGATCCGCCTTCTGTTTCGCTTCCAGCGATTCCTGACGCTTGCGGTTCAGCTCCGCATCGCGCGCGGCCTTGGCGGCCTGCGCCTGCTGCACCGCCTTCTTCGCCTCGTTGACGGGCGCGGCCTGGCCCCTGGATTGGCCCTTGGCGTGCTGATGGTGTTTCTGCTTCTGCTGGTGTTCGGCCTGCTGGGCCTGTTTCTTGGACACCAGGCCAGCAGCCAGCAATTGCTCGCGCAGGGACAAGCCGGTCATCGCAGTTTCTCGACGGGAGGTGGAAAGGAGCCGGCATTTTACGCCGGGTCGGGCGCGCTGCCAGCCCACCGGGCCGGCTACTTCAGCAAAGTCAGCACATTTTCCGGCGGCCGGCCGATCGCGGCCCGTTTGCCGTGCACGACGATCGGGCGCTCGATCAGCACGGGATGCCTTGCCAGCGCGTCGATCCACTGCGCATCGCTCAGGGTTTTTCCCGTGTACTTCTCCCTGAAGAGGTCCTCGCTCCTGCGAACCAGCTGCCCGGGTTCCATGCCGAGCTTCGCGACGATCTCCCTGAGCTGCGCCGCGCTCGGCGGTTCCTTCAGGTATTCGACGATCGTGGGCTCGACCCCATGCTCGCGCAGCAGCTCCAGCGTGGCGCGGCTCTTGGAGCAGCGCGGATTGTGATAGATCGTGTACTCGGCCATGACGTTACCTGGCGAACGGAGAGTCGGCGAATTTCACGGGGCGCGGAACTCGATCGGGCTCACCGACCGTCCTCCAGGAAAATCTTGCCGGGGTTGAGAATGCCCTGCGGATCCCACGCCGCCTTGATGGAGTGCATGAGGCCGACGACTTCCCCGCCATATTCCTGCACGAGTTTTCTGCGCTTGCCCAGTCCGATGCCATGTTCGCCCGTACAGGTTCCGCCGGCCTGCAGCGCACGATCGATCATCGCGTCGTAGACACGATCGGCGCGCTCCTTCTCCGAGGGCACCGCCGGATCGAGCATGAACATGACATGGAAATTGCCGTCGCCGACATGGCCGACGATCATCGCGAGCAGTCCCGCAGCATCGATGTCGGCCCGCGCCGCGGCGACCGCCGCTGCCAGATGCGATATCGGCACGCAGACGTCGGCAATCAGGCAATCGCAGCCGGGCCGATAGGCGCGCACGGCGAAGTACGCGGAATGACGCGCCTTCCACAGCCGCGTGCGTTCCTCCTGGGCCGCGGCCCATTGAAATCCCGCACCGCCATGAGAACGGGCGATCTCTTCGGCCCGCGTCGTCTGCCCGTCGATGCTGTCTGCGGTGCCGTGAAACTCCAGAAACAGCGTCGGCTGCTCGGGCAGGTTCATCTGCGAGTAGCGATTGCAGGCGCGAATCTGATGTTCATCGAGGAATTCCATGCGCGCCACGGACACGCCGGACTGAATGATCTCCACGACCGTATCGACCGCGCCCTGCAGATCCGGGAACACGCACGTCGCCGCAGTCATCGCCTCCGGAATGCCGTAGAGACGCAGCGTGATCTCGGTGATGATGCCGAGCGTGCCTTCGGCGCCGACCAGCAGTCGCACGAGGTCATAGCCCGTCGACGATTTCGCCGCGCGCGTGCCGATGCGAACGATGCGGCCATCTGCCAGCACCACCTGCAGCGCCAGCACGTTGCGCGTCATCGCGCCGTAGCGGATGGTCGTCGTGCCCGATGCCCGCGTCGACACCATGCCGCCGATGCTGGCATTCGCGCCCGGATCGACTGGAAAAAACAGTCCCGTATCGCGCAGGTAGGCATTGAGCTGTTCGCGCGTGACGCCCGGCTGCACCACGCAGTCCGCATCGTCGGCGCGGACGTCCAGCACCTGGTTCATGCGCGACAGGTCGAGGCAGATGCCACCGTAGGGCGCGCTCACGTGACCTTCGAGCGAGGTGCCTGCGCCGAAGGCAATCACCGGAACTTCATGCTGCGCGCAGGCCGCAACGATACGGCTGACTTCTTCGGTCGACTCCGGCCACACCACCGCATCCGGCGGATAGGTGCGACCGGACGCTTCGCCGTGGCCATGCTGTTCGCGAACCGCCTCGCCGGTACTCAGCCGCGAACCGAGCATCGAGGCGAGCTGTTCGATCAACTGCGCCTTGCGCTGGCGAGCCGCCGGACTGAGGAACCGCGACTGCAGTGTGTCTTGCGCGCTCGTCGCCATCACGCCACCTGCAGGATGATCTTGCCCTTGTGAACGCTGCTTTCCATGCGCGCATGCGCAGCGGCCGCCTGCGCGAGCGGAAACACTTCATCGACGACGGGTCTGATCGCGCCACTCGCCAGCAGCGGCCAGACGTGCTCCAGCAGTTTCTGCTTCATGCGGCGCTTGAAGGCCGCATCGCGCGTGCGCAGCGTCGATCCCGTGATCTTGAGCCGCCGCTGCATGACGCGCAGCACATCGATCTCGCCCTTCGTGCCGCCCTGGGTCGCGATCATCACCAGCCGCCCTTCGACGGCCAGTACCTGGAGATTCCGCGCCAGATAGCTGCCGCCGATCATGTCGAGCACGACGTCGACGCCCCTGCCCTGCGTCAGCTTGTCGACTTCCGCGACGAAGTCCTGCGTCTTGTAATTGATGGCGTGCTGCGCGCCGAGCTGTTCGCAGAAGCGCGCCTTGTCGTCCGTGCCGACGGTCGTGAGCACCACGCTGCCGAGCGCCTTCGCGAGCTGGATCGCGGAGATGCCGATGCCGCTCGATCCGCCGTGCACCAGCAGCGTTGCGCCGTGCTCGAGCGCGGCGAACTCGTACAGGTTGCTCCAGACGGTGAAATACGTTTCCGGCAGGGAAGCTGCCTCGATGAGATTCAGCTTGCCGGGCACCGGCAGCACCTGCGCGACATCGACGGCGCAGTACTCGGAATAGCCACCGCCCTGCAGCAATGCACACACGGCATCGCCGGCCTTGAATTCGCTGACGCGGTCACCCACCGCGACGACATGGCCGGCGACTTCGAGTCCGGGATTCGGCGGCGCGCCGGGCGGCGAGGGATAGTGACCGCGGCGCTGCAGGACATCGGCACGATTCACGCCGGCCGCAGCCACCTGGATCAGGACGTCGTCATTGCCGGGCGCAGGCACCGGCCATTCAGCGATCTGCAGCGCCTCCGGCCCGCCAGGCTGGCGGACTTCGACGACGCGCATGCGGGCGGGGATCGGGCTCATGGGTGATGCGGCGGTGGCGACGGGCGCAGCATTCTGCCTCGCCCGTCGCCATGCGTCACCCGCTCAGTGGGCTCCGCTCAGTGGGTTTTGACGCCCTCGTTGCTCAGCGCTTCGAGGCCGCCGAGATCGACTTCGGCGATCGCGGACTTCAGTTCGTCGATGCTGGCCGCCTGTCCGCTGACCTTGACGGTGAAACGCTCGCCGAGCACGACCGCGTATTCGCCGTCCGAACCGCGCCATTCCTCGTGCACGAGGCGGCCGTCGGTGCGGTAGGTCTTTTCGTAACCGCTGGAAGTCTGTTTCTCGCCCTCGACGCCCGCCCAGCTTGCGAGTCCGAGCAGTCCCTTTGCCGAACCTGTGTCGGTGATGTCCAGTTGCAGCGTGCGGCCCGAATCGTCGGCGTACGAGGCCCGCGCTTCAGAGATCTGCATTCCCATCGCGCCATTGCGTTCGCTCGACAGATCGCCGCGCGACAGCCCCGCCAGCGACTCGGGCAGAAATGCCTTGAGACGATCTGGGGCCAACGCTTCGACCTGGCCGCCGCCGAGCGCGGCACCCATGAGTGCCTTCATGGCATCGGCCTGCGCCTGCTGATCGCCCGACTTCTCCGCGGCTTCCATCTGCTTGCCGGCCTGCTCGACACTCTTGCTCCACTGCTCGAGCTTGCCGAGCGAGCTGTCCTTGTCGAAGGTGACGTCGTTGTCGGAAACGCTGAACGAGGACCCGCCGCTCATCAGCGAACCGACACCCGCCACGGCACCGGCCACCGTCCAGATGGCGACGTTCAGCACGATGGCGATGATGATGACGACGGCCGTGTAGCCGCCGGCCTTGTCGGGCGGACACTTCATGGTGTGCGGCAGCCCCAGATACAGCAGGTAGATGCTGTAGATGCCGCCGGCGATCAGGATGAGCGTGCCGAGGATGGGCACGACCTGCGCAACACCTGCAACCCAGCTGGCGGTGTAGGCATAGGTAACCACCTTCAGCGCCTGCACCTGATTCTTCTGTCCGCCGAACGACGGCGCGAGTGCATCGACGATCAGCGCCATCACGAACACCATGGCCAGCGACAGCGCATAGCTGAGCACCATCTGCGTCAGGCCGGCACTGATGCCGATGCGGATCGTCCCGGCGAACGGGATGCTCATGCCGATCAGGCTCATCTTGAGGAACGCGAAGATCGCCGGAATGGCGGCCAGCAGGATGATGTAGTTCTTGTACAGATCCGCGACCGTCGCCGGCTCGTCGGCGATCGCGGGCCACTCGGTTTTCGGCATCAGCAGGATCGCCTTCGCCCGCGCGACTAGCTTGTTGAAGTCCACGAATTTCTCCCGGTTATGGTTTGGTGTGGGACGCGGGAAATTCTACGCCGCGGACACCGGCGGGACATTGGCCCGGAAGAGCCAGACCGGCCGACGGGTCTGCCAGTCAGCCCTTCTTCTTTGGCAGATACAGATCCGTCAACGTCCCCTCGAATGCCTCCGCCGACATGCCGATGGTCTCCGACAGCGTCGGATGCGGATGGATCGTGAGGCCGATGTCCGCGGCGTCGCTGCCCATCTCGATGGCCAGCGCGACCTCGGCGATCAGATCGCCGGCGTTCGGACCGACGATGCCGCCGCCGATGACGCGGTGCGTCTGTTTGTCGAACAGCAGCTTGGTCATGCCTTCGTCGCGGCCGAGCGTGAGCGAGCGAGCGTTCGCGGCCCAGGGGAAGCTGGCCTTCTCGTAGTCGACGCCGCGCGCCTTGGCATCGGTTTCAGTGAGACCGGCCCAGGCAATTTCCGGATCGGTATAGGCCACGGAGGGAATCACGCGCGCGTCGAAGAAACGCTTCTCGCCGTGCGCCACTTCGGCAGCGACCTTGGCTTCGTGCGATGCCTTGTGAGCCAGCATCGGCTGGCCGACGATGTCGCCGATCGCGAAGATGTGCGGCACGTTGGTGC
>OEIU01001426.1_pt1 | contig 15448 bp, 17 predicted proteins | sample 1539221 | NCBI WGS metagenome assembly OEIU01 (sample SAMN03792071, study PRJEB22550) | activated sludge metagenome | feature: wastewater treatment plant; material: activated sludge; isolation source: Wastewater treatment plant of a petroleum refinery complex | place: Argentina: Zarate | collected...
GGTCCGCGCCGGCTTCGATCAGCAGCCTGACCACGTCGGGATGCTTGTGGCGCGCGGCCATCATCAGCGGCGTGGTCCGGTTGGGCGACTGGGCGTCGATGTAGGCGTTCTCGTCGAGCAGGTAGCGCACGACCGCCGCGTGGCCGGTAGTCGCCGCGTAGTGAAGCGGCCCCCAGCCCGGCCGGTTGACCTCCGCGCCGCGCTTGACCAGCAGCTGGACGACGTCGAGCTGCCCGTGCAGCGCCGCGATCATCAGCGCAGTCTCGCCGCGCTTGTTGGGGGCATCGACCTTCGTGCCCGCGAGACCGGCCAGCAGCCTGACGGTCTTCCACGCCTTCTCTCGCGCGGCCGCGACGATCGCCGGGCCGTATTCCGGGTGCACCGCGTTCGTGTCGGTGCCGCGCAGCAGCAGGGTCTGCACCCGGTCGACGTTGTCGCTGCGCATCGCCTCCCAGAATTCCGGCGGCGCCCCCGCGCTGCGCGTGCCCGCAGCGCCGGCCGGCGACGCGAGCATGCCGAGCGCCAGCGCAGCGGCGAGCGAGGCGGTGACTCGGCGCGCGAACCCCCGTCGAAACTTCAAGTCATGCATTCAAAGGGTTCCGGGATTTCTTGAAAAGATTGAAGAAATTCTCGGTGGTGATCTCGGCGATCCGCTCCGGGGCCTGCTGTCGGATTTCTGCCAGGCAGCCTGCCACGAAGCGCACGAAGGCCGGCTCGTTGGTCTTGCCGCGAAACGGCACCGGCGCCAGGTACGGCGCGTCGGTCTCGACGAGCAACCGCTCCTCGGGCACGCGCGCGGCGACCTCGCGCAGCGTTGCCGCGTTCTTGAACGTGACGATCCCGGAGAACGAAATGTGGAAGCCCAGGTCGAGCGCCGCGCGGGCGGTCTCCCAGTCTTCGGTGAAGCAGTGCATGACGCCGCCTGCGCCTTCGGCGCCTTCCTCGCGCATCAGGCGCAGCGTGTCGGCCGATGCCGCGCGGGTGTGCACGATCAGCGGCTTGCGCGCTTGCCGCGCCGCGCGGATGTGCACGCGGAAGCGCTCGCGCTGCCATTCGGTGTCGCCTTGCGCGCGGTAGTAGTCGAGCCCGGTCTCGCCGATCGCGACGACCTTCGGGTGGGCGGCCAGGCGCACCAGCGTCTCGACGTCGGGCTCGACCGTGTCCGGGTAGTCGGGGTGGACCCCGACCGATGCGCTCAGGCGGGCGTCGCGCGCCGCGACTTCCAGCACGCGCTCGAACTCGGTCAGCGTGACGCAGACGCACAGCGCGTGTCCGACGTCGTGCGTCGACATGTCGGCCAGGACCTGGTCGAGGCGGCCCGCGAGTTCGGGAAAATCGAGATGGCAGTGGGAATCGACGAGCATGGCCGCGTTGCTGGAGCTCACCCGCCATTGTATCGACAGGTGTCGCGGCTCCCCGCGGCCTGAGGCTGCGGGGCCAGCGACGCCGGACGCGGCGCCGCGCGCGGCGCGTCAGATCGTGTGCGTCGGCCGGTTCGCCTTCAGCGCGCCGCCCAGCAGGGTCTCGATCCGGTTGCGTGCCTGAGTGCCCGCGTCGTCTCGCGAGAACTGGACGCCGAGTCCTTGCTGCCTGCCAGGCGTGCCCGCGGGAGTGACCCAGACCACCTTGCCGGTGACCGACAGCTTGTTCGGGTCGTCCATCAGCGACAGGATCAGGTACAGCTCGTCGCCGAGATTGACGGTGCGCGTCGTCGGCACGAACAGGCCGCCGCCCTCGACGAACGGCATGTAGGCCGCGTAGAGCGCCGCCTTCTCGCGGATCGCCAACTGCACGACGCCGGGCCGTGCCCCGGCGCGCGCCGGTTGGCCGGCAGACGCGACCGCGGCGGTTCCGCTCGTGGCCTCCAGGGCGCCCGATCCGGGCATCGTGGACGGCTCGAGCGTGGCCGTGAGGACTGCCCCCGTGGTCGGACCCAACAGCGTCGCGTTCGATACCTCATCCATCGCTCACCCCTCCTGCTCGTGCCCGGCCGATCCGGGTTCCCTCGGCGCTCAGCCCGCCAGCGCGGCACGAACGTCCAGCAACGCATCCTCGATCATCAGCCGCGGATTCAGCGGATGACCGACCGCCCGGGCTGCCCGATCGAGGCGGGCGGCGAGGCGGTCCAGTGCAGCCAGGCCGGTGCGTTGCGCCAGCACCCTCAGCCGATCGGCCCGATCGGGGAAGTAGCGCGGCTCGGCGCCGGCGCACACCCTCTGCAGGTCGATTACCCAGGTCTGCAGCGTCGCGGTCCACATCGCCGGTTCGATGTCGGCCAGCGCATCGGCTGCCTGCACGATGCCAGTCTCGGGAATGCCGGCCAGTGTCTCCACGATCAGCCGATGGATGGCGGCCTGAGCAGGATCGGCGAATCGGCGCGCGCGCAGCGGCGCACCGCCGGCCGCGGCCAGCCACGCTCGCGCCTGCGCAAGGTCCACGCCGGCGTCGGCGGCCAGCCATGCTGCGGCCGCCTCGGCGGCCGGCATCGGCAGCCCCAGCGATCGGCACCGCGAGCGCACGGTGGCCGGCAACACGTCGGGCCGGCCGCTGACCAGCACGAAGCGCGTTGCGCCGCTGGGCTCCTCGAGCGTCTTCAGCAGCGCGTTGGCGGCTGCGGTATTGAGCGCATCGGCCGGGTCGATCAGCACGACCTTTGCCCCGCCCCGATGGCCACCGATCTCGGTGAAACGCTCGAGGGCGCGCACCTGGTCGATCCGGATGTCGCGCGACGGCTTGGCGGCGCCCTTGCCCGCCGGCTTTCGCGCTGGCTCGTCTCCCGAACCGCCCTCGCCCTCGCGCGCCTCGTCGGCGGCGGCCGGTGCGAGCAGCCGGAAGTCCGGGTGGTTTCCCTGCTCGAACCAGCCGCAGGCGCTGCAGCGACCGCAGGCGCCGCCGTCGGGTAGCGTCGATTCGCACAGCAGCGCGCGCGCCAGTTCGGTCGCGAACGCGGACTTGCCGATGCCGGCCGGGCCGTGGATCAGCAGCGCGTGGTGCAGTTGCGCGCGCTGGGCGAGCAGCTTCGCCCAAGCCGGTTCGAGCCACGAATAAATCATGTATTACAAAGCTCTGAGATATCTTCTTCGAGTATCACACGAATTTCTGGAATGGCCCTTTCGCCGTCCAGCGTCACGAACCGCTCGGGGTCGGCGCGCACCCGCGCGAGGTAGCCCTGGCGCACCCGCTCGAAGAAGGCGATGTCTTCGGACTCGAAGCGATCCGGGGCGCGCGCGGACGTGCGGCGCCGCGCCGCCAATGGCGGAGCGAGGTCGAACAGGTAGCTGCGATCGGGCTGGAACCCGCCGTGCACCCAGGCCTCGAGCCAGGCGATTCGCTCGAGGGACGCGCCGCGGCCGCCCCCCTGGTAGGCGTAGGTCGAATCGGTGAAGCGGTCGCAGACGACCCATTGGCCGGCGGACAGCGCCGGGCGGACCAGCCGCTCGAGGTGGTCGGCGCGCGCTGCGAACATCAGCAGCAGCTCGGTCTGCATCGCCATCGTCCGGTGCAGCAGCAGCTCGCGAAGCGACTCGGCGAGTGCCGAGCCGCCGGGCTCGCGCGTCTGCACCACGTCGATCCCGCGGCTTCGCAGGCGCTCGACGTACCACTCGACGTGGGTGCTCTTGCCCGCGCCGTCGATGCCCTCGAAGGTGATGAAGCGCCCGTTCATCGGCCGTTGCGCTGGTAACGCGACACCGCGCGGTTGTGGCTCGCGAGGTCGTCGGAGAACTCGCTGGTGCCGTCGCCGCGCGCGACGAAGTACAGCGCCGGCACGTCGGCGGGCTTCAGCGCCGCTTCGATCGAGGCCTTGCCGGGCAGCGCGATCGGCGTCGGCGGCAGGCCCGCGCGGGTGTAGGTGTTGTAGGCGGTGTCGGCCTGCAGGTCGCGCTTGCGCAGGTTGCCGTCGAAGCGCTCGCCCATTCCGTAGATCGTCGTCGGGTCGCTCTGCAGCATCATGCCGCGCTTGAGCCGGTTGACGAACACCGCCGCCACCTTGTCACGATCCATCGGGTGGCCGGTTTCCTTCTCGACGATCGAGGCCATCACCAGCGCCTCGTACGGGCTGCGGTACGGCAGCGATGGATCGCGCGCGTCCCAGGCGGCGCGCAGCGCCTGCTGCTGCTTGCGGTAGGCCTGACGGTAGATGTCCACGTCGCTCGCGCCCGGCGAGAAGGTGTACGTGTCCGGGAAGAACAGCCCCTCGGCGCGCCGTTCCGGAGCGCCGATCATCCCGAGCAAGGCCCCTTCGTCGACGCCCTTCGTGTCGTGCGCGAGATCGGGATGCGCGTCGATCGCGTCGCGCATCTGCCGGAAGGTCCAGCCCTCGATGAAGCGGATGTCGGTGACCAGCACGTCGCCGCGCACCAGCTTGTCGAGCAGCGCATCGACGGTCAGCGGCGGGGAAAATCCGTAGGTGCCAGCCTTCAGGCGCCCGTCGTAGCGGCGCAGCTTGTACCAGATCCACAGCCGCGTCGGCGAGATGTCGATGCCCTGCGCGCGCAGTCCCGCCGCGACCGTGCGCACGCTTGCGCCCTTGGGCACCGTGTAGCGCACCGGCGCAGCAGCGAACGCGAGCGGCTCGGCGGTGAAGCTGTGCCAGGCCCAGGCGAGCGCGCCCGCGGCCGCCAGCAGCAGCGCGATCAGCAGGGTCGCGATTCGGCCCTTTATTCGACCCTTTGGCACAGCGGTCATGGCCTCGGCGGGCGGAAGGGGTGCCTATAATAATCCCGACCCCCTCCGGATCAGCCATGCTCGCCGCCTCCCCCCCTCTTGCCGACGACAGCGCGGCGCGCGCCGCCGTCGAATCCACCGGCGCCCGCTTCGCGACCGACGCCTATGGCCCGCAGGCGCTCCGCGACGAGGCCGCCCCGCCCCTCGACACGCTGGCCCGCGGTGCGGTGGCGCTGCTGCCCGATCACGGCCTGCTCGCGCTGACCGGAGACGACCGGGTGCGCTTCCTGCACTCGATGACCACCAACGACGTCGAGCGCCAGCCCGCCTCGAAGGCGCGCTGGCACGGCCTGTGCACCCCCAAGGGCCGCCTGCTCGCGACGATGCTGGCCTGGCGCGATCCGTCGGCGATCTGGCTGCTGCTGCCCCGGCCGCAGGCCGAACCGATCCGCAAGCGCCTGTCGATGTACGTGCTGCGCGCGAAGGTGCGCGTCGAAGACCGCTCCGACGCGTGCGTGGTGCTCGGCATCTGCGGCGAGCGCGCCGCCGGCGCCCTCGAGTCGCTGGGCCTGCCCGCGCCCGCGACGTTCGAGGTGGCGCAGGGCGCGCCGGGCGGCGACGCGTCGGTCCCCACGACGGTCATCGGGCTGCCCGCGATCGCCGGCGGCGCCGCGGTCGACTCCGCCGCGCTCGCGCGATGGATCGTCGTGATGCCGGCCAGATCGCTGGCCCAGGCCTGGCCCGCCCTCGCGGGGCGCCTGAGCCCGGTGGGCAGCGCGGCCTGGCGCTGGACCGACGTGCGCAGCGGCGTGGCGCGGATCGTGCCGGCGACGGTCGAGCAGTTCGTCCCGCAGATGATCAACTTCGACACGGTCGGCGGGGTCAGCTTCGACAAGGGCTGCTATCCGGGCCAGGAGATCGTCGCCCGCAGCCACTATCTGGGCAAGGTGAAGCGGCGGGTATTCCTCGCGCACGTCGACGGGCCAGAGCCGGCGCCCGGCGCCGAAGCCTTCGCCGAGGCCGCCGGGCCGGTCGGCCAGGTCGTCCTCGCGGCTCCCGCACCCGGCGGTGGCACCGACCTGCTCGTCGAGGCGCAGGCCGCCGTCGTCGCGCAGGCGGGTGGGCTGCAGGTCGATGGCCGTGCGCTGCGCATCGAGCCCCTGCCCTATGAACATCCGTCCGAAGCCTGAGCGTGGGGCTCGCCGATGAGCCAGGTCGTCATGGTCTGGTTTCGCGCCGATCGCGCGCAAGACAGCGCGTGCGCCGAGCGCCTGTCCGCGCTCGGCCGGCGCATGGCCGAGACCCTCGGCGTCGAGGCCCGCTCGGGCTGGCGCGACGAGCCGGGCTTTCGAACCTGGCTCGAGACCTACGAGCCGCTCGACGCCGGGCGCTGCGACGCATTCATCGGCGCGCTGCAGGCGGCGGCGAAGGAGTTGGGCCTCGACGCGCTGGCCACGGGCGGGCGGCACGTCGAGGTGTTCGAGTGGAGCGCCTGAACCTGCTGCGCGGCATCCGCCGATGTGCCTGATCGGCTTCGCGCTCGATGCGCACGACGACTTCGTGCTGCTGCTCGCGGCCAATCGCGACGAATACTATTCGCGCGCGGCAGCGCCGGCGTCGTGGTGGACCGACCGCGCGCCGGCCTGGGGCGGCCGCGACCTCGAGGCGGGAGGCAGCTGGCTGGCGATCGACCGCCACGGACGCCTCGCGGCGGTGACCAACGTGCGCGATCCGTCGGCGCCGCCCGGGCGCCGATCGCGCGGCGAGCTGGTCGCCGACTTCGTCGGCAGCGACGTGCCGCTCGACCTGTACGCGGCGCGCGTCGCCGACCGTGGCGACGACTATGCGGGCTTCAACCTGCTGCTGTTCGACCCGGCGGCGCCGCATCCGGCGCTGTACGTGTCGAACCGCGATCCGCGGCGCGTGGTCGAGGTCCCGGCCGGCGTGCACGGCCTGTCGAATGACCTGCTCGACAGCGACTGGCCGAAGGTGCGCCACCTGTCGAGTCGCCTGGCAGGCGCGCTCGCCGATCCGCACGCGCCGATCGACACCGTGCTGCTCGACGCGCTGGCCGATCGCTCGCAGCCGTCCGACGATGCGTTGCCCGACACCGGCATCGGTCTTGCGCGCGAGCGCGTGCTCGCGCCGGCGATGATCGTCGCGCCCGAGCTGGGCTACGGCACGCGGGCCTCGACGCTGGTCGCGGTCCGGCGCGACGGACGCATCGAGACGTTCGAGCGCAGCTGGGCGCCCGACGGGGCTTCGCTGCGCGTGGCCGGCGACCGGCGGGCGCGCTTCAGCGCAGCGCGCCGAACACCCGCTCGATGACCTTGGAGCCGGCTTTCAGCGGATCGCGGCGAATCGCCTTTTCTTCCTCGGCGATCATCAGGTACAGCCCGTCGAGCGCGCGCGTCGTGACGTAGCGCTCGACCGACGCGTCGCGCTCCTTCAGCAGCCCGAGCTTCGAGGCCTGTCCGGCCAGCGAGTTGTAGCGCTTGGCCAGGCCGAGCCGCGAGACCTGCTGCGTCACGATGGGCAGGAAGCGCTCGGTCAGTGGCGCCTGCGTGCGCGACTTGAAGAAGCGCGTGACCGAATCGTCACCACCGGTGAGGATTCCCTTCGCGTCGGCCACCGTCATCGACTTCACGGCCGCGACGAGCAGCTGTTTGGCCTGCGGGACGGCCTGTTCGGCGGCGCGGTTCATCGACGTGACCAGTTCGTCGAGTTCGCGCCCCTGGCCCATCGCGCGCAGCAGCCCCTCGGCCTGCCGCAGCCCGTCGGGCAGCGGAATGCGCACCTTGGGGTCGTCGAGGAAGCCGCCGGCCTTGCCCAGTCGCGCGACCGCCTGCCCCGCGCCGCGTTCGAGGGCCACGCGCAGCGCGCTGGTCGCGTCGGCGTTGGACACGGCGTCGAGTGCGCCCGCACGGGCCGGCGGCGCGACCAGGCCCGCGACCAACGCGACGCACGCCGAAGCGCCGAGCGCAAGCAGGTTTCGCCGCATCTTCACGTGCGCGATGCCGACCTCGTCGTAGGGTTCGCCCACCGGCACGAAGCCCTGGGCGCGATAGAACTGCTCGACCTGCCGCTGCGCGCTGAGTTCGATGCGCGTGTCGCCCCGTGCGCCGGCGATGGCCACCAGCGTCTCGAGCACGCGCCGGCCGATGCCCTGGCCGCGGACGTCGGCGCGCACCGCCATCCGTCCGATGCGCCCGTCGGGCAGCAAGCGGCCGGTGCCCACCGGCTCGTCGCCGCGATACGCGACGCAGTGCACCGAGCGCGCGTCCCATTCGTCCCATTCGAGCTCGGCAGGAATGCCCTGCTCGCGGACGAACACCGCCGTGCGCAGCGCGCCCGCGGCGGCGCCCAGCGTCGCCCAATCTCCGGTGCGCAGTTCGATGGTCCGCGCGTCGACCGTGTCGTTTCCGTTCATGTCATCGCCCCTGTTCCGGTTGCCCGAAGGCCTCTCGCAAGGCCGCGCAGGCATCGTCGTGCGCGCGCCGCGCCGCCTGCACGAAGCCGGCGTGCTGGAAGAACGAGTGGATCATGCCATCGTACTGGACGAAGCGCACCGCGACGTCCGCTTCGCGCAGCCGCTGGGCATAGGCGCGGTCCTCGTCGATCAGCGGGTCGTATTCGGCCCCGGCGATCCAGGCCGGTGCCAGTCCGCGCAGGTCGGGCGCCGCGAGCGGTGCGAACCGCCAGTCGAGCCGGTCGCGCGCGTCGCGCAGCGTCTGCGCGAAGAACCACTGCACGGTCTGCGCGTCGAGCAGATAGCCGCTGGCGAAGCGCCGGTACGAGTCGGTGTCCTGGTGGCTCGACACCCCGGGGTAGATGAGCAGCTGCAACGCGAGCGTCCATCCCTGGTCGCGCGCGTGGATCGCGCTGGCTGCCGCGAGGGTCCCTCCGGCGCTGTCGCCGCCGACCGCGATCCGTGCCGGATCGACGCCCAGCGCGGTCGCCTCGTTGCGCAACCACGCCAGGCTCTCGAACGCGTCGTCCTGCGCGCTCGGAAAGGGGTGCTCGGGCGCGAGCCGGTAGTCGACCGAGTACACCAGGCAGTCGCCGCCGAGCGCGAGCACGCGGCAGACGCGATCGTGCGTGTCGACCGAGCCGATCGTGAACCCGCCGCCGTGGAAGTACAGCAGCGCGGGCCGCGGCTCGGCCCAGCTGTGCGGCCACGGCGCGTACTCGCGCACCCGCAGCACGCGCCCGGGCAGCTCCACGTCGATGTCCTGCACCGCGTGCAGCGACGGGGGCACGATGTCGAGCGTCGCCGACGCCTTCGCGTAGTGCTCGCGCGCCTGCACGGCGCCGAGCTCCGGATAGGGCGGCACCGACGAGCGCTGCGCCCAGTACAGGATCTTCTCGACCTGCGGGTCAAGCGGCATCGTCGACGAACCCGGCGATCTCCCGGATGATCCGCTGCGGCTGCTCGTGCACCAGCCAGTGCGTCGCATCGGCCAGTCGCACGATGCGCAGGTCGGGCACCAGCCGGTCCAGGCCGTCGAGCAGCACCGGCAGCAGCGCGGTGTCGCCGTCGCCCCAGATCACCAGCGTCTTCGCGCGCACGACGAAGTCGTCTTCGGCGAGCGCCAGCCGCGCGGCGCCGGGGTCGTCGCCGACAGGCGGATACAGCGGCGAGGCGCGATAGTAGTTGACGCCGCCGGCGATCGCGCCCGGCTGCGCCCACGCGGCGTGATAGGCGTCGCGCACCTCGCCGTGGAACCAGGCCGCGCCGCCCAGGCGAAGGAAGAACTCGTCGAGCCGCGCGAAGCCGTCGCGCGCGAGCACCGCTTCGGAGCCGGGCCGGCGCAGCCAGTTCATGTACTGGCTCGCCGCCTGCTGGGCTGCGTCGTGCGCCAGCGCGCGCGCGAACGGCACCGGGTGCGGCGAGTTCAGGATCACCAGCTTCGCGACCCGCTGCGGGTGCGCGATCGCGTACGACCACGCCGCCGCGCCGCCCCAGTCGTGCGCGACCAGCACGCAGCGCTCGTGCCCGAGGCCGCGCACCAGCGCGTCGATGTCGGCCACCAGCGCCGAGGCCCTGTACGCCCGCACGTCCGTGGGCTTGTCCGACAGGTTGTAGCCGCGCAGGTCAGGCGCCACCGCGTGGAAGCGCTCGCCGAAGGCCGGCAGCAGCGCCCGCCACGCGTACCAGAACTCGGGAAAGCCGTGCAGGAAGACCATCAGCGGCGCCCCGGGCGCGCCGCACGACGCGTAGTGCAGCCTGACGTCGGGTGCGACCTGGACGAAGTGGCCCGACGTGACGGTGGGGGGCGCGGAGGCGCTCATGCGGCGCGGCCTCGCTTCAATCGGGGCGGTGCGCCACGTCGGGCTTGAAGCTGAACGGGTCGCTTGGGTTGCGTTGCTCGATCACGTCCTGCAGGCGCAGCTCGACCGACGCGAGGATCTTCGGGTGCGTGATCACGTAGAAGCGGTTCTCGCGGATTGCGTCGAAAGTCATCCGGGCCACTTCTGCGGCGCTGATTCTCCCCGACGACACGGCCTTCTCCGACGCTTTCTGCGCGGCGATCATCGACGCGGTGGGCTCGCTGCCGTCGTGCAGGTCTGCCGGCCGGTTGCGGTGCGACTGCGCGATGCCCGTCGGCACGAACGCAGGGCACAGCAGGCTCACGCCGACCCGCGCGCCAGTCACTCGCAAGTCCTGGTACAGCGTCTCCGTCAGCGTCACGACGCCGTGCTTGCTGACGTTGTAGACCCCCATCAGTTGCGGCGACAACAGGCCGGCGACCGACGCGGTATTGACGACGTGGCACTCGTCGCCCTGGGCCAGCATGATCGGCACGAACGTGCGCACGCCGTGGATCACGCCCCAGAGGTTGACGCCCAGCACCCACTCCCAGTCCTTGACGCTGTTCTCCCAGACGAGTCCTCCGGACGCGACCCCGGCGTTGTTGAACAGCAGGTGCACCGCGCCGTAGGCGTCGAGCGTGCGTTGCGCCAGCCGCTCGACGTCCGCGCTGCGGCTCACGTCGACCGTCTCGCCGATCACCTGCGCGCCCTGCCCGCGCAGCTCGTCGACGGTCGCGGCGAGCGCCTCGGGCTGGATGTCGGCCAGCGAGAGCTTCATGCCGAGCTGCGCGCCGATGCGCGCGAACTCGCGCCCGAAGCCGCTGCCGGCCCCGGTGACGACGGCGACCTTGCCCGCGAAGTCCTTCATGGTCAGACGAGCCTCACCAGTTGCTTGCCGACGTTGCGGCCCTTGAGCAGCCCGATGAAGGCCTCGGGCGCGCTCTCGAGCCCCTGTGCGATCGTTTCGCGGTACTTCAGTTCGCCCGCCGCGACCAGCGCGCCGAGCTCGCGCAGCGCGTCCGGCCAGAGCTCCATGTGTTCGGAGACGATGAAACCCTCGATCCGAAGCCGGTTGACCAGCACCGAGCGGAAGTTCTGCAGAGGCATCGCCTGCCCGTCGTAGCCCGAAATCAGCCCGCAGATCGCGATCCGCCCGAACGCGTTCATCCTGCGCAGCACCGCGTCGAGGGTCTCGCCGCCGACGTTGTCGAAGTAGCCGTCGATGCCGTCCGGCGTGGCCGCCCGCAGGTCGGCGTAGAGCTGCCCCGCCTTGTAGTCGACGCACGCGTCGAAGCCGTACTCGTCGACGACGATGCCGCACTTCTGCGCGCCGCCCGCGACGCCCACCACGCGGCAGCCCTTGCGCTTGGCCAGCTGGCCGACGACCGAGCCCACTGCGCCGCTCGCCGCGGACACCACGACGGTCTCGCCCTCCTTCGGCGCGATGATCCGGTTCAGGCCGTACCACGCGGTGATGCCCGGCATCCCGACCGCGCCGAGCCAGGCCGACAGCGGCACGTGCGCCGTGTCCACCTTGCGGATCGCGGCTCCGTCGGTCTTGCCGTACAGCTGCCAGCCGAACATGCCGATCACCTTGTCGCCGACCGCGAACTTCGGGTTGCGGCTCTCGACCACCTCGCCGGCGGTGCCGCCGATCATCACCTCGTCGAGCGGCTGCGAGGCCGCGTACGACTTCGCGTCGTCCATCCGGCCGCGCATGTACGGGTCGAGCGACAGGAAATGATTGCGCACGAGCACTTCGCCGGGGCCGAGCTCGGGGATCGCGGTCTCGACCAGCCTGAAGTTGGCGGGCGTGACTTCGCCCTTCGGTCGGCTGGCCAGCAGGATCTGCAGGTTCTTGTCGCTCATGATGCGGTCTACCTCTGTCGGACGTACTTGAAGGTGCCCGAGGCGCGCGCCACCGTCCTGCCGCCCTCGTCGACGATGTCGGCCTCGCAGAAGGCCATCGTACGCGAGCGGTAGACGCAGCGCCCGTGCGACGCGATGCGCGCCCCTTGCGCGGGCTGCATGAAGGTCGTCTTCATCTCGATCGTCACCAGTCCCATCTGCTCGTCGTCGGCATGGTGCGTGCGCGAGCGCCCCGCCATCGCCATCGTCACGTCGAGCAGCGTCATCAGCACGCCGCCGTGCGCCACGCCGAACGAGTTGCAGTGGTGCGGCGCCAGGTCCAGCTGTGTGTGGGCGGCCCCGTCGGCGCAGGACAGCAATCGGGCGCCGAGGTGGTCGACGAAGGGGACGACGACGGGAAAGCCGATCATGGTTCCGATGTGCCGGGGAGAACGACGATCTCCCGACTGATCCAGCGCGCCGAACCGGCGTGGTCGACGAAGTTGCGTTCGTCGTCGGCCAGGATCTTCTGGATTCGCAGCGCCCCGGGGTCGGTGAACGCGTGGCGGAAATCGGGCTCGTTGCTCCAGTACAGCTCCGCTACGCCGTCGTAGGCTGGCTGGAGCACTCCGCGGCGTTCGACGCGCTTCGAGAAGTCGTCGTCGAGCGGCGTCGTCTGCACATATCGGGCGATGCGCAGCACGGCCTTGTGCTCGACGACGATCGGTCCGTGGAGTCCGAGCCAATGCGAAAGGAACTGCTCGCGCGTCAGCCCGGCCTTCCGCCTGATGCAGTAGATGATCTTGAACACCTTGCCCCCTTGCCCCCTTTCACCCGCCGGGCCCGCCCGAACCCGCCGGAGAGCATACCATCGCGCTCCCGGCGTGGACCGAGGCGCTGATTGCAGCGCCCTAAATTCTCCTATAAACTAATGTTCGTTAGTCTCTATGCAAATGAAGGCTTCGCATGTCGCGACACAAGTTGCTGGTTGCCAATCGTGGCGAGATCGCCTGCCGCATCATCCGCGCGGCGCGCACGCTCGACCTGCCCACGGTCGCCGTTCACTCCGAGGTCGACGCCACCCTGCCCCACGTGGAGATGGCCGACGAGGCCGTTTGCATCGGGCCGGCTCGCGCCTCCGAGAGCTACCTGGTCGGCGAACGGCTGCTCGAGGCGGCCCGCTCGACCGGTGCCACCCTGATTCATCCCGGCTACGGCTTCCTGTCCGAGAGCCCCGCCTTCGCCGCGTTGTGCAGGCAGGCGCGCATTGCGTTCGTCGGGCCATCGGCGGAGTTGATTCGCCTGATGGGCGACAAGCATCAGGCGCGGGTCGCGGCGCAAGAGGCCGGCGTGCCTGTACTGCCAGGGTCGGGGAAGTTGCCGTCCGACCCCGAGGCCATCGTCAAGGCGGCCGAGAGCGTCGGCTATCCGCTGCTGGTGAAGGCGTCGGCCGGCGGGGGCGGAATCGGAATGCGGATCGTAGCCGGGCCCAACGAGCTGGTCGACGCAGTCGGCAGGACTTCGGATCTCGCCGGCAAGGCCTTCGGCGACGGCTCGGTCTACCTCGAGCGCTACGTGGCGCAGGCCCGTCACGTCGAGATCCAGGTCTTCGGCTTTGGTGACGGTCGTGCCGTACATCTGTTCGAACGAGACTGCTCGCTGCAGCGGCGCCATCAGAAGGTCGTCGAGGAAGCGCCCGCGCCGGGGCTGCGCGACCAGTTGCGCCGGCGCATGGCGCAGGCTGCGGTCGCGCTCGCTTCGGCATGCCGCTATGAGGGCGCCGGCACCATCGAGTTCCTGCTCGATGCGGAAAGGGAGGAGTTCTTCTTCCTCGAGATGAACACACGGATCCAGGTCGAACATCCGGTCACCGAAATGATCACCGGCATCGATCTCGTCGCGGCACAGATCCGCCTGGCGATGGAGGAGTCGCCCGGGCCCGGGATGGCGCAAGACAGCATCGCGCGCAACGGGCACTCGATCGAGGCGCGTGTCTACGCCGAAAATCCCGCGAAGAACTTCATCCCGAGTCCCGGGAAGCTGACAGCTCTGGACGTGCCGGCCGCTGAGCACGTCAGGTTCGAAACCGGCTACCGTGCAGGCAATTCGGTGACCCACTTCTACGACCCGATGCTGATGAAGGTCTGCGCCTGGGGTGCCTCGCGCCGCGAGGCTCTCGAGCGGCTCGACGGCGCGTTGGCCGACCTGCACATCGAGGGCGTCGGGCACAACATCGCCTATCTGCGCTCGATCCTTGCGCACGAAGGCTTTGCCGCAGGGCACGTCTACACCCGCTTCCTGACCGACCATCACCAGGCGCTGCTCGCCGCTGCGCCGGTTCCGCATGCCTAGGCACGCCGTCGACGCTGCGCTCGCGCCGATGGCGCCCGCCGATCCCGAAGCGCTCGAGCGACTGCTGGTTGCCAGGCACAGCTGCCGCGCCTTCCAGGATCGGCAGGTCGACCGCGCAACCATCGAGCGCATCCTGGAGATGGCGCAGCGGACCGCTTCCTGGTGCAACGCCCAGCCGTGGCAGGTGATCGTTACCGCCGCAGGCGCAACGGAGCGATTCCGGCAGGCGTACCTGGCCTTCGCCGCTTCGAACGCGCCGGCCCCTGATTTCCCGTTTCCTCGCGAGTATCGCGGCGTCTACCTGCAGCGCCGCCGCGAGAGCGGGCTGCAGCTCTACCGCTGCGTCGGCATCGGGCGCGCCGACCTCGAAGGCAGGAAGCGGCAGGAACGCGAGAGCTTCCGCCTGTTCGGCGCTCCGCACGTGGCGATCGTCACCACCGACGAGGCCTTGGGCGTCTATGGCGCGATCGACTGCGGCGCTTGGGTCAGCAACTTCATGCTGGCCGCACAGAGTCTCGGGGTGGCTACGATCGCGCAAGGCGCGCTCGCGCTCCACTCCGGGTTCGTGAGGGAGTTTTTCGGGCTCGGCGAAGATCGACGGTTGGTGTGCGGCGTGTCGTTCGGGTACGAAGACCCGGAGCATCCGGCGAACGGGTTCCGGACGATCAGGGCGGCGCTGGGCGACATCGTCGAGTGGCGCGACGGGGGCTGACCTTTCCGACTGTCCGCTGACCGCCGGGCGCCGCCATGTCGGAACCGTAAGCTCCGCTGGCTCGTAGATGTTCGGAAATGGATTTTTCTGGCAACAGATCCTTGTTTCTGCCGGCGCATCGGGTTCGCACGCGGGTCTGGTTTGCTCAGTCCTCGCCTTCAGCGAACGCCTCGTTGCGCTTCTTCGCGATCGCCGGCATGAAGACGATGACCAGCAGCACGGCGGCGATCGCCAGCAGCGTGGCCGACAGCGGGCGGGTGACGAACACCGACCAGTCGCCGCGCGAGATCGTCATCGCGCGGCGCAGGTACTCCTCCATCAGCTTGCCCAGCACGAGACCCAGCAGCAGCGGCGCGGGCTCGCAGTCGAGCTTGCGGAACACGTAGCCGAGGATCGCGAACGGGATCGTCACGAACACGTCGAAGACGTTGTTGTTGATCGAGTACGCGCCCACGCAGCAGAACAGCAGGATCGCCGGGTACAGGATGCGGTACGGCACGGTGAGCAGCTTGATCCAGATGCCGATCAGCGGCAGGTTCAGGATCACCAGCATCAGGT
>OEIU01001427.1_pt1 | contig 15445 bp, 14 predicted proteins | sample 1539221 | NCBI WGS metagenome assembly OEIU01 (sample SAMN03792071, study PRJEB22550) | activated sludge metagenome | feature: wastewater treatment plant; material: activated sludge; isolation source: Wastewater treatment plant of a petroleum refinery complex | place: Argentina: Zarate | collected...
CCACCAGCCAGCCGATGGCGCCCATGTCGGCCCAGCTCAGCGTCGGATAGTCGAAGATCGACGAATCCGTGGCGCGGCCGGCATGCAGCGCATCGATCATCTGATCGCGGCCCGTGCCCAATGTCTCGGCTGCGGCATAGAGGTACAGGCCGTGGCCGCCTTCGTCCTGCACCTTGGCCATCAGGATCGCCTTGCGCCGCAGGCTCGGCGCCCGGGTGATCCAGTTGCCCTCGGGCAGCATGCCGACGATCTCGGAATGCGCATGCTGCGAGATCTGCCGCACCAGCGTCTTGCGGTACGACTCGGGCATCCAGTCCTGCGGCTCGATCTTGCGGTCGTGCTCGATCCGCTCGTCGAAGTGGGCCTGATGCGCCGCCAGCGACGGGTCGGTCACCGCCGCCGGCCGGGGCGCGGACGAGTCGCCGCCGGGCAGATCGATCGCCTGGGTGTACATGCGGGAGTCTCCTGTCGTCGAGAGGGGCCCGGCCCGTGAAGGTCGAATGCCGTTCGTTCATCGGGCCGCCGGCGAATTCTATTGTCGACCGACCGGCCGGTCAACGAAAATCTGCGCAGAATGCCGGCCCCGGCGGAAGCGCGCCTCGACCGCCCCATCGCCTCGGCCGCCCTATCTATTCCATTCGTTCACAGTTGATTCCACGTCCGACGCCTTGATGCGGCCAGGGCGGCTCTGCACGATGGCAGGTGCCCTGAAGGAGATGGGCTCCCTGGAGAACGAGCAAATGAATACCGCCGACTTGGAAGGTCTGATTCGCGACGACAGACAGGCCGGACTGTTCCGGGTATCCCGGCAATCCTTCACCGATCCGGCGATCCTGGCGCTCGAGCGCGACAAGATCTTCGACCGCTGCTGGCTCTACGCCGGTCACGAATCGGAGGTGCGCAGGAACGGCGACTACCTGACGCGGAAGGTCGGCGGGCGGCCGGTCCTGATCGTCAGGGGGACCGACGGGGTGATCCGGGCCCATCTGAATAGCTGCACGCACCGCGGCAATCCGGTTGCCATCGAAGCCTGCGGAAACGCCCGGGCCTTCACCTGCTTCTATCACGCCTGGACTTTCGATACGAAAGGGCAGCTCGTCGGCTTGCCCGGCGCAGACTCCTATGCCGCCGGCTTCGACAAATCGGAGATGGGGCTGAAGCCGGTGCCGCGTTTCGAGTCCTATCGCGGAATGCTGTTCGTCTGCTACGACAAGGACGCCGTCTGCCTGCGCGACTTTCTGGGCGACGAGGCGAGAAAGCGGATCGACTACTTCCTGGATTTCGGCGCGGACGGTGGCTCGGAAATCAGCACGGGCACCCATTCCTACAGCATGAAGGCCAACTGGAAGCTGCTGGTCGAGAACAGCATCGACGGCTATCACGCACTGTCGACGCATCAGCGCTACTTCCGGAAGTACCTGCCGGACATCGGCATCGATCCGACCAAGTGGGTGAACATGCGGAACGCAGCGGAGAGCCGGGGGCGATCGCTGGGCAACGGGCACTCCGTCGTCGAATCGTTGAACCTCGGTACGCAGTTGTCGCACCAGGCGCAGGCCGAGCTGGCGGAGATCCGCGCCGGTCTGGTCGACCGCTTCGGCGAATCGCATGCAAGGCTGGCCGCGGACTTCCAGCGCAATCTGCTGATCTTCCCGAACCTGATCCTGATCTCGATGTTCAAGACGGTTCGCACCTTCTACCCGGTGTCCCCCGACTACCTGGAGGTCGATGGCTGGGCTCTGTTCCCGGCTGCCGATTCGCCCGAGCTCAGAGAGAAGCGGCTGGCGAACTTCCTGTCGTTCCAGGGTCCGGGCGGATTCGCCACGCCCGATGATGTCTCCGGTCTGGAAGGCTGCCAGCGCGGCTTCGCAGCGGAGAAGGAGGTTCGCTGGTCGGACATCTCCCGCGGCATGACGCTGGCCGCGCCGACGTCCACCGACGAGTTGCAGATGCGGGCCTTCTGGAGGAAGTGGCAGCGGATGCTGCTGGACGACCGGTCGTTCGTCGATTGCACCGATCTGCCCGAGCAGCATCGCGAGATGGCCGTCCTGGAGCGCACAGCATGAGCAAGATCCCGGTGTCCGAAGCAGTCATCCGCCGCGAAGTCGAGGAATTCCTGATCGACGAGACGGCTCTGCTCGACGAGTGGCGGCTCGACGAATGGTTCAAGCTGATCGCAGAGGGCGGCAGGTACGTGGTGCCCGCTCTGAACGCTCCCGATGCGCGATCCGACCAGGCGCTGTCGCTGGTCGCCGATGACTACCTCTCGCTGCGCTCCCGCGTTTCGCAGCTCATGGGACGCAGCACCTGGGCCGAGACTCCACGATCGCGCACCAGGCACCATGTCACCAATGTGCGGATTCTCGAAAGCGACGCGAAGACGGCATACGTCACCGCGAACTTCACCGTCTGGCGTTTCCAGTACGGTGCCAGCGATGCCTATGTCGGGCGTTATCTGCACCGGCTCGTCAGGACGGACGAGGGATTCAAGTTCGTCGAGCGGCGATGCGTGCTGGACATGGAGACGCTCAGACCGCACGGCAAGTTGAGCATCATCCTGTGAGGTAAGAGCATGACGACACTGACCGATGCGTCGACCAGCAAGTTCGCCCGCGTGCGCGAGGGCAGGCTGGACATGAACATCCACTACAACGACGCCGGGTCCGGCGAGACGGTCTTCATGCTCCATGGAGGAGGACCGGGCGCGAGTGGCTGGAGCAACTATTCGAAGAACATCGGGCCGTTCGTCGAGGCGGGCTATCGGGTCATCCTCATCGACAGCCCGGGCTTCGGCAAGTCGGATCCGATCGTCATCGATGAGCCGCGGGACATCCCCAATGCCGCCGCCGTGAAGGGGCTCATGGATGTCCTGGGGATCGAGAAGGCGCACCTGATCGGCAATTCGATGGGCGGAGCCTCCTCGATGCGCTTTGCGCTGAACCACCCGGACCGGCTGGGCCGGCTGATCCTCATGGGGCCCGGGGGCTGCGGGCAGAGCCTGATGGTGCCGCAGCCGCTGGAGGGCATCAAGCATCTGACGAATCTGTTCGCGAATCCTTCGCTGGAAGCGCTCAAGCGGATGATCGACGTGTTCGTGTACGACCGGGCTGCGGTGACGGACGACCTCATACAGGGTCGCTTCGAAGCCATGATGCGCAACGACGGCATCCATCTGAAGAACTGGGTGCTGAGCCGGCCCAAGGCCGCGCATCCGGATCTTTCCCCGAGATTTCCGGAGATCAAGGCACGGACGCTGTGCATCTGGGGAAGGGATGACCGCTTCCTGCCGTTGGACCACGGATTGCGACTGGTTTTCGGCATCCCGGATTCCCGGCTGCACGTCATCGCACGCTGCGGACACTGGGCACAGTGGGAGCATGCCGATGAGTTCAACCGGCTGGTCATCGATTTCCTGAAGCATTGATTCGCTTCGCCCGACCGACGGACGGCATGGCCGCCTCGTGCGCCGGAGCCGGGGGAGATATTTGACTGTCAACCCGACTCGCGTGATAATCCAAGGTTCCCTGGAGGGGTGCCCGAGTGGCTAAAGGGGGCAGACTGTAAATCTGTTGGCTTACGCCTACGTTGGTTCGAATCCAACCTCCTCCACCAGGGAAACCCCGATTCGGTGAATCGTCCGGCAGCCTGCCGGACGTCGCCGGCCTGCCGGGGCGCGGCGCGCCTCGGCAACGGCCCCGGAGCCGGCTCAGAGCAGCGGCTTCTTCGTCCAGCATCCGCACCATCATGTTGCCGGCGGCACGCGCTCCGGATTGAACGGCGAGCGCTTGAACGGACAGCTACCCGGGTCGACGTCGATCTGATTTACAAGCAGGCTGGCTTGTTTTACATTGGTCCAACCAAGCGCCGGCACTGGCTTCCACGGGACTGGACCCCAGACACCGGGCACGCCAAAGGAGACACGCGATGCCCCCCGGATCCAGGCCGTCCATGCGTCTGATCGATCGGTATGCCGATGCGCCCCCGCAAGCGCTCGCGGAAGCCCGGCACGGCCGCACGGCGGGCAGGTCGATGGATCGGCTGGCCGATCTCGAAGCCTTCGTGCTGATCGTCGGGCACAAGACCCTGTCGTCGGCGGCCCGGGTGATGGGCTGCTCGCCATCGGCCACCAGCAAGATGCTGTCCAGGCTCGAGAACCGGCTCGCCGTCAGGCTGATGAACCGGACGTCCCGCGCGGTCAGCCTGACGCCGGAGGGCGAGCTTCTCTATCAGGAAGCGATCCGTGCGCTGGACGGCGTTCGCCAGGCCGAAGAGGCGGTCGCGGCCCGGCGCGGCGACGTGGCCGGCGTACTGCGCATCGCGACGTCGCTGCAGGTCTCGCAGTTCTACCTCGCCCCGCTGGTGCCGGAGATCCGGCGCCGGTATCCCATCTGGAGCTGCAGTTCTTTCTGCGGCCGGTGGCGGCCCGGCTCGTCGAGCACCAGATCGACGTGGCCGTGTTCCCGGGCGACCCGCCGAACTCGTCCTACGTGGCGCGGCGCATCGCGCCGATCCGCTGGGTGGTCTGTGCCGCCCGTTCGTATCTGGACGCACACGGCACGCCGACCCATCCGCAGGAGCTGGCCGAGCACCAGTGCATGAACTTTCTGCCGGGTGAAGAACGCCCCTGGCCGTTCCTGATCGACGGCAAGCCCTATGCGATCTCGCCGGCGGGCAGCGTCCGTGCGAATTCGGGCGACCTGATGCGGGTCTTCACCAAGCTGGGCCTCGGCATCGCACGGCTTCCGGTCGCGCAGATCCGCGATGAGATCGACAGCGGCGAACTGGTCGTTCTGTTGAGCGACTACGAGGATCCCACCCCGGAGTGGTTGCATGCGATCTATCAGAGCGAGCGGCATCTGAGCCCGCGCGCGGTGGCCTTCCTGCGATTCCTCGACAGCAGCTTCCGTACATGGAGTCCGCGCTGGCGCGGCGGCCAGACCCTTTGAACGCTCTCCGTTCTCCGTCATCTGTTCCATGTCGTCACAGATGAATTCACGCTGCCCGCCTTGATGCCCGGTCCGGGCTCAAACAGGATGGCCCACACAGATCTGGAGGAGACGCACATGAAGACGATTCGAGAGGACGCAGGTCCGCCGGCGACCATTTCGCGCCGTCGGCTGATGAAGCTGGCCGGCGCGGGCACGCTGCTGACGTCGTTCGGCCGGGCGCGTGCTCAAGGCGAATGGCCGCAGCGGCCGCTGCGGCTGGTCGTGCCGGTGGCGCCCGGCGGGGTGTACGACGCGCAGGCGCGTCTGGTCGCCGAGCGCCTGAGCGCGTCGCTGGGGCAGCAGGTCATCGTCGAGAACAAGCCGGGGGCCGAGAGCAGGCTGGGCACCGCGGCGGTGGCGAATGCGGCCCCCGACGGCTACACGCTGCTGATGTGCGGCAGCTCGATGGTCCATGGCGTCATCTTCAGCCGCGACGTGCAGTACAAGCTGTCGCAGCTCACGCCGCTCGGCATGTGTAGCTGGCTGCCGATCGGGTTCGGCATCAACGCGTCGCTGCCGGCCGGCAATCTGAAGGAGTTCGTTTCGCTGTCCAGGGAAAGGCCCGGTTCCCTTGCCTACGGATCGATCGCGATCAGCACGCGGGGCATCGGCGAAACGTTCAAGCGTGCCGCCGGCATCGATCTGACGCACGTCGCCTACAAGGGCGAGGCGCCGCTGACCACCGACCTGATCGCCGGCCACGTGCACTCCGGCTTCATGACGTCCGGCGGCTTCAAGCAGTGGTACGGCAACGCGGGAAAGATCAAGTGGCTGGCGGTGACGACGGGCAAGCGGATGACCCGGTTCCCGGATGTGCCGACGTTCGTCGAATCGGGGTATCCGCAGATGGACCTGGCCGCCTGGCTGGGGTTCGCGGTGACCGGCGGAACGCCGCGGGAGGTCGTCCAGCGGCTGTCGGCGAAGATAGGCGAGGTCATGACGTCGCCCGATGTGGTTGCGAAGATCCTCGACCTGGGCGTCGAGCCCAACTACATGCCGCCCGACCGCTTCGCCGGTTTCATCGATGAGGAACTGGTCCGCTGGCGGCGCATCCAGAAGGAAGCCAATCTCGAAGTGAGCTGAGTTTGCCCGGCTTGCTGCCATCGCAAGGAGTCACCCATGTCCGTTCCGAAGTCCTCCATCGAACAGGCCGCGATCGCATTGCGCAACGCCAGGGAATCGCGCGTCGCCATTCCCCGGATCTCGGAGACCTACGGCATCTCCGGCCTGCAGGCGGCCTACGCGGTGGCGCAGATCAACGTGAAGTCGAGGCAGGCCGCCGGCGCCCGGATCGTCGGCAAGAAGGTCGGCCTGACGTCGGTCGCCGTCCAGCAGCAGCTCGGCGTCGATCAGCCGGATTTCGGCGTGCTGTTCAGCGACATGGAGTACCTGAGCGGGTCCGACATCCCGACGGAACGGCTGATCCAGCCGAAGGTGGAGGCGGAGGTCGCCTTCGTCATCCGCGAGGACCTGGCCGGCGACGTTCCGTCGTGGGGCGAATTCCTGCGCGCGGTCGACTACGCATTGCCGGCGATCGAGATCGTCGACAGCGCGATCGAGGGCTGGCGGATAACGCTCGCCGACACCGTCGCCGACAACGCCTCGTCGGCCCTGTACGTGCTCGGCGACCAGCCGGTCTCGGTGGGGCGGCTGCAGCTCGCGGAGCTGGACATGACGATGCGCTGCGCGGGCAACGTCGTCAGCGAAGGGAAGGGGGCGGCGTGTCTCGGGCATCCGCTGCGGGCCGCCTGGTGGCTGGCCCGGACGATGGCGAGTGAAGGCCAGCCGCTGCGCGCGGGCGAGGTCATCATGTCCGGCGCATTGGGGCCGATGGTTCCCGTGCGGCGCGGCGACGCGATCGTCGCGGATCTCTCGGCGCTGGGAACGGTGAGCTGCCGGCTCGTCTGAAGCTGCAGTGCGCGGTATCGAAGGCGCGGTCCCCTGACGCCGCCCGAATGACGCTCCGCAAGGGCGCAATCAACGACCATTCCGAACGGAGACATCCCCATGAGTCGAGAAACGAAGCCGGTTCCGTCGCTCTCGCGTCCTTTCAGCTCCGGGCGCCGGCGGCTGTTGTCGCTGCCGCTGCTCGCCACGGCGGCGCCGATGTCGAAGGCTCAGGGGCAGTACCCCGACAAGCCGATCAGGGTCGTCGTGCCGTTTCCCGCCGGAGGCCAGACCGACGTCGTCGTCCGGCTGTTCGCGCAGCGAGCCGAGCCGCTGCTCGGGCAGCCGGTCGTCATCGAGAACCGGCCGGGCGCCAGCACGATGATCGGCTCCGAAGCGGTGGCGAAGTCCCCCGCCGACGGCTACACGCTGCTGTTCAATCAGACCGCGCTGGTGACGAACCAGGTCATCCTGCAGAAGGTGCCCTACGATGCGTTCCGCGACTTCACGCCGGTCTTCAGGGCCTACGAATCGGCCGCGGTCTGGGCGGTGCCGCCGAACGGCCCGCGGACGCTGAAGGAGTTCATCGAGCAGGCGAGGGCTGCCCGCGCACCGATCAACTACGGCACCGCAGGGCACGGTTCGACGTCGCACTTCTTCGGCGAGATGCTGTCGCGGGCGGCGGGCGTTTCGTTCACTCACGTCGCCTACAAGGGCGAGCAGCCGATCCTGCCGGACCTGATCTCCGGCCGCCTCGATGCCGGCGTGATCTCCACCGGCTCGGCCGTGCAGTATGGCGCGGAGGGCAAGGTGCGGCCGCTGGCCGTCTCGGGTCTGCGCCGGATGACGGCGCTGCCCGGTCTGCCGACGTTCGAAGAGCTGGGGGTGCCGGGCCTGGCAGCCGAATCGTTCGTCGGCTTCTTCGCGCCGGCGAACACGCCGAAGCCGGTGGTGTCGCGCCTGCACGAGGTCTTCACGAAGGTCTCGGCGATGCCGGGAGTGAACGAGCGGCTGCTCGCGAACGGGCTGGAGGTGGCGCCGCCGATCACCGTCGAACAGTTCGAGGAGCGGATGCGGATCGCCCGCGATCAGTGGATCGTGATAAAGAAGAACTCGGGGATCGTGGTGGAATAGGCCCCACGAGGACGGTGAAGGAGCAACGCAATGGCCTGGGACTTCGGCACGGATCCGGACTATCAGTCGAAGCTCGACTGGGTGGCAGACTTCGTTCGCGAAGAAGTGCAGCCGCTCGAATACGTGCTCGGCCATCCGTCCGACGTCCGCGATCCGCGCCGCAACGCACTGGTGCGGCCGCTGCAGCAGGAAGTACGGCGCCAGGGCCTGTGGGCCTGCCACCTGGGGCCGGAGCTCGGCGGCCAGGGCTACGGGCAGGTCAAGCTCGCCCTGCTGAACGAGATTCTCGGCGGCGCGATGTACGGCCCCACGGTGTTCGGCTGCCAGGCGCCCGACAGCGGCAATGCCGAGATCCTCGCCCACTACGGTACCCCGGAGCAGAAGGCCCGGTACCTGGAGCCGCTGCTCGCCAACGAGATCGCCCCCTGCTCCGCGATGACGGAACCGCAGGGCGGCGCCGATCCGGGCGTGTTCACCACCCGCGCGGTCCGCGAGGGCGACAACTGGGTGATCTCCGGCGAGAAGTGGTTCGCGTCGCACGCCCGCTATGCCGAGTTCCTCATCGTGATGGCGGTCACCGATCCCGACGCGCCGCTGATGCGGCGCATGTCGATGTTCATCGTGCCGGCCGATGCGCCCGGGCTGGAGATCGTCCACAACTACGGCTTCGCGACCGAGAAGGAGCCGAACCACGGCCACCTGAAGTTCGACCGGGTGAAGGTGCCGCTGGATGCGATGCTGGGCCGCGAAGGCGACGCATTCGTGGTCGCTCAGGTGCGGCTGGGCGGCGGGCGCATCCATCATGCGATGCGCACGATCGGCGAGGCCCGGCGTGCGCTCGACATGATGTGCGAACGGGTGATCTCGCGGTCGACCAAGGGCGAACGGCTGGCCGACAAGCAGATGGTGCAGGAGAAGATCGCCGATTCCTGGATCGAGCTGGAGCAGTTCCGGCTGCTGGTGCTGCGGACCGCCTGGCTGGTCGACCAGAAGAAGGACTACAAGCAGGTGCGCAAGGACATCTCCGCGATCAAGGCGGCGATGCCCCGGGTGCTGCACGACATCGCGACCCGCGCGCTGCACCTGCACGGCTCGCTCGGCATCACCGAGGAGATGCCGTTCACGCACCTGGTGATGCAGTCGTTCCACATGGGCCTGGCCGACGGGCCGGTCGAGGTCCACAAGGTGACCGTCGCCCGGCAGCTTCTGCGCGAGTACACGCCGAGCGGCAGCCAGTTCCCGGACTACCATCTGCAGACGCGGCGCGAGGCGGCGCTGGCGAAATACGGGAAGGCGCTGGAGGCGGTCGGGTCAACGGCGGGGCGGGCTTCCTGACACGCCCGCATCGATGATCCGATTCCGATGCGCCGCGGTCAATCGGCCGTCAGGTTGATCGCCTTCGCGACCTGCCCCCACTGCTGACGCTCGGACGCGATGAACGCGCGGAAGTCGTCGGGCGTGCCGCCGACGACCTCGGCGCCGCTCATCTTCTGGCGGAACTCGGCCGAGGCGATCACCTCGTTGATGTCGGCGTTCAGCTTGTCGATGACCGCGCGCGGCGTGCCTCTGGGCGCGGCGATGCCGAACCAGGAGGTGGCCTGGAACCCGGGATAGCCGGACTCGGCGATCGTCGGCACGTCGGGCAGCAGCGGCGAGCGCGCATGGCTGGTCACCGCGATCGCCCGCACCCGGTTCGATTTCGCCTGGGGCGCCCACGTCAGGATGTTGTCGAACGTGAACTGGAGATTCCCGTTCACCACGTCGAGCAGCACCTGCGGGCTGCCTTTGTAGGGTACGTGCTGAAACTTGACGTTCGCCCGCGCGCTGAACATCTCGCCGCTCAGATGGCCGCTCGATCCCGCTCCCGGCGTGCCGAACATGAGCTGCTTCGTCTTCGCGAGCTCGACGAGTTCCTTCACGGTGCTCGCCGGTACCTCGTTGCCGACCGCCAGCACGTTCGGCGTTCGCGCGACCAGGATCACCGGCTCGAGCTCCTGGCCGACGTCGAACGGCAGGTTCCGGTAGATGTTCGGGTTGATCGCGTTGGTGGAGATGTTCGCCAGAAACAGCGAGTACCCGTCGGGCGCCGACTTGACGACGGCGCCGGCGGCGATCAGGCCGCCGCCCCCTGGCCGGTTCTCGACGACGACCGGTACATTCCATCTGGCCGCGAGCGCGGTTCCGACCGACCGCGCGACGTTGTCGCTGAAGCCGCCGGCCGTGAACGGCACGAAGATGCTGACTGCCTTGTTCGGAAAGCTCGCCTGCGCAACGGCGGACAGCGGCAGCCCGCACGCGGCGAGCGCAAGGACCAGCAGGCGAATCCGCGAACGTCGGACGGGCATCGTGCGCGACGAGTCGCGACCCGGGGAGCGGAAAATCATCATCGTCTCCTCTTCGTGCGTGGGGGCTCGGCGCACGCCGCGCGCCGAGATTTCCGGCGGTGGCCGATCTACGTCGGCTGCAAGCTTGACAGTCTCGAATGTATAGACATAGGATCGAGCGCGCAAGGCCCCATCCGGGAGCCTGCCGAAAGCGTGCCGTTCAAGCGCTCCAGGAGACATGCGGATGATCGTCGACGCCCATTGCCACTATCTCGAGGCCGAGCGTCCTGATCGTCCGTACGTGAACGCCTCGGTGATGCACCCGATCGCCGTCGACGAGCTGGCCGCCGCGGCGGACGAGATCGGCGTCGACCGGCTGGTGCAGGTCACCGCATCGGCGATGGGTGACGACAACACCTATTCGTTCGAGGGCGCCGCGGCCCGGCCGGACAAGGTGCTCGGCGTCGTCGGCCGTTTCGATCCGATCGCGCCCGACGTCGGCCGCCGTCTGCGCGCCTATGCGGCGCAGCCTCACGTGCTTTCGCTGCGCCTGACGCTGTTCCTTGAAGACAGCAGGAACTGGCTGCGTGACCGCGCGCTCGAAGCGTTCCTCCGCGCCGCCGCCGAGATCGACTTCCCGGTCTGCATCCATGCACCGTTCCAGAGCGCCGAGATGCTGGAGACCGCGCGGCGGCATCCGCGCGTGCGGCTGATCGCCGATCACATGAACGTGCGGATCGCGCCGGGCATGACGGCGGCCGAGGCGTTTCGCGACTGGGAGGCGCTGTGCGCGCTCGCCTGCGAGCCCAACGTCTGGACCAAGGTGTCGTACTTCTGCGAAGCGGCGAGCGGCTCGGAGTCGTATCCGTATCCCACCGCCCGCCGGCGCTTTCGCGAGCTGTACGAACGCGCCGGCGCCGCGCGTCTCGTCTGGGGGTCGAACTATCCGGTCGTGCAGCGCGCCTGCGGCTACCGCGAGGCCCTGGAGTTCGTGCGCACCGAGTGCGACTTCCTGTCGAAGGCCGACCGTGACGCGGTGCTCGGCGGCAACTTCATCGGCGAATTCGCGCGGCGCTCTCCGGCATGGGGCGGCGCCGCGCCCGCTTCCTCCACAGGAGCCCTGCAATGAGCACAGCCACGACCGCAGACGCCCGGCGCAGCCCGCTCGAAGGCATCCGGGTGCTCGACTGCGGCACGATCATCGCCGCGCCCTACTGCGCGACGCTGCTCGCCGACTGGGGCGCGGAGGTCATCAAGATCGAGCATCCGACCGGCGACGGGCTGCGCCGTTCCGGGCCGTCGAAGAACGGCGCCGGCCTGAACTACAAGTTCTATGGGCGCAACAAGCGCAACATCGTCCTGAATCTGTCGAAGCCCGAAGGCCAGGCGGTGATGAAGCGGCTCGTGCGGGAAAGCGACGTCGTCATCGAGAATTTCCGGCCCGGCGTCATGGAGCGCTGGGGGCTGGGATGGGAGGCGCTGCGCGAGATCAACCGGGCTCTGGTGATGCTGCGCATCACGGGCTTCGGTCAGTTCGGCCCTTACGCATCGAGGCCGGGCTTCGGCACGCTGGCCGAATCGATGAGCGGCTATGCGCACATCAACGGCTTTCCGGACGGCCCGCCGACGTTGCCGCCGTTCGGCCTGGCCGACGGCATCGCGGCGTTCGCATCGGCCTATGCGGTCATGCTCGCGCTCTATCAGCGCGACGTCAAAGGCGGCGAAGGCCAGATGATCGACGTGGCGCTGATCGAACCGATCTTCCATCTGCTCGGCGGCCAGACGACCTTGTACGACCAGTTGGGCATCATCCAGGCGCGCAGCGGCAACCGCAGCGTGAACAATGCGCCCCGCAACACCTACAAGACCCGCGACGGGCGCTGGCTCGCGATGTCGACCGCGTCGCAGTCGATCGCGGAGCGGGTGATGAAGATGATCGGCCAACCGGAGATCGCCAAGGAACCCTGGTTCGGCAGCGGCGCCGGCCGGGCCCGGCATGCCGACGAGCTGGATGCGCTGGTCGGCGCCTGGATCGGCGAACGCGACCAGGAGACGGTGATGGCGGCCTTCGAGGAGGCGGGTGCGGCGGTCGCGCCGATCTACGACATCAAGCAGGTGATCGAGGATCCACAATACCAGGCGCTCGGCAGCGTCGTGTCGGTCCCGGACGAGGACCTCGGCACCGTACGGATGCAGAACCTGCCGTTCCGGATGAGCCGTGCCGCCGGTTCGGTGAAGTTCGGCGGCCGCAGGCTGGGGCGCGACACCGACGAGGTGCTGCGCGAGCTGCTCGGCATGTCCGATGACGAACTGCGCGGCCTGCGCGAGTCCGGCATCACCGAACCTTCGCCCTGACCCCCGCTCAGACCCGCAGCACCCAGGAGGCATCGAGCATGCAGACGGTATCCCAACCAGGCGCGACGCCGCTCGCGCCGGCGGTCGGCGCGGAGATCCGCGGCATCGACGTCGGGCGCGGCATCGACGAATCGCAGATGACGTTCGTGCGCGATGCGCTGCACAGGCATGCGGTCGTCCTGCTGCGACAGCAGTTCCTCACACCCGGCCAGCAGGTCGAGTTCAGCAAGCGGTTCGGCCCTCCGCTGCGCATTTCGCTGTTCACCGAGCACAAGCCGGAGGGGGTCGACGAGCTGACGGTGGTGTCGAACATCGTCCGCGACGGCCGGCCGATCGGCGTCATGGATGCCGGCGCGCTGTGGCATACCGACGGCTCTTATCTGGCGAAGCCCGATCTCTATACGGTGCTCTACGCGTTGGAGGTGCCGCACCGCGACGGCCAGCCGCTCGGCGACACGGCCTTTCGCAACACGCAGGCCGCGTACCAGGCGCTGCCGGACCGGATGAAGGAACGGATCGACGGATTGCGCGCCGTCAACAGCCTGGCGCATCACTTCGAGCTGCGCCGCCGGAAGAACTTCCGCGCGCCGCCGGTCACCGGCGCAGTCGGCGAGGTGGCGCCCGACGTCGATCACCCGGTGGTCCGGACACACCCGATCACCGGGAAGAAGTGCCTGTTCGTGACCGAGGGCCATACGAAGGCGATCGTCGGCCTGCCGCAGCGGGAAAGCGACGAGTTGCTCGCCGAGCTGTTCGCCCACCTGGCGCGCCCGGAGTTCATGTACCGCCATCGCTGGGCCGTCGGCGACCTGCTCGTCTGGGACAACTGCTCGACCCAGCATCTGGCGATCACCGACTATGGCGAGCTCCCCCGTCTGCTCCATCGCGCCGGCATCGCCGGGCCGGTTCCGGTCTGAACCGGAACCGCTCAATCGTCGCCGAGCGCGCCGGCCGATCGGTTCGCGCGTTCCCCGCGCGCCCGGTAGAAGTTGACGCGGAAGGTGTACGCATCTCCGCCCGGGTAACGCGAGTTGCCGAACACGATGCAGCGTCCGGAGCGGTCGCGAAATGCCACGCGGCGCTCGAGCACCGGGTCGCCGATCTTGATGCCCAGCATCGACGCCTCCTCGCCCGATGCGCGATGCGCGTCGATCGAGATCTCGCCTTCGGCGACCTCGTATCCCTCTTCGACGATCGACTGCAGCAGGCTCGCTTTCTCCAGACGCTCCCTGGTCAGCGCGCCGCGCAGCGACGCCCGGACGAACCGGGTGTCCAGGCAGGGCACGCCGTTCTTGAAACGCAGCACCTGCACGTGGAGCACCTTGCCGGCGGCCGGCAGCTCGAACGTCCGCGCGACATCGGCTGGCGCCGTGATCACGGCCCGCTTCAGAACGCGCCGGCCGGCTCCGCGCTCGCCGCGGACGATCCATGCATCGAAATCCGGCGCGCCCTCGACCGGCAGCTCCTCGACGTGATGGCCGGTCACGAACGAGCCCAGCCCACGATAGCGGACGACGACGCCCGACGACACCAGTCGCTGGTACGCCTGGCGGGCGGTCATGCGGCTCACGCCGAATTCCGCGGCGAGCTCCGGCTCGGCGGGCAGCGGCTCGGTGCGGCCCTGTCCCTGCGCGATCAGCGCCGTAAGATGTGCTTCGATCCGGCGATAGGCCGGCCCCTCCGCGCCGTCTTTCACCAATCTGCTCAACGGTCGGCGTCGACCCACGTCGGTCCCTCCCTGCTCATATCGACATACCGTCATCATGCCCCGACGCTCTGGAGGATCGCAAATGGACGAACGTGAACTTCCGGTGTGGCGCTCGCTGCTGTTCGTGCCGGCGAACGTACGGCGCTTCGCCGAGAAGGCGCCGTCGTGCGGCGCCGACGGCATCATCGTCGATCTCGAGGACAGCATCGCGCCGGCGCAGAAGGATGCGGCACGCGCGATGCTGCCCGACGCGGTGAAGCTCTGCGCCGCTCGCGGCGCCGACATCCTGGTGCGGATCAACCGCCCGCTCGAACTCGCCGTGCGCGACATCGAGGCGGCGGTCTGTCCGGAGGTGGCCGCGCTGATGCTGCCGAAGACCGAGAGCGCCGACCACGTACGGCTGCTCGCCGAGGTGGTGCAGGCCTGCGAGGTGCGTCGCGGCATGCGCATCGGTCACACGCGCTTCTATGCGGTGGTCGAGACGGTGTCGGCTTTCCCCCGGATGTTCCGGATCGCTGCGGCGCATCCGCGCATCGTCGCGTTCACCTGCGGGACCGAGGACCTCGCCGCATCGATGGGAACGGAGCCGGACCCGGACGTGCTCAGATATCCGAAGCAGCAGGGCATTCTCGCGGCGCGGGCGGCCGGCGTGCTCGCGATGGGCCTGCTCGGATCGAGCGCGGATTTCCGGGATCTGGAAGGCTACCGCCACACGGTGCGCGAATCGCGCCGCTTCGGAATCGACGGAGCCTCGTGCATCCACCCGTCGCAGGTGCCCGTCCTCAATGACGGCCTGTCGCCGGACGAGCGCGAGGTCGCGGGCGCACGCCGGATCGTCGAGGCGTTCGATGCGGCGCTTGCCGCGGGACGCGGCGCGATCGCGCTGGACGGGAAGATGCTCGATGAGCCGGTCGTGCAGCGCGCCCGCCGGGTGCTGCGGGTCGCCGGACGGCATGCGGCGGCGGCGCACGGACACGATGCACCGTCCTAGAAGGAATGTCGCTTACTTAAGCCGCAGGAGGTTCAAGCCAGAACGGTAAGTCGTTGAA
>OEIU01001428.1_pt1 | contig 15441 bp, 13 predicted proteins | sample 1539221 | NCBI WGS metagenome assembly OEIU01 (sample SAMN03792071, study PRJEB22550) | activated sludge metagenome | feature: wastewater treatment plant; material: activated sludge; isolation source: Wastewater treatment plant of a petroleum refinery complex | place: Argentina: Zarate | collected...
GCGGATTCCTGAATTTCCGATGGATGCCGACCGAGACATCCGACATTTTCGAGGTAGTCGCCGACCGTTCCCTGAGGCTCTCGAAGGGAACCCCCAGTGACTTGGATGCTCCCTTCGAGACGGGCTGCGCCCTCCTCAGGGAGCGAGCCACTCGAAGGGAACCGCCGGTGACCGTGGCCCCGGCTAGCCTTGGGAGCATGTCTTCCACTGTCGCCCCTGCGGCGGATGCGCTTGCCCGCGTGTTCGGCTACGACGCGTTCCGCGGCGACCAGGCGGAGATCATCGACCACGTCATTGGCGGCGGCGACGCCCTCGTGCTCATGCCGACGGGCGGCGGCAAGTCGCTGTGCTACCAGATCCCGGCGCTCGTGCTCGACGGCACGGGTGTCGTCATTTCGCCGCTCATCGCCCTCATGCAGGACCAGGTGGATGCGCTCGCCGCGCTCGGGGTGCGCGCCGCGTTCCTGAACTCCACGCAGGGCCTGGAGGAGCGGTCAAGGGTAGAGCGGGCCTATGTCGCCGGCGAGCTCGACCTGCTGTACCTCGCCCCCGAGCGCCTGACCGTGCCGTCCACGGGCCACCTGCTCGACCGCGGCACGATCGCCCTGTTTGCGATCGACGAGGCGCACTGCGTCTCCCAGTGGGGCCACGACTTCCGGCCCGACTACCTCGCCCTGTCGATGCTGCACGAGCGCTGGCCGTCCGTGCCGCGGATCGCCCTCACCGCGACCGCAACCGAGCAGACGCACCGCGAAATCCAGAAACGCCTGCAGCTGGGTGACGCGCGGCACTTCGTCGCGAGCTTCGACCGGCCGAACATCCAGTACCGCATCGTGCCGAAGGACCAGCCCCAGAAGCAACTCCTCGAACTGCTGCGCACCGAGCACGCGGGCGACGCCGGGATCGTGTACTGCCTTTCCCGCGCATCCGTGGAGAAGGCGGCCCAGTTCCTCGTCGAGCAGGGCATCCCCGCCCTGCCGTACCACGCCGGCCTCGATGCGCGCGTGCGCGCGGCGAACCAGGCGCGGTTCCTGCGCGAAGACGGCATGGTCATGGTCGCCACGATCGCGTTCGGCATGGGCATCGACAAACCGGATGTGCGCTTCGTCGCCCACCTCGACCTGCCCAAGTCTGTGGAGGGCTACTACCAGGAGACCGGCCGCGCCGGCCGCGACGGCCTGCCCTCGACCGCGTGGCTCGCCTACGGCCTGCAGGATGTCATGCAGCAGCGCCGGATGATCGAAACGTCCGAAGGCGATCTCGCGCATCGCCGCCGGTTGAGCGCGCACCTGGATGCCATGCTCGCGCTGTGCGAAACCGTGCAGTGCCGTCGCATGCAGCTTTTGGCATACTTCGGCGAGAAGTACCGAGCCGGCACAGCCGGCTCGGCGCGATCTTCGGATCGCGATGCGATCCTTCAAGAAGATCGCGCATGCGGCAACTGCGACACCTGCCTGAATCCACCCGAGTCCTGGGATGGCACGATCCCGGCGCAAAAACTGCTCTCGACGATCGTGCGACTGCAGCGCGAACGCAATCAGAAGTTCGGCGCCGGGCACCTCATCGACATCCTGCTCGGCAGGCAGACACCGCGCGTCGACCAGTACGGCCACGACGACGTATCGACGTTCGGCATCGGTACCGACCTTTCCGAGATGGAGTGGCGCGGGGTCGTTCGGCAACTCCTGGCGCAAGGGCTGCTGGCCGTGAATTCGGACGGCTTCGGCACGCTCGTGATCACCGAGTCGAGCGCGGGGGTTCTGGACGGCTCGCGCCGGGTCGCCCTGCGTCGCGAGCCCGAGCGCACGACCACGCGCTCCGCACGCAAGACCAGGAGTGCCGCTGCCGAACTGCCCGAGGCTCTGCAACCCGTGTTCGAAGCGCTGCGCGCCTGGCGCGCTGCTGCCGCGAAGGAGCAGGGTGTCCCCGCCTATGTGATCTTCCACGACGCGACCCTGCGGGAACTCGCGACCCGGCAACCGTCGAGCGTGGCGGAGCTCGGCACGGTGACCGGAGTGGGTGAGTCGAAGCTCGCGAAGTACGGCGACGAGCTGCTTGAGGTGCTCGGCTCGGCCGCCGTTGCCGCACCGTAGTTTCACGGCGGGCCCGTCACCTAGCATCGGTACGTGCGCACTTTCTATCCTGAACTGGAACCCTACGACCACGGCAACCTCGACGTCGGCGACGGCCAGACCATCTACTGGGAAACCAGCGGCAATCCGAACGGCAAGCCGGCCGTGTACCTGCACGGCGGCCCGGGAGCGACGAGTGCGCCGAAGCAGCGGCGCGTCTTCGACCCGGCCCGGTACCGCATCATCCTGCTGGACCAGCGCGGCACGGGCAGGAGCACACCGCACGCGAGCGAGCCGCACGCCGACCTCGCCACGAACACCACCTGGCACCTGGTCGACGATCTGGAGAAGCTGCGCGAACACCTCGGCATCGACCGCTGGCAGGTGTTCGGCGGGTCATGGGGAAGCGCCCTCGCTCTCGCCTACGCCGAAACCCATCCGCAGAGGGTCACCGAGCTCGTGCTCCGCGGTATTTTCACGCTGCGCGAAAGCGAGCTGTTCTGGTTCTACGAAGGACCGGCGGGGCAGCTGTTCCCGGAGGTCTGGTCGCAGTTCGTCGCCCAGGTTCCGGATGCCTCGCCCGGCGAATACCGCGCCGCGTACCACGAGCGGCTGTTCAACCCGGACCCGGCAGTGCACACCCCGGCCGCCGTCGCGTGGGCGACGTGGGAAGCTTCGGCGATCACGCTGCTGCCCAACCCCGACGTGGTCGCGACGTTCGCCGAGCCGAAGTACGCTGTGGCGTTCGCGCGCATCGAGAACCACTATTTCAAGAATCTGGGCTGGTTCGAGGATCGCCAGTTGCTGCGCGATGCGCACGTGCTCCGCGACGTCCCGACGGTCATCGTGCAGGGCCGCTACGACGTGTGCACGCCGCCCGTCACCGCGTGGGAGTTGAGCCGCGAGTTGCCCGACGCGCAGTTCACGATCGTCCCGGATGCCGGCCACGCGTTCGACGAGCCGGGCATCCTGAGCGCGCTGATCGAGGCGACCGACCGGTTCGCGCAGGCTACGCGGTAGCGACCTCGTCGGCCGCGACGTCGTCAGCCGCGCCGATCTCGTCAGGGTCTTCGTGTTCCGGCCGTCCGCTGTCCAGGCGGAGCGTGGCGAGAAGCCCGACCGCGAGGAAGCCTGCCGCTGCGAAAGCGGAGTAGCGGGTCCCGTCGCTGAACGCGGCCTGCGCCTCCTGATACGAGGCGGGGTCGCGGTCCTTGAGGCCGGGGATGGCGTTGCCTGCGCTGTTGACGACCGCGTCCACGATCTGGGTCTTGACGGTGTCCGGAACCTGGCTGTTGGTGTCGAGGCGCGCCTGGAGGGACCAGCCGACGCTGGAGAACAGGATCGTGCCGAGGATGGCAATGCCGAGCGCGCTGCCGACCTGACGCGAGGTGCTCTGCGTGCCGGAGCCCTGCCCGCTCTTCTCGACCGGGACGTCCTTCAGCACGACCCCGGTGAGTTGCGCTGTGGCGAGCCCGATCCCGAAGCCGTAAATGAACAACCCGATGGCGATCGACCACCACTTCGTGCTGGGCGAGATGACGAGCGCGACGATCACAATGCCGGTGATCTCCGCGAGGATGCCGGTGCGCACGATCCACACGGGGGCGACCTTGTTGCCGTAGCTGCCGGCGAACCCGCTGGCCACGAACGATCCGACGGCGAGGGTGAGGATTACGAAGCCGGTCTGGAGCGCGTCGTATCCGAGCACGTTCTGCAGCCACAACGGCAGCGACAGGATGATGCCGTACTCGCCGAGGGAGACGATCATCGCCACTATATTCCCGTTGCGGAATGAGGGGATCGAGAACAGTCCGAATGCGAGCATGGTATTTTTGCCCGCGCGCTCGCGGTACACGCCCCACCAGATGAAGCCAACCAGGGCGAGCGCTGCGATGAGGAACACGAAGGGAATGGGCGAGAGATCGAACGGCCACTTCCAGGACCCGATGTCCGGCACTTTGTCCGTGAACCACCAGCCGTAGGTGCGGCCTTCGATGAGCCCGAACACGAGCGCGCCGCTCGCGATGACGGAAAGCACCGCACCCACGATGTCGACGCCGCGCGCGCCGGGCTCCCGGGATTCGACGACGTAGAGGTAGATGCCGATCAGGATGATGATGCCGAACGGAACGTTGATGCCGAACGCCCAGCGCCAGGAGTAGTAGGTGGTGAGCCATCCGCCGAGCACGGGCCCGACGGCGGCCATGCCGCCGATCGTCGAGCCCCACACCGCGAACGCGATGGCGCGGTCACGGCCGCGGAATGTGGCGTTGATGATGGAGAGCGTCGCGGGCAGGATCATGGCGCCGCCCACTCCCTGGATCACGCGGAATCCGATGAGCACGTCGCCGCTCCACGCGAGCGCGGCGAGTACGGAGGAGAGCGCGAAGATGATGACGCCGATGACGAGCAGCTTTCGTCGCCCGATGCGGTCGGCCACGGTGCCGAACATGAGCAGCAGCGCGGCAAACACGAGCGTGTAGCTTTCCTGCACCCACTGCACCTGGGTCGAACTGATCTTCAGTTCAGACACGATGGAAGGGATGGCCACGTTCACGATCGTGGAGTCGGCGATGATGATGGAGACCGCGAGGCTGATGGTGACGAGGCCGAGCCACTTGGCGCGTGAGGAGTTCATTGTTTTCACTTTCTCGGGAATTCGTAAGCCAGCTTAGCAACTCGTCAGCCTGCTTACTATCAATCGAAAGACGGATATCCTGATCACATGGATGAGTCGCAGGAACCGAAGGAAGAGGACCACGGTCCGATGGGCGAATGGCCCACCGGTCGGCTCCTGTCGACCGCGTCCCGCCTCGTCGAACACGCCTGGCTGGAGGCCCTCGACGAGTTGGGCCTCTCGCACGCAGGTCTTATTGCCCTCCACCTGCTCGGCGAGGAACCGACGAACCAGACGGATCTCGCCGCCCGGGCGCGCGTGGAAAACCAGACCATGTCGCGCACCCTGGACCGCCTCGAGCGGGAAGGCTACATCCTCCGCGAGCGGGATGCGCGGGATCGTCGCCGGCACATCATCACCCGCACCGCGGCGGGGGCGGCGGCCTGGCAGTCGGCGAGAACCCTCGAAGCGGACGTTTTTCCGGAGATTTCCGACCCGCACGCGTTGCGCAGCGCCCTGCTCGAACTGATCCACGCCGGTACCGCACGTCGCTGGCACCCGTAGTAACGTCGATCCATGACATTCAACCCCGACTCGAATATCGGCTCAGGCAAGGTCAGCCGTCGGGGTCGCAATACCGGCATAGCTGTCGGTGGCGGCGGGATCGTGGTTGTTTTGCTTGCGCTTGTCTCGCCGCTCCTCGGTGTCGACCTCACACCGCTCGCCGGGATGTTCGGGGATGCCGGCACCTCCCAGTCGACGACATCCGACAATCTGGATCAGTGCCAGACCGGCGCCGACGCGAACGCGAACGTCGAATGCCGGATGAAGGGTGCGGCCGCATCCCTGGACAAGTATTGGGCGGGCAAGTTCGCCGCGGAGGGACTCACGTACCGTTCGCCGGCAGACTTCGTGCTGTTCTCCGGCTCGACGAGCACGGGATGCGGCACCGCGTCGAGCGCGACCGGTCCGTTCTATTGCCCGCCCGACGAGTCGATCTACGTGGACACCGGCTTCTTCGACCAGTTGCGCGGCCAGTTCGGCGCGAGCGGCGGCCCGCTCGCCGAAATGTATGTCGTGGCACACGAGTGGGGGCACCACATCCAGAACGTGCTCGGCACGATGGACAATCTGAACCTCCAGCAGACCGGTCCGACGTCGGATTCGGTGCGGCTCGAATTGCAGGCCGACTGCTACGGGGGCTCCTGGGCGAAGGATGCGTCGACCGTCCCCGACTCCGGTGGCGTGCCGTTCCTCCAGCCGATCACGAAGCAGCAGATCAACGATGCGCTGAACGCGGCGCAGGTGATCGGCGATGATCGCATCCAGGAGATGTCGAGCGGGCAGGTGCAGCCGGAGACGTGGACGCACGGTTCGAGCGCCCAACGGCAGAAGTGGTTCACGATCGGGTTCCAGAACGGCCCGAACGCCTGCAACACGTTCGACGTGAACCCGTAAGGCCTGCGAGGGTTTCGCGTGGCACGATGGTGGCCATGATGTCGCAGCATCCGGCTCCGCAGCCAGCCGAGAGTCCAAACCAGAACTCAAACCTGCACCATCGCCTCCGCCGGATGGTCGGCCGCAATCCGGATGAGCGGCATCGCGCGTCGACGCCGCTCGAGCTGTTGTTCGACCTGACGCTCGCGATCGCGTTCAGCCAGGCGGGATCGCAAATGGCGCATCTGCTTCAGCTCGGCCACTACGCGCACGCGATCGCCGCGTTCGTGTTCGCCGTGTTCGCGGTGTCGTGGGCGTGGATCAATTTCACCTGGCTGGCCTCCGCATTCGACAACGACGGGGTGTTCTTCCGCGTCGCGACCCTCGTGCAGATGATCGGGGTGCTCGTGATCGCCCTCGGTCTGCCGGACCTGTTCCACTCGATCGATCTCGGCGAGCACATCGACACTCGGGTGGTGGTCGGCGGCTATGTGGTCATGCGGATGGCCGTGATCGCCCTGTGGATTCGCGCGGCGCGCCACGACCCGTCGCAACGCAGGTCGGCGACGACGTACGCGACCCTCATCGCGGTGGCCCAGGTCGGCTGGATCGCCCAGATCGCGATCAATCCGCCGTTCTTCGTCACAGTGGCGGTGGTTCTCGTGCTTGCGGCGTTCGAACTGATGGTTCCGATCATCGCCGAGCGCGGCGGGTTCGGAACACCGTGGCACGGCCACCACATCGCCGAGCGGTACGGCCTGCTCGTCATCATCACGCTCGGGGAGATTGTCGCAGGAACCATTCTGGCGATCTCGGCCGTGGTGCAGGAGCAGGGGTGGTCGCTTGAGGCGGCGTTCGTCGCGTTTGGTGGCACGGCGATCGCGTTCGGACTGTGGTGGGTATATTTCACGATGCCGTCCGGCGAGGTGCTCACCCGGTTCCGGGAACGCGGATTCCTGTGGGGCTACGGGCACGTGGTGCTGTTCGGGTCGCTCGCCGCGACGGGCGCCGGCCTGCATGTGGCCGCGGGAGTCATCGAGAATGTCACGCAGATCGGCCCGGTCGCCGCGGTGCTCACGATTGTGGTGCCGCTCGCCGTGTTCACAGTGGCGCTGTTCGCGCTCTACTCACTGCTGCTGCGGCACATGGACCCGTTCCACCTGCTGCTGCTCGCGGGGTCGCTGGCGGCGCTCGCCGCATGCGTGATCGCGGTCGCGGCGGGGGCGAGCGTCGGCGTGGGCATCCTGATCGCGGCGTGCGCGCCCGTCGTGGTTGTCGTCGGGTACGAGACCGTGGGGCATCGGCATCAGGCGGATGCCCTGGAGCGCACGCTGCGCTAAATTCTGTGTCGCGGGTGGCGTCAGACTTCGTCGCTGGAGTGCGCGGCTTCCTGCGCGGCGATCTGCCTGTGCACATCCTCCATGTCGAGTTCGCGCACCGCGGTGATGACCTGGTCGAGCGCAGCACCCGGGAGTGCACCCGGCTGAGAGAACACGCGGACGCCGTCGCGGAACGCCATGAGGGTGGGGATCGAGGTGATGCCCATGGCTCCGGCGAGCGCCTGCTGCGCGTCGGTGTCAACCTTCGCGAAGGTCACGTCGGTGTTGGCGTCGCTCGCCTTGTCGTAGATGGGGCCGAATTGCTGGCACGGCCCGCACCAGGTCGCCCAGAAGTCGACCAGGGTGATGCCTGGCGCCGTGACGGTTTTCTCGAAGTCTTCGGCTGTCAGATCGACGGTCGGCATGTTTCTTCTCCTTGCGTGGTTCACATACGTCTCAGACCTCAACAACGCTACGTGGACTGCCAGTATTCCGTCGAGCCGAGCCGCCGGGAGAAATAGCCGCCGCTCCCTGAGGTCGCGAGGCCAGTCACCCCTCGCTCCCTGAGGAGGGCGAAGCCCGTCTCGAAGGGAGCACGTGGCCGTTACTTCTTTTTCGCGGCCGCTTTCATCGCCTTTTTGGCCTCGCGCACAAGACGCAGCGATTCCGCATCCGTGATGTCGGCGATGGAGCGGTGCGATCCCTCTTCCCCGTAGTGGCCGCTCGCTTCGCGCCAGCCGGGCGCGGTGAGCCCGCGCTGTTTTCCGAGCAGGGCGAGGAAGATTTTCGCCTTTTGTTCGCCGAATCCGGGAAGCGCCTGAAGTCGGCGGAGGATCTCTGCTCCGTCGGGCGCTGTGCCGTCGGCGCCGGCGGATGTCCAGATCGAGGTCGTGTCGCCTTCCCACTCGTCCTGCACGGCGGCGGCGAGCGATTGCACGCGGGTGGCCATGGAGCCGGGAAATCGGTGAACGGCGGGAGTCATCCGGAATGCTTCGAGGAACTTCTCCGGGTCATAGTTGGCGATCGACTCGGGGGTGAACTCGCCGAGCCGGTCGCGCAACTTTGCGGGGCCGGAGAACGCGACTTCCATGGGGATCTGCTGATCGAGGAGCATTCCGACGAGGAGCGCGAACGGGTTGTCGGTGAGGAGTGTGTCGGCGGTGTCGTTGCCGGTGAGGTGAAGATCCATGGCGCCATTCTTCCACTGACTGCGGCGGGTCAGCTTGTGGAGGCCGCCTGACCGGCGCGCTCGACGAGCGGTTTGGGTCGGCGAGTAGCGCGTTGAGATCTCTTTGCTCCGCGGCGGATCATGCCGTACCGCGTTGGGACCCCGACCGCGATCGCGCCCAGATACACCCCTGTGCCAGGACTCAACGTGAACTCCACCTTTCCGGTGTGACGGTTCCCGTTTGTGGATGCCAGTAAACGTCGCGGCTCATGCCCTGCGACCCGGAGCAATTAAAGACGGCCGCCGCGCGGCATCCGATTCCACAGTCTGCCTAGAGTTGATGGTGAGAGTTCACAACCGAGGGAGCCGGATCATGGATGTCAGGAACAAAGTTTTCGTGGTCACCGGCGGAGGCAACGGGATGGGCCGCGAGGTCGTTCTCGGGCTTCTTGCGCGGGGCGCACGCGTGGCCGCGGTTGACCTGAGCGAGTCGGGGCTGGCCGAAACGGTCGAGTTGGCGAAGGCGGCGGCCGGAACCCTGACGACGCAGGTGCTCAACGTGACCGACCGCAAGGCGGTGCTCGCACTGCCCAAACAGGTGATCAAGGATCACGGCCAGGTCGACGGCCTGTTCAACGTGGCCGGCATCATCCAGAGGTTCGTGAAATTGCAGGAGCTCGAGTTCGATGAGATCGAGCGCGTGATGAACGTGAACTTCTGGGGCGTCGTCAACATGACGAAGGCGTTCCTGCCGGAACTTCTCGGGCGCCCGGAGGCCGCCGTGTTGAACGTGTCCAGCATGGGCGGATTCCTCCCGGTTCCGGGCCAGGCGGCGTACGGCGCGAGCAAGGCGGCGGTCAAACTGTTCACGGAGGCGCTGTACGCGGAGACGCGCGGCACGAACCTTTCGGTGACGATCGTCTTTCCCGGCGGCGTGGGCACGAACATCACCGCGAACTCCGGCGTCGAGGTCACCATGCCTGAGGGGGCTGAGGCCGGCAAGGAGTACAAGACGACGAGCCCCGCGGATGCCGGACGGATGATCATCGAGGGCGTCGAGAAGGGTTCCTTCCGCGTGGTCATCGGCGGTGACGCGAAATTCATGGATCGCATGGCCCGACTGTCTCCGCGTCGCGCGACGGAGCTCATCGCGAAGCAGATGAAGGCGCTGCTCGGTTAGGCGGCGCGGCAGGGCAGAACGACCGTGTGACGGACAGTACCGCCTGTCCGGCTCGTTAGCGGGAACGTTCCGGGTGCAGCCGCCGCAGCACGGCGATCACCTGCTCATGCCACAGGCGGGACGCCGGCAGTCCACCGGTGTAGATCGGAACGTCGTGGGTGACTCCGAGGTACTGCACGACCGTCGCATCCACTCCCGCGCGCCGCAGCGCGGCACCGTATGCGGCACCGTCGCCACGCAACGGATCGTATTCCGCAGTCATGATCACTGCGGTCGGCAGGTCGTGATGGGATGCTGCGCGAATCGGTGACGCATACGGCTCCTGAGCATCCGACAGAGCGGGAAGGTAGGTGCGCGCCACTGAGAGCAGTTCTCGCCGGGCGATGAACGACGGTATGCCAAGGGCACGGGTCGCGCGGAGATCGACGTGGCGGCCCGTGAGATCCACCACGGGAACCTCCAGCAACTGGAACCGCAGCGGCCGTTGCGCCCGTTCGCGGTTCATGAGGGTTACGGCGGCGGCGATGGCACCCCCGGCGGATGTGCCGGCAATTGCGATCCGCTCCGGATCGATTCCGAGTTCGCTGGCGTTGGCGAACAGCCATTCCAGGGCGGCGTGGCCCTGCTCCACCTGCGTCGGATATTTGTGCTCCGGCGCGAGCGCGTAGTCGACGGCCGCCACGACGACATCGGCTTCGGCGGCGCGGCGACGGTAGCTCGCATCCGTCGTCGGATAGTCGATCCCGCCGACGCGAAAGCCTCCGCCGAAAAATGTCAGGACTGCGGGGGACGGATCGGTGCCCTGCCCGTGCGGGCGAAACAGGCGAACGCGCACCGGCGGATATCCGTCGACCGGAATGGTTTCATCGTGGGTGGCGATGTCGGGGCCGGCCGTGCCGACGGTCGCCAGCTCTTTGCGGTCCCAGTTGACTGCGGCCTGCCGGTACTTCGCACGGGCGGCGGCGCGGGGGCCGAGCTGCGCGGAGGCTCCGGGCAGCGACCGTGTCGACGGATCGGTGTGTGCGGCCGGCGGGACCTGTGCGGCCGGCACGCTGGGAGTGCTGCCCCACTTCGGCAGCCACGAACGGATGCGGGCCCGAAATGTTTTCAGCACCTGGTCGAGCAGGTACCGTCGATGCACGCGCAGCCGCTCGGCAAAGAACGGATCGAGCGGCATGCTGCACCTCCTTGGTATGCCCCTGATGCTGACATTACGCGGGTGAGGCGTGAGGGTGCTGGAGGGGCGACGTGCGGCTAAATCGTCATGGTTATGGTGCGCACTGTCGGTGCGTACCGCGCAAATCGTGGTCGGGCGCATCCGACCGTGATGGGGCAGGGTTTTTAGGTTCCCAGGCCTTGGGCGATGACGGACACGATGTCGCGACGCGCTGCCGCGCCGATCGCGGTGGGCAGGAGCGGGTAGACGTGCAGTTGCCCGGCCAGTTCCGTGTAGTTGACATCAACGCCGGCCGCCTCCGCTTTCGCCACGAGGAGGCGAGTGTCGGGGTTCAGGATGTCGTGGGTGCCGCTCCACACGGCCAGCGGGCCGAGCCCCGCGAAGTCGCCGAACAGCGGGCTCACCACGGGATCGGTCAATTCGCGCTCCCCCCGCCACAGGTCTGCGAGCACCTTCGCGCCGGGGACGCCGAGCATGGGGTCCGTCGGCTGGACAGTCGGAATATCCGGATTCGTGATCGTCAAATCCACCGCGGGCGAAATGAGCACCGTCGCCGGCAGGGTCACCCCGTCGTCGCGGAGGGCCAGCGCCGCGGAGAGCGCGATCTGGCCGCCCGCGGAGTCCCCCGCGAGCGCAACGCTGCCGTATGTCGCAGTGTTGGCCCGAACCATGGCGACGATTCGGTTCATGACCTCGTCGGCGGTTCCGAAGGGCACGAGCGGGTAGATCGGCACGGTGACGACGGTGGATGCTTCGGCCGCGATCTGCGCCACCAGCCGCCAGTGGAACGACACAATTTCGTTCAGCCATCCACCACCGTGCGCATAGATGACGTTCCCGACCGGCGTGCTCCGTGTGGGCGTGAGCGTGTAGACGGGCCAGCCGTCATCCAGTTGGGCGTCGACCTTCACGCCGGCCCCGAGGTTCCGCGGCGGGCCGAACGGCTTCGGGCGCAGTGCACGCTCTCGGACACGCTTGCGTGCCACATTCTCGGAAGTGAAGGTCCGATTCCTCCGCGAGGCGCGAATGATGAGCGGGACGAGCCCGTCGGGCACTGACGCCATGCGTACTCCTTCTCGTGCGTACTCTGCCAGCGTACGCGTGACGGGAGGGAGCGAGGCGCGGCTACGGGAGGCGGTTCAGGCTTGTCGCGGCCTGCGCCTCCATTGCGGTGGGCGTGGGTGCTGCAGCGTTCACCGTGAGGTCGCCGAATCCGAGGAACGACGCCCCCTTCAGGAGGGCGATTGTCGTCGCGGCGAAGTTCTGGCCGCTGAGAGTTGCCGTGCCGCTGACGACGGTTGCTTTGTCGGCCAGTCCGGAAATGTCTGTCGCCGTCTTGTTGATGGTGAGGCCGGCGGGAGCGGACTGTGTGACCGCATCATCGACTTTGGCCCGTTCCTGATCCCATTCGGCGGCCGCGGTGGCGGCATCCGCAGCTTTCCCCAACTGGACGAAGAAGACGTTCAATGTCCCAGCGCCGTAGGTGCACCTCGCGCCGGGCTCGCTCGCGGAGCCGGTGGTTTCCTCCGTGCCGGGCCCGAATGTCACTCCGGCGAGTGCGGATGCCTCCTCGGCGGTCACCACCTTGCACGGGTCGTTCGTGATCGCGCCTCCCGACGCTGGCGCCGAGGATGTCGCGGCGGAGGGGGCTGGCGGCGGATTCGAGGCATTGCCTCCGCCGCCGGAGCCAGCGCTGCACGCGCTCAGGGCCAGGGCGACGATTGCGGTCGGTGCCAACAGGATCAGTTTGTGAACACGCATGGTGCGCTCTCCAGTCCACGTGAAATCGCGAATTAAATGGTACGTCCGATCGGCCCGGATGATACCTGGCTGGAGGAAAAAATTTTGCTGGGTGGCTCCGACCGGCGTCGATCCGGTGACCTTTCGATTTTCAGTCGAACGCTCTACCAACTGAGCTACAGAGCCTTGCCTTCCTGGAACAGTATTCCAGAAAAGTAAGGCACAGCCACTGGCGAGAGTGGCCGTGCCTTGCGACCCTGACCGGACTTGAACCGGCGACCTCCGCCGTGACAGGGCGGCGCGCTAACCAACTGCGCTACAGGGCCTAGCTATTAAGTTGTGTTCGGTGACCCCAACGGGATTCGAACCCGTGCTGCCGCCGTGAAAGGGCGGTGTCCTAGGCCACTAAACGATGGGGCCTTCGAAGTAACAAACCTTCTTAGCTACCGACGTTCAAGCATAAGGGTGGGTACCGGTTTTGCCAAACGCGCGGAATCGGCCACACCGCCACATTTCCACGCCATCCGCCCTTGCCGGGATAGGTTCAAGTGAAACTTGAGGCTTGGATGTGCTGGGCATATCGCAAAAGGCTTGTTAGTGTGACAGTTGTTAACAATGTTACTGGCGTGACCTGTGGGGGCGCCTGCCAGAGAGCTGGGGAATCATGTTGAGGTCGCAGGCACCGCGTCGCTCGCGCGTCCTGTGGTGGCGCAACCGCGTGTTCGCGTCCGTCGCGCTGCTGGCCATGGTGTTTGCGGGGTCCGTGGCGAGCCCGTTCGTCGGTGCCGCATCCGCGACCGACTACCCGAGCTGGGCGGATGTGCTCGCCGCCCGCAACAACGTCGCCGCGAAGAAGGCGGAGGTCGCCAGGATTCAGGCGCTGCTCGTTCAGCTCGAGACGGCCCAGAAGACGACGGAAGCTGCGGCGATCGAAAAGGGCCGAATTTACGCGGAAGCGCAGGACGCTTTCGACCAGCAGGATCGCAAAACCAAGGAGTACCAGACGCAGGCGGACGCCGCCAAGGTGAAAGCCGAGGACTCGATCAAACGCGCCGGCCAGCTCGCGGCGCGGCTGTCCCGCACGAGCGGCACCGACCTCACCGCGACGCTGTTCTTCAACGGTGACAACGCGAGAAATCTGCTCGCCCAGGTGGGCATGGCGGCGAAAATCACCGACCAGTCGCAGGGGCTCTACGACCGGGCCACCCAGGATCAGAAAACTGCGCAGTCGCTCACCGACCAGGCGAACGTCGCCAAGGCCGCCCTCGAGGTTTTGCGGGATGCCGCCCAGAAGGCTCAGGTGGAAGCGCAGGCCGCTGCGGATGCTGCCGCGGCAGCGCTGAAGGAACAGCAGGACAACAACGCGACGCTTCAGGCGCAGCTGGCAACCCTGCAGTCGGACCAGATTCACACCGAGGCTGAGTACGTCAAGGGCGTGCAGGCGCAGTGGGGTGCCGGCAACGGCGTCGTCGAGATCAGCTCCCAAGGGTGGGCGAGGCCCGCGTTCGGCCGCATCACGGACGGCTTCGGACCCCGCGTGGCGCCGATCCCCGGTGTGCTGCCGTTCCACCACGGGGTGGACATCGGTGCCAGCTGCAACAGCACAATTTATGCGGTGCAAAGCGGCACGGTCATCTATGCCGGCTGGTACGGCACGTACGGCAACTTCGTGCTCATCGACCACGGCAACGGCATCAGCACGGGTTACGCGCACATCGTCAGCGGCGGCATCAACGTCCGCTACGGCCAGCAAGTGGTGGTCGGGCAGGGTATCGCCCGGGTGGGTTCCACCGGCGCATCGACCGGATGCCACCTGCACTTCGAGGTTCGCGAGTGGGGCAGCGCCGTGAACCCCGTGCCGTTCATGGCCGCGCGCGGCATCAACCTGAACTGAGTCCCGTCGCTTGGGCGGTCATCCCGGGTGCGCAGAATCGGGGGTGCGCCGTACGCCGTGCACCGGATCCGCTGACCGTCTGGTTCACCGGCATTCGAGCGCCCTGACGCCGGCCGCCTGACGCCGGCCGCGCCGCGTTCGACTGCGGCGGGCTCAGTGCCCTTCGGCCGTGAACTTCTCCTGCCCTGCGACGATGATTGTCTCGGCATCCGCGGCGCTGCCCCAACCGTCGGTTTTCACCCACTTGTTCGGTTCGATGTCCTTGTAGTGCTCGAAGAAGTGCTCGATCTCTTTGCGGGTGTATTCGGGGATGTCGTTCACGTCCTGGATGTGCGCCCAGCGCGGGTCCTTCGCGGGCACGGCGATTACTTTCGCGTCGGGGCCGGCGTCATCCGTCATGTTGAATACGCCGACCGGCCGCACGGACACGCCCACGCCGGGGAACAGCGGGTATTCGAGCAGCACGAGCACGTCGAGCGGGTCGCCGTCGAGCCCGAGCGTGTTCTCGAAGAAGCCGTAGTCGGCCGGATACACGAAGCTCGTGTAGAGCACGCGGTCGAGGGTGACGCGACCGGTCTCGTGGTCGACTTCGTACTTATTGCGACTCCCGCGGGGGATCTCGATGATGGCGTCGTAGAAGGCCATGGGTGGTTCCTTTCGTGCGGGCGTTTTCCACCAGTAACGTTACTGGATGACCACCCGCCCAAGATTGACTCCCGCGATCGCGGATGTGCGCCGTGCGGTGCGCGAGTCGCTGGCCGGTTTGCTGCCGGATGCCGCGGTCGCGGACGTTCTGGTCGCGCTGAGCGGCGGCGCGGATTCGCTCGCGCTCGCGGC
>OEIU01001429.1_pt1 | contig 15433 bp, 17 predicted proteins | sample 1539221 | NCBI WGS metagenome assembly OEIU01 (sample SAMN03792071, study PRJEB22550) | activated sludge metagenome | feature: wastewater treatment plant; material: activated sludge; isolation source: Wastewater treatment plant of a petroleum refinery complex | place: Argentina: Zarate | collected...
ACCCTTTCCGGCGGCATGAAGCGCCGCGTACTGATCGCCAAGGCCCTGTCCCACGAACCGAAGATCCTGTTCCTCGACGAGCCGAGCGCCGGGGTCGACGTCGAACTGCGCCACGACATGTGGCAGATGGTGCGCCGCCTGCGCGAAGGCGGCACCACGATCATCCTGACCACGCACTACATCGAGGAAGCCGAAGACATGGCCGATCGCATTGGCGTGATCAACAAGGGCGAACTGATCGTGGTCGAGGACAAGGACGTGCTACAAGGGCGAACTGATCGTGGTCGAGGACAAGGACGTGCTGATGCGCAAGCTCGGCAAGAAGCAGCTCACGCTGAGCCTGCAGCAGCCGATGGAGACGATCCCGGAGGGCCTGGGCGGATTGCCGCTGGAACTGTCCGGAGACGGCCAGACCCTGGTCTACACCTTCGACACGCAATCGGAGGAAACCGGCATCGCCGGCCTGCTGCGCCGTCTTGGCGAGCACGGCATCGACTTCAAGGACCTGCGCTCCAGCGAGAGTTCGCTGGAGGAGATCTTCGTCAACCTGGTACGCAAGCCGAAGGAAACCAAGGCATGAACATCCACGGCATCCGCGCCATCTACCGTTTCGAAATGGCGCGCACCTTCCGCACCCTGATGCAGTCGATCGCCTCGCCGGTGCTGTCGACCTCGCTTTATTTCATCGTCTTCGGCGCGGCGATCGGCTCGCGCATGGGCGAGATCGACGGCACCAGCTACGGCGCCTTCATCATCCCGGGCCTGATCATGCTGTCCCTGCTCAACGAGAGCATTTCGAACGCCTCGTTCGGCATCTACATGCCGAAGTGGGCCGGCACGATCTACGAACTGCTGTCGGCGCCGGTGTCCTGGGTCGAAGTGCTGCTTGGCTATGTCGGCGCGGCGGCGACCAAGTCGGTGATCCTCGGCCTGCTGATCCTGGCCACGGCGCGCTTCTTCGTCGACTATGAAATCGCCCATCCGGTGTGGATGTTCGCCTTCCTCGTGCTGACCTCGATCACCTTCAGCCTGTTCGGCTTCATCATCGGACTGTGGGCCGACGACTTCCAGAAGCTGCAGGTAATTCCGCTGATGGTGGTCACGCCGCTGACCTTCCTCGGTGGCGCGTTCTATTCGATCAGCATGCTGCCGCCGTTCTGGCAGAAGGTCACCCTGTTCAATCCGGTGGTCTACCTGATCAGCGGATTCCGCTGGAGCTTCTACGGCGTCGCCGACGTGCACATCGCCGTCAGCACCGGCATGACCGTGGTCTTCCTGCTGGCCTGCCTCGGCATCGTCTCGTGGATCTTCCGCACCGGCTGGAAACTGCGCAACTGATTGGCGCGAAGGAGCTCAAATGGACTGGCTTGCGCTCAACAGCATGTCCGGAAAGGGCGCGCTTGGAAGGCGTCGCAGCCAATCGCTCGGTCAAAACCTGAACATCGCATGGCCCTAGGCGGGCGGTCGCGAGTTTCCTCGCAGCCAATTGCTCGGTCAAAACCTGAACATCGCATGGCCCTAGGCGGGCGGTCGCGAGTTTCCGGCTACTGGCCGAAGCGCTGCCCCGGAGTCACCAGCGGCGTGATGTTGTCGCGCGGGTGGGCTTCCGCGGCGCGCCGCTCGAGCCAGTTGATCAGCGGCGTCCAGTCTTCGCGGTGGGCGAGGATGGCCTTGCTGTCGTTGTCAAATACGCTCTGGCCGCGGTCGGCGAGGCCGACATAGGTCTGCGAGTCGCGCACGCGGATCATCGCCGCCTCGGTCAGGCGACCGAGGGTGGAGTCGAGCTGCCGGGCCGAGATCGTGCGTTCGCGCAGGCGGTTGGCGATCATGGCGACGCGAAGGCGGCCTTTGCGCACCTCGTCGAGCTTGCGCACCATGTCGATGAAGACGAGGGTGGCGCGCAGGTCGATCGGCGAGGGAATGACCGGGATCACCAGTGCATCGGCGTGGCGGGCGAACTGGCCGAATTCGTGCGAGCGCATGCCTGCGGGCGTATCGATCAGCAGGATTTCCGTATTGGCGGGGATGCGCAGCACCCAGCCGGACGAAAGCCCATAGGAGGGATCGTTGCTGGCCAGCGCATGCACCGGCGCCAGATGCTCCGGCCGCTGCCCGCACCATGCCAGCGAGGATCCTTGCGGATCGCAGTCGATCAGGGTCGTGCGCCTGCCACTGCGCGCGAAATACCCGGCCAGAGACGTGGTCAGCGTGGTCTTGCCACAGCCGCCCTTGCTGTTCGCGATCAATATTCGAAACATGTCCCCATCCTCTTGCGGCCCGTGCAGCCTGTATCGCGGCGACGCTCGCAGCCCCCACTCTACGCTAGTCCTTGTTTGAACAAGAACATTTGGGAACCAGGCGGGTTCCACCGCGCCTGTCCATTGCCCCGGCATGGGCCCGCGTGAACCGCGGTACAGGCGGCACAAACCACAATAGCCCTGGCCAACCGGTTGCGCGATGATGTGCCACCGGCACGAGTTCCGGAGAAAAGCGATGAAGCGGACAGTCCTTGTTTTCGCCCTGCTGTTTTCAGCGGCGGCCTGCCCGGCCGCAGCGCCGGCGCCGACGGCGCACGCCGAACTCGAAGCCTTGCTGCAGGACCTTGCCGGCTCCCGCTGCGAGTTCTACCGCAACGGCAGCTGGTACCCGGCGTCAAAGGCGGCCAGCCACCTGCAGAGGAAACTGGATTACTTCGAAAGCAAGGGGCGCCTCGAGGATGCCGCCGGCTTCATCGCCGACGGCGCAACCCGCAGCAGCATGAGCGGCGAGGCCTACCAGGTGCGTTGCCCGGGCGAGCCCGTCGAGCCGAGCGCTTCGTGGCTGAACCGCAGGCTTGAACAATTGCGCAGCGGCCGCGCGGACATCCACCACTGAAGCCCATGAGACGAATTTAACGAACGCTGCGGCACGGTGGTCGCAAGCCAACGCCGCTGCGCCCGGCTCGCAAGGCGGGTGTGGGCCCGATGACACCTGACCAGACACGACGCTCCCAAACAAAAAGGACGACATGCGCATTGCCATCGTGGGCAATTCAGGCTCCGGAAAATCGACCCTGGCGCGCCAGTGGGGCGAAGCCCACGGCCTCGAACTCCTCGATCTCGACAGGCTGGCCTGGGAACCCGGAAAGATCGCGGTGGCGCGCGATCCGTCGTTGGCACTGGCCGATCTGCGCGCATTTTGCGAAAGCCGGCGAGGCTGGGTTGTCGAGGGCTGCTATGCCGGACTGATCGAGGCATGCCTGGCCACGGCGAGCCTGCTGGTCTTCCTCGACCCCGGCGTCGAGGCCTGCCTGGCCAATTGCCGCGCGCGCCCCTGGGAACCGCACAAGTTCGTATCGAAACAGGCGCAGGACGAGAAGCTCGGGTTCCTGCTGGCCTGGGTCAGCGAGTATTACGTGCGTGACGGCGATCTCTCGCTGCAGGCGCATGCCGCGCTGTTCGACAACGCGCGCTGCCGCAAGGTCCGGTTGACTGGGCGTGCCGACGCCGCACAGGTCGCGCAACTGGCCTGGCCATGAGCGAAGCGTCCGCCATGCAGGCACTGTTCCACATCCTTTCCCCCCAATCCGAAGCGAGGAAGCCGTGAACACGAATGCCGAGGAAATCGCGAGCAAGGTGCCCGAAGTCACCCTGGTCTTCTGGATCATCAAGGTTCTTGCCACGACCCTCGGCGAAACCGGTGGCGATGCGGTGTCGATGTCGATGGATCTCGGCTACCTCGTCGGCACCGGGATCTTCGCCGTCGTGTTCTTCATCGCCGTGGCCGCACAGATGCGTGCCGCCCGCTTCCATCCGATGCTGTACTGGGCCACGATCATAGCCACCACCACGGTCGGTACGACGCTGGCGGATTTTTCCACGCGCTCGCTCGGCATCGGCTACGCCGGCGGCAGCGCCATCCTGCTCGGCCTGCTGCTGGCGTCCCTTTTCGTCTGGTATCGCGCGCTCGGCTCGATCGCCGTCGACACGGTCAGTTCGCCGAGGACGGAAGTGTTCTACTGGGTCACGATCATGTTTTCGCATACCCTCGGCACCGCGCTCGGCGACTGGACCGCCGATACCGCCGGGCTCGGCTATAACGGTGGCGCCCTCGTCTTCGGCGCGCTGCTGGCGCTCGCAGACCCTGGGCACCGCCCCGGGCGACTGGACCGCCGATACCGCCGGGCTCGGCTATGACGGTGGCGCCCTCGTCTTCGGCGCGCTGCTGGCGCTGATTGCGGCCGCCTACTTCTGGACGAAAATCTCGCGCACCGCCCTGTTCTGGGCTGCCTTCATCCTGACCCGGCCGCTCGGCGCCGTGGTCGGCGACTTCCTCGACAAACCCGTGGCCAGCGGCGGCCTTGCCCTGAGCCGCTACTCGGCATCGGCGACATTGCTGGTCCTCATCGTCCTGCTGATCTGGTTCTTTCCGCAGCGCCCGGCCCGGCGCGCGCATTGACGGCGCGGAGAAGCGGCGTTGCGCGACAAGTCGTCGAATTCCGCCCCGCCATTCGCCCGTTCCTTGTAGGAGAGGCATTCATGCCCAACAACGAAGCGGCAACGCGTCTCGCGCCATCGAATCCCGCGCAATTGTTCGCCCGCACTTCGCAGGAGCGGCATTCATGCCCTACGGAAAAGCGATGGGCATCGCGGCTGGACCAAACCGCGCGACGCCCTTCACCCATTGTCCGCGCGACTAGAGCAGCTTCGCGCTCAGCTTCATCTCGACCGCGGACAAGGCTTTCGAAACCGGGCAACCGGTCTTGGTCGCGGTCGCCAGCTTCTGGAATTCCTCGTTGCTGATGCCGGGGACTTCACCTTCGGTCTCCAGTTCGATCAGCGGGATCATATAGCCGCTGTCGCGCTTCTCGAGATGCACCTTGGCAATGGTGTGCACGCGTTTCGGCACGTGCCCGGCCTGGGCCAGCGCGAGCGACAGCGCCATCGAGAAACAGGCAGCATGCGCTGCGCCAATAAGCTCCTCCGGATTCGTTCCCGGGCCATCTTCCATGCGCGACTTGAATCCGTAAGTTCCCTTGAATGCACCGCTTTGCACGGAGACGTTGCCGGAGCCTTCCGGTACGCCACCTTTCCATTCGGCCTCGCCTTTGCGGACAGTTGCCATGTTCTTTCTCCTGGTCTGGACGGATCGGCGAACCGCACCGGAACAGGCGGATCGCGCGAACCCACGAGCCTACGCCAGGCGCATGAACCGGGAATGGATGGCGTGCGCAGCCGGCTACCAGGGCACCGGCTCGCCCTTGTGGTTGACGAACCGGCCGACCGCATCGGCATCGAAGGCCAATGCGTCGATGACCTTGAGCATGTTGGCCACGGATTGCATGCTTTCCAGTTCGGCGCCTTCTCCACCCATGTCGGTCCTGACCCAGCCCGGACTCAGGGCGAGCACGGCGATCCTGCGTTCGGCCAGGGCATGGCCGAGCATGCGCATCGCCATGTTGAGCGCGGCCTTGCTGATGTTGTAGCTCGGCGTACCGAAGCGCGCGGCGCGCTGGATCGAGCCCAGGCCCGAACTGATCGCGATGACCTTGCCGCCATCGGCCAGCCGCGGGGCCAGTGCCTGGGTCAGCAGGAACGGGCCCTGGGCATTGGTGGCAAAGGCCTGCTCGATCGCCTTCGCCTCGACCTTGCCGAATGTCTCGCCCGGGGTCAGCACGCCGGCATTGTTGATGAGCACGTCGATCTTCAGGTCGAGCATGCCGATCTCACTGGCGATCCCGGTCATCGAGCGAGGCTCGGCGACGTCGAGCGGCAGGACCTTGAGATGTCCGGGGTACTGGCCGCTGAGGTGGTTCAGTTCAGAAGCGCGTGCCGCGTGCCGACAGGCAGCAACAACGCGATCGCCACGGGCCAGGATCTGCCTGACGAATTCCAGCCCGATGCCGCGGTTGGCTCCGGTTACCATGAACTGGGTCATGTCGTTCTCCTCGCTGACGGCGCCGCCGGTGAACTTTCGCCGTGCGCTGCCAGTCTACCGGAGCCCGTGACCTGCGACCGATGCCCCTTCCTGGCGGCACGGCGTAGCCTGCATGATTCCGCAAGAACCCCCTTCAACGATCAGGATTCCGCATGCGCAAGCATCTGTACGCCGCCCTGCTTTCCCTCGGTTTCGTCGGCGCTGCCAGCGCGGTCGGCGCCGCCAGCGACAGCGTCGACATTCCGTTCACCCGCTTCACCCTGCCCAACGGCCTGACCGCCATCGTGCACGAGGACCACAAGGCACCCGTGGTCGCGGTGAGCATCTGGTACCACGTCGGTTCGGCCGACGAACCGGCCGGCAAGACCGGCTTCGCGCATCTGTTCGAACACCTGATGTTCTCCGGTTCGGAAAACCGCAAGGGCACCTACTTCGAACCCTTCGAGCAGGTCGGCGCGACCGACATGAACGGCACCACCTGGTTCGATCGCACCAATTACTTCGAGACGGTGCCGACCACCGCGCTCGACATGGCGCTGTGGATGGAATCGGATCGCATGGGCCACCTGCTCGGCGCGATCGGCCAGAAGGAACTCGATACGCAGCGCGGCGTCGTGCAGAACGAGAAGCGCCAGGGCGAGAACCGTCCCTACGGGCGCACCGACGAGAACATCCTGGCCAACGCGTTTCCGGCCAATCATCCCTACCACCACGACACGATCGGCTCGATGGCCGATCTCGACGCCGCCTCGCTGGCCGACGTCAAGCAGTGGTTCTCCGACTACTACGGCGCCGCCAACACGACCATCGTGCTGGCCGGCGACATCACGCCGCAGCTTGCGCGCCAGAAGCTGATGACCTACTTCGGCGATATTTCGGCCGGACCGCCGGTGCCGCGCCAGCAGCCCTGGGTTGCCGCACGCGAAACGTCCACGCGCGGCGAACAGAAGGACCATGTCGCCCAGGTCCGCATCATCCGCGAATGGAACGTCGCCCAGCTCGGCCACGCCGACGAACCGCTGCTCGAACTCGCCGCCGACGCGCTCGGCGGCGGCAAGACTTCGCGCCTCTACCAGCGCCTGGTCTACAAGGACAAGCTGGTCGACAGCGTTTCGGTCGAGGTGCAGCCGTTCGCGCTGGCCAGCCAGTTCGTGCTGACCGCCGACATCAAGCAGGGCGTCGACCCGGCCACGGTCGAGAAGGCGGTGGCCGAGGAGTGGGCGAAGTTCCTCAAGGACGGGCCGACCGAGGAGGAACTCGAGCGCTCGCGCATGTCGAGCCGCGCGGGCTTCATCCGTGGCCTCGAGAAGGTCGGCGGATTCAGCGGCAAGGCGACCGTGCTGGCCGAATCGCAGGTCTATCGCGGCGACCCGGGCGCCTACAAGCTCGACCTCGAGCGCATCCAGGCGGCGACCGTGGACTCGGTCAAGGCGGCTGCGAATCGCTGGATCGCCCGCGGCGACTATACGCTGACCGTGGTGCCGGCGGCCGAAGGCGAAACAATCGACGAATCGGCACCGAAAGGTTTGCCGGCGGCCGAAGGGAAACCGAAGCCGGTCGTTCCGGACCAACCCGACTATGGCACGGCGAAAAGCGATCTCGACCGCAGCCAGGGGGTGCCCAAGGTCACCGACTTTCCCGACCTCAGTTTCCCCGAAATCCAGCGCGGCACGCTGAAAAACGGCATCGAAGTCGTGCTCGCCGAGCGCCACACGATTCCGGTCGTGCAACTGCAGCTGCAGTTCGACGCCGGCTACGCCAGCGACCAGGGCCGCAAGCTCGGCACCTCGTCGTTTGCCATGGCCATGCTCGACGAGGGCACCGAGACCCTGGATTCCGTCGAGATCGCGCGGCGCAGCGAACGACTCGGCGCGCGCATCGGGGCCGGCTCGGGCCTCGACAGTTCGGCCGTCAGCCTGAATGCGCTGGACTCGCAGCTCGAGCCGTCGCTGGCGCTGTTCGCCGACGTCGTGCGCAATCCGGCGTTCCGCCCGGCCGATGTCGAGCGCATCCGCGGCCAGTGGCTGGCCGACATCGCGCAGGAAAAGACCCAGCCGACCGGCATCGCCCTGCGCACGCTGCCACCGCTGCTCTACGGTGACAACCACGCCTACGGCATTCCGTTCACCGGCAGCGGCACCGAGGCCTCGATCCGCTCGCTCGACGTCAAGGACTTGCGTCGCTTCCACCGTGACTTCATCCGTCCCGACAACGTCCGCATCCTCGTTGCCGGCGACACGACGATGGCCGCGATCACTGCGCAGCTCGACAAGGTCTTCGGCGACTGGAAGGTCGCCGAGACACCGGTGCCGGCGAAGGCGATCGGCCATGTCGACGCGCAAAAGAAGGTCCGCGTGTTCCTCGTCGATCGCCCCGACTCACCGCAGACCCTGATCCTGACCGGCTCGCTCGCGCCCTCGACCAAGGCGCCGAACAACCTCGAGATCCAGACCATGAACGGCGCGTTCGGCGGCACCTTCACGTCGCGCCTGAACATGAACCTGCGCGAAGACAAGCGCTGGGCGTACGGCGCATCGAGCTTCCTGCAGGATGCGATCGGGCAACGCCCGTTCATGACCTATGCCTCGGTGCAGACCGACAAGACCGCCGAGTCGGTCGCCGAGATTCTCAAGGAAGCCCGCGCCGTCATCGGCGACAGGCCGCTGACCGACGTCGAGATCGGCAAGATCAAGACCCAGCGCGTGCGCGCCCTGCCCGGCAGCTTCGAGACCACCGCCTCGGTGCTCGGCATCCTCTCCGGCAATTCGCTGTACGGGCGCCCGGACAACTACGTGCAGACGCTCAAGTCGAGGATCGAAGGCCAGAAGGACGCCGACGTCGAAGGCGCGGCGCGCGAAGTGATCCAGCCCGACGCGCTGACCTGGGTCATCGTCGGCGACCTCAAGCAGATCGAGAAACCCGTGCGCGCGCTCAAGCTCGGCGAGGTCAAGGTGCTCGATGCCGATGGCAAGGTGGTGCGCTGAGGGCGACCTCTCGGTCGCGGATGGGCGCCGCTCAGGCGCCCACTGGCTGCTCGTCGTCCCGGCGTAGGCCGGACTGCGGAGGCAAGATGCCGATGCGAACATCCGCTTGGCGAATGGCCCGAAGGGCAAGCTGCGGATGCAGCGCGTCACCCAGTTCCTCGCCTGTTCTGGATATTGACGCCGCTTCGCGGCGCGGCATCCATGCCGTTCTTTTACTCGCCGATGGCGAGTGAAAGCTTTGCTTCAAAAACGCGCCGCGGAGCGACTCAATGATCGAGCAGAAGCGAGGAGCTGGGTCCCTCGCTCCGATGGGACGAGGAAGTGGAAGGCCTTATTCCGGTCATCCGCGTCCATTCAGCCACCATTCCCTAAACTTCCCCGCGACCCCTCGCGCCCCATGAGTCGATCACCATGAAACACCTGATCCCGATCCTGCTGATCCTGCCGCTGGCCGCCTGCAGCTGGGGCATCAAGCTCGATTCCGCGGGCAAGAACGTCCGCGTCGCCTGGAACGACGACGTCAGCGGTTGCCGCGACATGGGCAGGATCACGGTGTCCGTGCTCGACAAGGTCGGACCGGTCAATCGCAGCCAGATCAAGATCAACGACGAGCTCGAAGTCATGGCGCGCAACGAGGCGGCCGGCATGCAGGCCGACACGATCCGCCCGCTGGGCGACGCGCGCGATGGCGAACAGGGCTGGCAGGCCTATGCCTGCGCTGCCGGGCGCGCGCCGGCGCCGAGGTCACCCGGCGCCAAGTCCGCGGACGAACCCGTCGAGACCTATCCGATCAAGGACAACTAGGGGGCTGCTCCCCCCGCTGAAATCCTGACCGGCAGGCAGAGGCCGGGACCCCGCTTCCGCTGCGCATGGCGGCTTGCGGCGGCCGCGGCATCCGGGTCAACTGACCCGAACCAGGGCGAATACGCTCGAAATTGATCGGGCGCTGCTGCACACTTCTTCCCCAGGGGCCGCCGCCGTGCGGCGCGACACTCGGAAGAACGCCAGGCGCATGCAGATTCTGCTGACCGGAGCCACCGGATTTCTCGGCCGCGCCATTGCCGCGGTGCTGGTCGAGCGCGGCCACGAGGTGCGTGCGCTTGTACGCGCGGAGAACCGCGAGCTCGCCACGCTCGGAGTCCGGCAGCAACGCGGCCTGGTCAGCACCTTCGAGGATGTCTGCGTCGCCGCTGAAGGCTGCGAGGCGATCGTGCATGCCGCCGGCTGCAGCGACCCGCTGGCCAGCGTCGAGGAATTCCACGAAGCCAACGTGCGTTCGACCGACTGCGTGCTCGGTGCCTGCGAACTGGTCGGCGTGCCGCGCCTGCTGCTGACCTCGTGCGCCAACGCGGTGATCGGCCACGCCGATCTCGCAGGCGTCGACGAGCGCCAGGCCTATCCGCCGCGCTGGCCATCGGCCTACGGGCATACCAAGGCGCTGGCCGAACAGCGCGTGCTGGCGGCCAATGGCGAGCGCCTGGCGACCTGCGTGCTGCGTCCGCACCTGCTCTGGGGCACCGGCGAGGCGCGCATCCTGCCTGCCCTGATCGATCTTGCCCGGCGCGGCAAGCTGCGCCTGTTCGGCGAACCGGACCGCAAGATCGATCCCTGCCATGTCGACAACGCCGCCCATGCCCACGGCCTCGCGCTGGACAAGCTCGAGCCCGGGTCGCCGGTGGCCGGCAAGGTTTATTTCATCGGCCAGGGCGAACCGATGAGCATCGAGGGTTTCCTCAACGCGCTGTTGCGCGCCGGCGGGTTTCCGCCGGAGAAGCGCCGCCTGGCCTCGCTGACCGCGCACGCGCTGGCGACGGCCGCGCGTGCCGGCGCCGACAGCACCTCGCCGCTGATCAATCCCTACCTGCTCGAGCTGTTCAGCCATGCCAGCTGGTTCAGCCTGAACGCCGCAAAGCGCGACCTGGGCTACGCACCCAGGCTGAGCACGGCGGAAGGCATGAGCCGCCTGTTCACCGCACTGACGCGCGAGCGCATGCAGAGCCGCACGCCCTGACCATCGAAGCACGGCGCGCCGCCTCCACCACGACGCGCGTCCGCGCTCGCCGGAACCGATGGCCGATCCGGCAGATGCCTTAGAATGCACCGATGAGCAATTCCGAAGCCAACGTCGCGCGCGCGCCGAATCCAGTCCTCAAGGTGCTCGGTCGCGGCCTCGAAACCGCGCTCAACCATGCCCTGAGCCTCGACGCGGAGACGCGCGACGCCCTCGGTGCGCTCGACGGGCGTGCGCTGCGCGTGGATTTCCGCGGCACCGGGCTGGCCATGCGCGTTGCCGTGGATGGCGAACATCTGCGCGTCGGGCCGGCCTTCCAGGGCGACAACCAGTTGCGCGTCTCGGCGACGCCCGGCGGCCTGCTCGGCATGGCCTTTGCGCGCTTGCGCGGCGATGCCGATGTCGCGATTCCGCCGGGTCAGGTCGAAATCGCCGGCGACGCCGAACTGGCCCGGCGCATCGAGCGCCTGGCCACGCGTTTCGAACCTGATATCGATGAAGCGTTCGCGCGCGCATTCGGCGATGTCGTCGGCTTCCAGATCGCCAAGCGTTTGCGCAGCGGGCTCGCTGCCGCACGCAAGTCGGCCAAGGGCCTGGCGCGCGACACCGCCGACTATCTGGTCGAGGAGAGTCGCGACCTGATCGCCAGGCCCGAAATGGAACAGTTCCTCGACGAGGTCGATGAGGTCCGCGAGCGCGGCGACCGCCTCGAAGCGCGCGTCAAGCGGCTGGCGGCGGCGCGCGACGCATGATGACCTCACTGCGCCTGCTCCCGCGCGTTTTGCGCATCGCCGCCGTGCTCGTGCGCTATCGGCTCGACGATGTCATCGACGATGCCCACCGCTTCCGCGTCCTGCGCTGGGCGCGGCTGGTCGTGCCGCGCGCTCCGGCCGACGTTGCAGCGCTGCCGCGCGGCGCGCGACTGGTCCTCGCCCTGACCGAGCTCGGGCCGATCTTCGTCAAGTTCGGCCAGATCCTTTCGACCCGGCGCGACCTGCTGCCGGCCGACATCGCCGACGAACTGACCGCGCTGCAGGACAAGGTCACGCCCTTTGCCGGCAGCGTCGCGCGCGCGCAAGTCGAGCATGCGCTTGGCGCGCCGATCACGGAACGGTTCGCCGGTTTCGACGAGCAGCCGCTGGCTTCGGCCTCGATCGCCCAGGTGCACGCGGCGCAGTTGCCCGGCGGCCGCGAGGTCGTGGTCAAGGTGCTGCGCCCCGACATCCAGCTGCGCATCCAGCGCGACATCGAATTGCTGCGCGCGCTCGGCGAGCTGGCCAACCGCGTGCACCCTAACGCCGACAAGATCCGCCCGCTCGAAGTGGTCGCCGAGATCGAGTCGACCCTGCTCAACGAACTCGACCTGCAGCGCGAAGGCGCCAATGCGAGCCTGCTGCGGCGCAATTTCCTCGATTCCGACGATCTCTACGTCCCCGAGGTGATCTGGTCGCACACGACGGCCGGCATCCTCACCCTCGAGCGCGTGCGCGGCATCCCGGTCGACGATCTCGCCGCCCTCGATGCGGCCGGGATCGACCGTGCCCGGCTCGCCGAGAAGGGCGTTCAACTGTTCTACACGCAGGTCTTCCGCGACAATTTCTTCCATGCCGACGCGCATGCCGGCAACATCTGGGTGGACGCCTCGCGACGCGACAACCCGCGCTTCATCGCGCTCGATTTCGGCATCATGGGCACGCTGCCCGAGCAGGACCAGTACTGGCTGGCGGAGAACTTCCTCGCCCTGTTCAACCAGGACTACAAGCGCATCGCCGAATTGCACCTGCGCGCCGGCTGGATGCCCGCCAACGTGCGCATGGACGAACTCGAGTCGGCGATCCGCGCCGTATGCGAGCCGTACTTCACGCGGCCCCTGAGCGAGATCTCGCTGGCCGCGGTGGTGGTCAAGCTGTTCCAGGTCGCGCGCCGCTACCAGCTGACCCTGCAACCACAGCTGATCCTGCTGCAGAAGACCCTGCTCAACATCGAGGGTGTCGGCCGCCTACTGCATCCGACCATCGACATCTGGGCGACTGCACGCCCGGTTCTCGAACAGATCTGGTGGAAGCGACGCGGGCCGAGGGCGATGCTCAAGCGCCTGCGCCGGCGCGTGCCCGAATGGCTGGCCGCCGCACCGGACATGCCCCAGCTCGTGCACGCTTATCTCGAACAGGTGACCAGCGGCAAGCTCGAGGTGCGCATCGCCTCGGAAGACCTGCGCCGGCTCGAGGCGAACTCACGGCGCGGTCCGCAGCTAGCCGTGTACCTGACCCTCGGCGCCACGTTTGCGATCTGTGCGGTGCTACTGCAGATATTCGACACGCATACCGCGCGCTTTGCAGGACTCAGCGTCTCGGCGATGGCCACGGCGGCGATATCGGCGATCGGATTTATCGCCGCATTGCGTGCGCGCTAGCCGCTTGCCGCTTGCCGCTTGCCGCTTGCCGCTTGCCGCTTGCCGCTTGCCGACAAGAGCATCCGCCTGAAGGCGCTCCTGCAGGAAGCAGCTTTTTCTCTTATGTAGGAGCGCCTTCAGGCGCGATGCTTTTCGGGCTCGAATAGATTCGAACACGCCATCAAACGGACTCCTTCCCCCATGATCCTGCACATCGACGAGCACATCGTCGTCGTCGACAAGCCGGCCGGCATGCCGGTGCATCGCAGCCGGCTGGTCAACGATGGCGACGTCTACCTGATCGATGTCGTGCGCGGGCTGGTCGATGGGCCCCTGCACCTGATCCACCGCCTCGATCGCGCGACCAGTGGCGTCCTCCTGATCGGGCGCAGCAGCGAAGTCGCCGGCACGCTCGGCCGCCAGTTCATGCAACGCGAGGTCGAGAAGACCTACCTGGCCGTCTGCCGCGGCTGGCCGCAGGAAACCGGCGAGATCGACTATCCCTTGCCCGGCGTGCGCGAGAACAGCGAGCGCAAGCCGGCGCTGACGCGCTGGCGGCGCCTGCATACGATCGAAGTGCCGATTGCGATCAACCGCTATCCGCAACAGCGCTATGCCCTCGTCGACGTCTCGCCGGAGACCGGGCGCTACCGGCAGATCCGCCGGCATTTCGCCCACCTGCGCCATCCGCTGATCGGCGATACCAGTCATGGGCGCACCGAACACAATCGCCTGTTCAAGCAGCATTTCGGCGTGCATCGCCTGCTCCTGCATGCCCGGAGCCTCGTCTTCGACCATCCGGTCGAGGCACGACGCATCAGCATCGACGCGCCACTCGATGCGGAATTCAGCGGCCTGCTGGAGCGCTTTGGATGGTCGATCCTGTAGGAGCCCCTTCAGGGGCGATGCTCTTGTGGGATCGGGAAAAGGAGCATCGCCCCTGAAGGGGCTCCTACAGGAGATGTGCAGCCCGGATAGAATGGCGGCATGCTCGAGATCGACGCCCAGCTGCAGATACCCGATGACGAACTGGTCGAGCGCTTCGTGCGTTCCTCCGGGCCGGGCGGACAGAACGTCAACAAGGTCGCCAGCGCGGTCGAGTTGCGCTTCGACGTCGCGCGTTCGCCGTCGCTGCCCGAGGCGCTGCGTGAACGGCTGCTGGCACGCCGCGACCGCCGCCTGACCGACGAGGGCGTGCTGGTCATCCAGGCGAGCCGCTTCCGCGACCAGGCCAAGAACCGTGATGATGCGCGCGTGCGCCTGGCCGAGGTCATCCGCGCGGCGCAATTCGTGCCGAAGAAGCGCGTGGCGACGCGGCCGACGCGCGCTTCGAAGGAACGCCGCATCACGGCGAAGAAGAAGCGCGCCGGCATCAAGTCCGGTCGCGGTACGCAGAAGTGGAGCGGGGATTGAAACGCCCTGCATTGCCGGAGCAATTGCCGGCTTCGATGCCCCAGCTTCGTGCACATGCCGGTCGTCGCCTGGTGCGCTGGTTCGTGACCGCCTGCGGCTGGAAGCTGCGCGGGGATTTTCCCGACGTGCCGCGCCTGGTGCTGATCGCCGCGCCGCATTCCTCCTGGTGGGACGGGGTCTGGGGCCTGCTGATCAAGATCGCCATCGGCGCCGACGTCTCGTTCATGGCCAAGCGCGAGCTGTTCGTCGGTCCGCTCGGCTGGATCCTGCGCCAGCTCGGTGGCATTCCGATCGAGCGCAGCGCGACGCGCGGCGTGGTCGAACAGATCAGCGCGCGCTTCCGCAGCCAGCCGAAACTGTGGATGGGCATCGCCCCGGAAGGCACGCGCAAGCCGGTGAAGAAGTGGCGCTCGGGCTTCTGGCACATCGCGCGCGCCGCCGGCGTGCCGATCCTGCCGGTGTATTTCCACTATCCTGAGCGCACCATCGGCATCGGCCCGCTGTTCCACACCAGCGACGATGCCGAGGCGGATATCCAGAGATTGCGCGAGTTCTACGCGCCGTGGCAGGGCCGAAACCACGGCATCGACTGAGTTCGTTCGGCTTCGCCAGGCGCGGTCCGCGCACACGCATTCCCCACACCAGGCAGGAGGCATTGACGTGACGATACGTATCCTCGGAATCTCCGGCAGCCTGCGCAAGCAGTCGTTCAACACG
>OEIU01001430.1_pt1 | contig 15425 bp, 14 predicted proteins | sample 1539221 | NCBI WGS metagenome assembly OEIU01 (sample SAMN03792071, study PRJEB22550) | activated sludge metagenome | feature: wastewater treatment plant; material: activated sludge; isolation source: Wastewater treatment plant of a petroleum refinery complex | place: Argentina: Zarate | collected...
GCGCCGCGGCGCCTGGGCGCTTTCCGCCGTCGCGTCGCCCCCGAGCCCGACGAGGGCGCCCCCGGCGTCCCGCTCGACGGCCAGGATCGGATGGGCCACGAGTTGCGGCTCGAGCCCGCGCCGGACCAGCTCCGCGAGCGTCGAATCGAGCAGGAACGGCATGTCGTCATTGACCGCGTCGAGCACGGTCAACTCGCGCATCTTCCCATTCTGCTCGACCGTGACGTTCTGGAGCGCGATGACCGGCTCGCCCCCGGCGCGCGGCCGGGCGAGCTGTCCGTAGGCCGAGGCGGCGATGGTCGCGAGCGCCTCCGGCGGGAAGCCCGCCAGATCCTCCGAGGGCACGCGGGAGAAGAGCAGGGAGCGGAAGCGCTCCTCCAGGCTCGAGGGTTGGCCGTCCGCCTTGTCCTTGGACGCTGCCGCGTGGGGATCGTTGTCCATCGTCGCCTCACCCGCTCGGAATTATCGTTGGCCGCAGGCATAGCACGGCTCGGCGGGGTTTGGTCAGAGGGAAGAACGTGATTTCCGTGGCCGCTCGCGGAGTCTCGTCATCGGGGGCGGGGCGGCGGGCTGAAGGAACCGGGCGGCGGCGCGTCGAGCGCGGTCGAGGAGAAGGCGCGAGGCTTCGGCTCCGCCGCCGGTGCGACCGGCGCGGCCGAGCTCGGCCGCTTGCGCGCCTTGCCGGCAGCCTGCGGTGGCGTCCCGAGGGGAGTCGCTGCCGCCTGGAAGAGGGATTTCAGCGCCGTGCGGTCATCGGCGCCGATCCCCGCGACGGCCGGGCGCGGCGGAGGACGCATCTCGCCGCGCCGCTCGGAAGCGGCGGTGGATCGAAGCGCCAGCGGCTCGGCCGAGGCCGTCTTCACGGGCGTCTCCCTTGCGGGCGCGGCCAGTTCCGCGGGCCTGCGGGGCGGAAGCGGGATGGCGATGGGCGCGGCGGCCACGGGCGCCGGCGGCGGCGTCAGCGCGGCGCCGCCCATGCCCGGCGGCGGCAGGGACGGCGCCGGGGGAGGCGGAGCGGCCGGCGCGGCCGGCCTCGCATCGCCGCCGAAGAAGGAGAAGAAGCTCCGCGCTCCCCCGTCGCTGTCGTTGGCGTTCGCGACGCGCGTGCGGGCGACCGGGGCGCCGATCTCCTCGTCCTCGTCCTCCCCGCCGCCGAAAAGGCTGGCCCACAGGCTCTTGCGGCGCCCGCCCTCGGCATAGGTCGAGTAGCCCGCGACCGTCCCGCCCCGGGCCAGGATCGCCGCCTTGGCTTCCTCGTAGCCGGCCATGGGCGTGCCGCTGCGGGGGATGTGGACGGTGCGCCCGTCCGGGAAGAGGCGGGCGAGCTGCGCGTCGGGCAGGCGCGGCCAGGACCTCACGCCGCCGGCATCCAGGTGAACGAACTGATGGCGCGAATGCGGATAGAAGCCGACGCCGCCATGCTGGAGCTTGACGCCGATCTCGCGCACCCGCGCCATCGACACGCCTTCCAGGAAGAAATCCATCGCCTTGCCGCGCATGTGCTGGCTGAACTCGGCGACCCCGCGCGAGCGGCGGCGCAAGGCGGCGTTGGTCTCGGGCGAGCGATAGCCGGAATTGATGTGGATCGGCCCGCTGGCGCGCGCCTCGCGATAGACCTGCCAGACGATGTCGAAGAGCTTGGGGTCCATCTGGACCTGCTCGTCGATGCGCCAGTCGCGCAGGATCCAGTTCAGCTGGCGCAGCCCCTCGGTCACGTATTGGCCGTTGCGGCGATAGGTGATCGAGGCCGATTCCTTGGTGTGCTCGTGGTAGAGGTCGAGCGTGCGGGTATCGCCGTTCGCGGCCGCGTTTTGCAGGCTCGCGGTGCCGCAGACGAGAAGCGCGGCGGCGGCGGCGAATCCGCCCGCCATCCGGCGAAGTCGGCGCAGGCGATGCCACGAACGGTCTGTCACACCTTGCGCCTCCCGGATCGCTGCGCGGGGTTGCCGCCGTGGGGGTTAACGAGACGTTAACGCCGGCTGTTTTCCCGCTGCAAAAGGTCTTGGCCGAGGTTGCCTTGCGGCCCCCGGCGGTATTGATGGCAGAATGATCCGACGCCGTCGACACGCCGAAGAGCCCCCCCGGCAACTCGACGGACAAGGTGGCGATCGGGACACACCCCGGCGCCTCGCCGCCATCCTTCTCATGTGCGTGGCCGTCCTGTGCTTCGCCTGCCCCGACACCTGCGGGAAATGGGCGAGCCGCTACGTCGATCCCCTGGTCACCGCCTGGTTCCGCTACATGGTGAGCGTGGCGCTGCTCTCCCTGTTGCTGAACGGCTGGACCCGGCCGCGCATCCTGCATTCGAACCGGCTGGCCCTTCAGATCCTCCGCTCGCTGCTGCTCTTCGGCTCGACGGTGCTGAACTTCATCGCGCTGCAATATCTGCAACTGACCCAGACGATCTCGATCCAGTTCGCGATGCCGCTCCTCGTCGCGCTGCTGGCCGGCCCGATCCTCGGCGAATGGGCGGGCCCCCGGCGCCTCGCCGCCATCATGGTCGGCTTCCTCGGCGTGCTCGTCATCACGCGCCCGGGCACCGCCTCCCTCCACCCGGCGATGCTGCTGACGGTGGCGAATACCGTTTGCTACGCGCTCTATGCGATCCTGACCCGCATGCTCGCGGCGCACGATCCGCCCGCCACCACCATGACCTATGGCGGCTTCGCGGGCGTCGTCCTCCTGACGCCCATCCTGCCCTTCGTCTGGACCACGCCGCCGAACCTCCATGTCCTGGCGGCCCTTGCCGGCACCGGCCTCCTCGGCGCGCTCGGCCACGGGCTGCTCACGGTCGCCCATAGCCGGGCGCCCGCCTCGCTGCTCTCGCCCCTCGTCTATACGCAGATCCTCTGGACCACGGCCCTCGGCTATTTCGTCTTCGGCGACGTTCCCGACCGCTGGACCCTGGTCGGCGCCGGGATCGTGATCGGGTCGGGCCTCTACCTGCTCTCGCGCGAGCGCGCCGTGCGGGCGCAGCGGAAAGGCTGAGCTTTCGATCTCAGGCGGCCCGGTCCTTCGCCGCCGAGCGCACGCCGGCCGCCAGCTCGGCGGCGAGGGCGGTGACGCGCGCGACGGTGTCGGGGCCGGCTTGTCCGTCCTCCCCCAGGGAGGCCCGCACCGCATCGACGAAAGCCGAGCCGACGACGACGCCGTCGGCTCCCCGCGCCACCGCCGCCGCGTGGTCGCGCGTGCGGACGCCGAATCCGACCACCACCGGCAGGCCGGTATGGCGCTTGATTCGCGCCACCGCCGCCGCGACGCGGTCGAAATCGGGGGTCGCGGTGCCGGTGATGCCGGTGATCGAGACGTAATAGACGAAGCCCGCCGTGTTGCGCAGCACGGTCGGCAGGCGGGCATCGTCGGTGGTCGGCGTCGCGAGGCGGATGAAGGCGAAGCCCTCCGCCAGGGCCGGCAGGCAGAATTCGTCGTCCATTTCCGGCGGCAGGTCGACGATGATGAAGCCGTCCGCCCCCGCCTCCCTGGCGTCGGCGAGGAAGCGCTCGACGCCGTAGACGTAGATCGGGTTGAAATAGCCCATCAGGATGACGGGCGTGTCCTGGTCCTCGGCGCGGAAGCGGCGCAGGAGATCGAGCGTCCTGGCGGTCGTCTGCCCGGCCTTCAGCGCGCGAAGGCCGGCGGCCTGGATGGCCGGCCCGTCCGCCATCGGATCGGTGAAGGGCATGCCCAATTCGATCACGTCGGCGCCGTTCCGGGCGAGGCCGGAGACGATCTTGAAAGCGGTCTCGGGATCGGGGTCTCCGGCCATGACATAGGTCACGAGGGCGGCCCGCCCTTCGCGGCGGCATTGGTCGAAACGGGCGGTCAGGCGTGCGGTCATGGCCGCGGGGTACAGCAGAAAGGAGCCTAGATCGAGCCCGACTTGAACCAGACGCAATTCGTGTAGGCGACGGTGGGATCCATGCCGCCGCGCGGCCGGGCGGCGGGGTTCGGGCGCCCGTTCTCGCCGAGATCGACCGTGAGCTTCGAGCCGCCGTCGATCTGCTCCGAGTAATAGCAATATTGGTGCGTCGGGCTCTTCTGCTCGCTCGAGGTGAAGTTCCACCCGGTGACCACCTGGCCCGAGCCGTGCGGCACGTTCTTGAACACCGTGAAGGCGGTGTTCACGGCGGCCTGCGAGGCCGGCTTCTGGCCCTCCCCGAGCTGGCTTTCGGTCGGGCGCGGGACGGGAGAGGAGACCGCGAGGCGCGATTCGGGATCGAGCTTCACCGTCCCTTCCGTCTTGAAGGTGACCGTCTGGAGGGCGTCGGCCACGGCGCGCGCCACGAGGTCGGCCTCGATGGCGGGGGCGCGGCTATAGGTCCAGCCCAGAAGGGCGGCGCCCGTCCCGAGCCCGATCATCGCGCAGACGAGCGCCCAGCCGGCGAGGCGCCAGAAGGCCGCCTTGGCGTTCAGGATGCGCGCATCGGCCTTGATGCGGGCATTGACGGCGCCGGCGAGGACGCGGTTCTCGGGCGTGTTGGGGATTTCCAAGGCTCAGCGCCTCCTCAGCGTCCCGTCTCGACGACGCGCAGGCCGCCTGGGGGAGGATGCGGGCCGGGCGCCGGCTGCGGCCCTGCCGCCGGCTGTGGCCCTGCCGCCGGCTGCTCGGGAGGAGCGGCCTCGGGCAGTTCCTCCTCCCTGAACCTGCCCTTGCCGCGTCCGAGGGCGGCCTCGGCTGCCTGGCCTGCTTCCTCGCGCGCCTGGCGCAGGATCTCGGCCGCGAACGGTTCCAGGATGAAGGAGCCGGCCCGCTCGTCGATGAAGACGGAATCCTCGTCCCGCAGGCGCTCGACGGCGGTCAGGGCGAGGAGCGTCGCGGCGAGCGAGGCGCCGATCGCCGGGATGAAGACGAAGAAGAACAGGAAGGAGTGGATCTCCTTGTCGGTCACCTGGCCCGGATCCTTGAAGAACACCATGGCGGTGAAGCTGTGGAGCTGCGAGCGCATCACCGCGTCGCGGTAGTTCACGGCCGCCTCGCTCGCGGCGCGGTCGACGGCGCCGCGGTCGAGCTTGGCCCGCTCGGCCCGCGCCGCGTCGAGCCGGTCGGATGCCTCGCGCCGGTCGCGCTGGGCGTTCGAGAGGCTCGTCTTCATCGCGTCCATGCGCGGATCGGTGGTGCAGCGCGTGCCGGTCACGCGGCGGCCGTCGCGGGTCGTCGTCACGACCTTGAAGCAGCGCTGCGGGGGCAGGGCGCCGAGTTCCGTATTGCCGTCCTTGAGGCGCTTTTCCGCCTCGGCGAGCTGGGTCGTGCGCTGCGCGACCACCGCGTCGGCATCGGTGATCTGGCGGTCGAGCGTCGCCTTGGCGGCCACGGCGTCCCCGAGCTTCGCCTGGGCGGTCACCGCCTCGGTGAGGCGCGGGCGGAACATGATCTCGCCGAGTTGGGAGATGGACTTGACCGTCACCGCGGCCGCGCCGATCACGCCGATGGCCGCGATCACGCGCAGCACCTTGGAGGGCTGGGTGCGGATCGAGACCGCGAGCGGCACGCGGCTGAACTCGATCACCCCGTAGGCGACCGGCGCCAGCAGCATCATCCAGAAGGCGAGCGGGTCCTTCCCGGCATAGATGGAGGCGAAGAGCCAGGCGCCCGCGAGCGAGGTCGCGACGACGATGCCCTCGATCACGAAGGCGAGCGTGAGACGCTTGTAGGAGATGCTGTAGCCGCGCTCCAGGTCGCGGGCCCGCCGGGCCGCGATGCGCGCGTCGCGCGGGTCGGGAATCGAGAAGGTAACGGCGTCCGCCATGCGGCCTCATTCGGAAAGTCGAGCCCGGTCTCCCCCCGCTCCGACCTCTCCATGGGGCCTAAAGCATGAACCGCGGTGCAATAATGTGGCGGCCCGGCCACGGGGCCGTCGCATTCGCATGCGTCCGCCTCACCGCCGCCTCAGCCACAGGCTGGTCTCGCGCGCGCCCGGAACGAGGGGGAGGCGGGAGAGAATCCCCTGTGACAGGCGGTCGGGGCGGCGGGTCGCGATCCAGTGGCTGGCGAAGACGAGGTCCCAGCCCCCGCCCCCGATCAGCGCCGCGACGGGAATGGATTCGTTGTATCCGCGCCAGGACCACTCCTCAGGATAGGGGTCGGGCAGGAGGATGTCGTGCCAGTGGACGAGGGTCCCGGCGGGCAGGCGCGGCAGGACGTCGCCCACGATGCGGTCCACGTCCGAGCCCGGCATCGCGACATGGCTCGAATCGACGAAGAGGATGTCGGAGGCGCCGAGATCGGCGAGCGCCGGATCGGCCTCCGCGAGGAGGCGCCGCTCGTGCGTGACGCCGAGCCCGGCGAGGTCCGCGCGCGGGGCGGGGTCGATCGCGACGATCCGTGTGGGAAGGCCGCCGTCGCGGACGGCCCGGGCGAGGAAGCGCGTCGAATGGCCCGAGCCGATCTCGACGATGCGCCGCGGCTGCTCCCGGCGCACGAGCGCATAGGCCGCCGCGGCGTCGAGGCGGGGGAACCAGTCCTGGTCGAAGCGCGCCGGGCCTTCGCCTGCGAGGATGCGCGCGAATTGCGGCGCGAAGCCCTCGATCGCCTCGAACAGTTCCTCGAAACGCGCATCGGCGGCCTCGAAGAGCGGAGCGAGAGCCGGATAGGAGCCGGGCCTCGCCTGCGCGGCATGCCGGGAGGGAATGAAGAAGCCGAGCGGGCGCAGACCCAGCACCGTCGCGAGGCCGAAGCCGAGCCGGCGCGCGCGCCGTCTCATGTTTTTCCGCGCCGTCAGGGATGGGGCGGCGGCGGGGGCGGCTTGGTGCCCGGCTCGGGCACGCCGGCCGGGATCGAGCGCGACATGCGCTCGCGCCAGGCGGCGGCGAGCCGGGCGCGCTCGAAGAGCAGGACGACGACGATCGCCGCCGCGAAGGGCAGGAGGAGGTAGAAGAGCCGGAAGACGAGGAGCGCGGCGATCACGTCGGCCTTCGGCACGTCCGGCATCATGGCCACGAAGATGAGTTCGAGCACGCCGAGGCCGCCCGGCGCGTGGCTGATCAGCGCGGCGGAGAAGGAGGCGAGGAAGGCGCCGAGCACGATCATGAAGCCGGGATTGGTCGCCTCCGGCAGCGCGAAATAGATGATGCCGGCCGCCCCGATCAGCTCGAGCGGCGCCGCCACGAGCTGGCGGACCATCACGTTGGGGCGCGGATAGGAGAGGTGGAACTTGCGGATCACCAGCGGGCGGAAATGAAGGAGCGAGCCCGCGACGTAGAGCGCGACGAAGGCGAGGCAACCGAGGCCGAAGACGCGCGCGGTGGTCGGGTTGGCGAGGGTCGCGGGGACGCGGTCGGCGACGCGGCCGAGCAGGTCCGGCTCGTAGGTGAGGACGACGCCCATCAGGAGGACGGTGCCGAGCCCGAAGGTGAAGGAGCACAGGGCGACCAGCACCGCCACCTGCGCGGCCGAGAGGCCCTTGGACGTATAGGCCCGGTAGCGCACGAGGGCGCCCGAGAAGACCGAGGCCCCGATATTGTGCGAGAGGGCGTAGGTCGTGAACGAGGTCAGCGAGACGAAGAGCCAGGAGATGTGGCGCACGCCCAGATGGATGAGGGCGATGCGATCGTACCAGGCGAGCGCGGCATAGGCGAGCAGGGTCGATGCGAGCGCGAGCGCGTAGTGCCGGGGCTCGATATGATACAGGCTCGCCCAGATGTCGGCGAGCGAGAGCCCGCGCAATTCGCGATAGAGGAGCCAGCCGGACACGATCACGGCCGCGAAGCCGATCAGGGGCCAGACGAATTCCTTGACGTTCTTCATGGCCCCTCCGGATCGGACGTCGCCGAGCCGCGCGCGTTCTGCCCGAGTGCCGGCCCGCCGGCAAGGCCGGGCGGACATGGCCTTTCGACCCGAAGAGGGCGCGAGGTCAGAGGCAGTCGCGGCGGGCCTGTTCGAGCGCCTGGGCGAAGCCGTTGAGGGAATAGCGGTCGGCCGTCTTGTTGCCGCGGGCGGAGAGGGCCTGGAGCGTCAGCGTCGAGCCCTTGGACATGCTGCCGATCACCGCCGCCTCCTCGGAGGGGGTCTTGATCCAGGCATTCTCGCCCACGGTGATGAGATCGTAATGGGTGCCGCCGATCACGAGGCTTCCGGGCCCGTTGTTCTTCGTCTTGAAGTTCAGGACCGCGGCGATCTCGTTGCGGACCTTCTCGCCCGGGCGGAAGGAGACGAACAGGTAGGCCTTGGTGTCCTTCAGGTTCGCGGGGCTTCGGCTCTTGGGCTCGGAAAGGGCGTAGCACAGCTTGGAGCGGCCGTTCTGTGCCGTATAGGCTCCCCAGTCGCCGAAGCTCGCGACGAGCTTGGCGCCGCCCGGCATGCTCGATTTCGCCTCGGCATTGGCGGTTTTCTTCGGCCCTGCGGCGAGGGCGGGTGCGGCGGCGAGCGGCAGCGCCAGGGCGGCTGCGGTCAGGAGGGAAACGCGCACAGACATATCCATCGGGTTACGACGATCAGGATTAACAAAGTCCTATAGCCTTGCCGGAAGACCCGCGCGAGGAGGCCGCTCGACGCGGGCCTTTTCCGTTCACGGGCGCCCCGGCAGGCGCTACAGGCGATGCATTCAGGGAGGTGCCGGTGAAACTGGACAATAAGGTGGCGGCGGTGGTGACGGGGGGTGCGTCCGGCCTCGGGGAGGCGACCGCGAGGCTGCTGGCCAATTCCGGCGTGCGCGTCGCCGTCTTCGACATGAACGAGGAGCGCGGCGAGATCGTCGCCGAGGATGCGGACGGGATCTTCTGCCGCGTCGACGTCACGAGCGACGAATCCGTCGCCGCGGGCCTCGCGCGGGCGCGGGCGCGGCACGGCGTCGAGCGGATCCTCGTGAACTGCGCCGGGATCGTGCCGGGCTGCAAGACCGTCTCGCGCCACCACGAGACCGGCGCCTATGTCCCGCACGACATGGCGACCTTCAGGACCGGGATCGAGGTCAACCTCATCGGCACCTTCCGCATGATCGCCGCCTGCGCGGCGGCGATGGCCGGGCTCGAGCCCGCGACGGGCGACGGCGCGCGGGGCGTCATCGTCAACACCTCCTCCATCGCCGCGCAGGACGGGCAGATCGGCCAGGCTTCCTATGCCGCCTCGAAGGCGGGCATCGCCGGATTGACGCTGCCCGTCGCGCGCGACCTCGCGCCGCTCGGCATCCGCGTCGTCACCATCATGCCGGGGCTTTTCCAGACGCCGATGGTCGAGGGACTGCCGCCCGAGATCCGCAAGGCGCTGGAGGCCACGATCCCCTTCCCCTCCCGCCTCGGCAAGCCCCAGGAATTCGCCAAGCTCGTGCGCGCCGTCGTGGACAACGACATGCTGAACGGCGCATGCATCCGCCTCGACGGCGCCCTCAGGATGCAGCCGAAATAGGGACCGCACCCGCCTCTCCCCGCGAGCGGGGAGAAGCAGGCGCGGCTCAGCCCCCGCCGGCCTCCGCGAGCAAGGCCGCCTGGTGGTCCGCGATCAGCGGGTCGACGACCTCGTCGAGCGCGGTTCCGGCCATGACCTCCTCGAGCTTGTAGAGCGTCAGGTTGATGCGGTGGTCGGTCACCCGCCCCTGCGGGAAATTGTAGGTGCGGATGCGCTCCGAGCGGTCGCCCGAGCCCACCTGCGAGCGCCGGTCGGCGGCGCGGGCGGCGTCCTTGGCGGTGCGCTCCTGGTCGTAGAGGCGCGAGCGCAGGAGCGCCATGGCGCGGGCCCGGTTCTTGTGCTGCGAGCGCTCGTCCTGGACGAAGACCACGATGCCGCTCGGCACATGGGTGATGCGGATGGCCGATTCGGTCTTGTTGACGTGCTGGCCGCCGGCGCCTTGGGCGCGCATGGTGTCGATCTTGAGGTCGGCATCGTTGATGACGATATCGACATCCTCCGCCTCCGGCAGGACCGCGACGGTCGCGGCGGAGGTATGGATGCGGCCGGACGCCTCGGTGTCGGGCACGCGCTGCACGCGATGCACGCCGGATTCGAATTTCAGCCGGGCGAAGACGCCCCGCCCCTCGATGGCGGCGACGATCTCCTTCAGCCCCCCGACCGTGCCCTCGCTCTGCGAGAGGATCTCGACCCGCCAGCCCTTCAGCTCGGCATAGCGCGCATACATGCGGAAGAGGTCGCCCGCGAAGAGCGCCGCCTCGTCGCCGCCGGTTCCCGCCCGCACTTCGAGAATCGCGCTCTTCTCGTCGGCCGCGTCCTTGGGCAGCAGCATGAGGTTCAGCGCGGCCTCCGCCGCCTCCACCGCGGCGGCGGAAGCCGGACGCTCCTCGACCGCGAGGGCGCGCATCTCCGCATCGAGCGCGGATTCGGCCAGCATGGCGTCGATGCCGGCCAGCTCGTCCTGCGCCGCGCGGCAGGCGCGAATCGATTCGACCACCGGGTCGAGTTCCGCCAGCTCCCGGGAGGCGGAGACGAAGACCTCCGGCTCCGGCCCCCCGTTGAGGGTCGCGGTGAGGATCGCGTGGCGCGCGAGGATCGCGTCGAGCTTGTCGGCGGGCGGGGCTGGCATCAGACGGGGATCTGGTGGCGTTCGGCGAAGGCGAGGAGCTTGGGGCGCAGGCTGTCCGGCGCCGGGTCTTCGGGGTCGTAGCCGTTCAGCGCCCCGGCGAGAAGTTCTGACAGGGGGCGGGTGTCGAGCGCGAGCAGCATCGCCTTGACCGGGCCGACCGAGGCGGCGGACATCGACAGGCGCCGCAGGCCGAGCCCGATCAGCGCCATGGCGTCGAGCGGGCGCCCCGCCATCTCGCCGCAGACCGTCACCGGGCAGCCGGCTTCCCCCGTCCGCTCCGCGATGAGGCGCAGAGCCCGCAAGGCGGCCGGGCTCAGCGCGTCGAAGCGCCCCGAGACCAGCTTGTTGTCCCGGTCCGCCGCGAACAGGAACTGCATCAGGTCGTTCGAGCCGACCGAAAGGAAATCGGCCCTGCGGGCGATCGTGTCGATCTCGAACAGGATCGAGGGCACCTCGACCATCGCCCCCATGGAGATGTGCTCCGGCAGGGCGGCCGATTGCCGGCGCAGGTAATCGAGCTCCCCCTCGACCAGCGCCTTGGCCCGCAGGAACTCGCCCGTATTCGCCACCATCGGGAACATGAGGCGCAGATGGCGCCCGGCGGCGGCCTTGAGCAGGGCGCGGGCCTGGATGCGCAGCAGCGCCGGCCGGTCGAGCGCGATGCGGATCGCGCGCCAGCCGAGCGCCGGGTTCTCCTCCTCGATGCGCGGCATGTAGGGCAGCAACTTGTCGCCGCCGATATCGAGCGAGCGGAAGGTGACCGGGCGCTCGCCCATGCCCGCAAAGACCTCCGCATAGAGCGCCTGCTGGTCCTTCGCCGAGGGCATGCGCTCGGCGATCATGAATTGCAGCTCGGTGCGGAAAAGTCCGACGCCGGCCGCGCCCGTCTCCTCGAGATGGGGCAGGTCGACCAGGAGGCCCGCATTGAGCTGGAGCGTCACCTCGACCCCGTCCAGCGTGCGCGAGGGCCGGTCGCGCAGGAGCAGGTATTGCGCCTGGCGCCGGGCCCGCAGCCTCACCTTGACCGCGTAGGAGGACTGGATGTCGGCGGGCGGGCGGATCTGCACTTCGCCCGCATCCCCGTCCACGATGAGGGCGTCGCCGGCCTCGACGAGGGCGCTGACGTTCTCGACGCCGCTGACGACCGGGATCGAGAGGGCCCGCGCCACGATCGCGATGTGGCTCGTCTCGCCGCCCTCCTCCAGCACGAGGCCGCGCAGGCGCTTGCGGTCGTAGTCGAGGAGCGCCGCGGGCCCCATGGCGCGCGCCACCACGATCGCGTTTTCGGGAAGCCCGGCCGGCTCCGCCACGAGGTCCCGGCCGACGAGGCGGTGCAGGAGCCGGTTGGTCAGGTCGTCGAGATCGTGCAGCCGCTCGCGCAGATAGGGATCGGTCGAGCGCATGAGGCGGGCGCGGTTGTCCGATTGCACGCGGTCCACCGCCGCCTCGGCCGTGATTCCGGTGCGGACCGCCTCGCGCAGCCGGCGCAGCCAGCCCTGGTCGTTGGCGAACATGCGGAAGGTTTCGAGCACGTCGCGATGGTCGCCCTGGTGGGCGATGTCGCCGCGCTCCAGCATCTCGTCGATGGAGGAGCGCACGTCGGCGATCGCGGTATCGAGGCGGGCCAGTTCCGCGTCGAGGTCGGAGGCGATGATGTTGCGCACCACCACCCGCGGCTCGTGCAGCACGGCATGGCCGAGCCCGAGCCCGTCGGCGAGCGCGAGGCCGCGGCAATGGAGCGGCCGGCGCGCGACCGTCTCGGTGCCGGGCTCGCCGAGCCCCGTCAATTCGCCCGAGGAGATCAGCTCCGCCAGCACCATGGCGGTCGTCTGGAGGGCCTCGATCTCCTCCTCGGTATAGACCCGGTAGGTGCGGTTCTGGACGACGAGCACGCCGAGCGTGTTGCCGGCCCGCAGCACCGGGACGCCCATGAAGCCGTGATAGATCTCCTCGCCCGTCTCGGGCTTGTAGGAGAAGGCCGGATGGGTCTGGGCGTCGGAGAGCGCGAGCGGCTCGGCGCTCTCGCCGATCAGCCCGACGAGGCCCTCGCCGACGCGCAGCTTCGTCTGGTGGACCGCCTCCCGGTTGAGGCCCTCGGTCGCGTAGAGTTCGAGCGTGTCGTCCGCGCGCATCACGTAGAGCGAGCAGACCTCGGAGACCATGTTGGCCGCGATCAGGACCACGATGCGGTCCAGGCGCGCCTGGGCGGGCACCGGCTCCGCCATGATCTCGCGGAGGCGGCGCAGAAGAACCCGCGGTCCGCCCGGCGCGCTTGGCATCGTTCCTACCCGCAACGAAGGCCGCGCAGCACATGCTGCCGCAAGCCCGGTTCGCGGCCGGGACTCTAGCCCTTGCCGAGGCCCTATAGCGAGAGGAAAGGGGCCGGGGCAAGGCCCGGCCATCGCATATGCACCATGTGATTGCATGAGCCTCGCGGGCTATGCGGGGGCTTCCGGGACCTCAGGCCGCGGGCATGCGCTCCTCGACGATCCTTGCCCAGAGCGAGACGCCGTAGGGGATGGCGCTGTCGTCGAAATTATAGGCCGGGTGGTGGCAGCCCGCCGAATCGCCGTTGCCCATGAAGATATAGGCGCCGGGGCGCTTCTCCAGCATGTAGGAGAAATCCTCCGCGCCCATCTCGGGCGGGATGTCCGTCCGCACCTTCCGGCCGACCTTGGCCGCAACGCCGGCCATGAACTCCGTCTCGGCCGCGTGGTTGAAGGTCACCGGATAGCCGCGCTGGTACTCGACCATGGCCTTTGCCCCGAAGGCTTCGGCGGTCGCCCGCACGACCGATTCGATGCGCGCCTCCATCAGGTCGCGGGTCGCGGGCTTGAGCGTGCGCACCGTGCCCATGAGATGGGCGTGCTGGGGCATCACGTTGTAGGTCTCGCCGGACTTGAAGGAGCAGACCGACAGCACCGCCGAATCGAGCGGATCGACGTTGCGCGCGACGATGGACTGGAGCGCGACGACGATCTGGGCGGCGCAGAGCAGCGTGTCGATGTTGCGGTTGGGCTGGGCCGCGTGCCCGCCCCGCCCCTCGACATGGATGAGGAAGCGGTCGGCGGCCGCCATGATCGGCCCCTGGCGGATGGCGAATTCCCCGACCGGCGTGCCGGGCCAGTTGTGCATGCCGTAGACCTCCTGGATGCCGAAGCGCTCCATGAGGCCGTCGCGGACCATCGCGTCGCCGCCGCCGCCGCCTTCCTCGGCCGGCTGGAAGATCACGATCGCGGTCCCGTCGAAGTTGCGCGTCTCGGCGAGGTACTTGGCGGCGCCGAGCAGCATGGCGGTGTGGCCGTCATGGCCGCAGGCATGCATGAGGCCGGGATTGCGCGAGCGGTAGGGGAGATTGGTCTCCTCCTCGATCGGCAGCGCGTCCATGTCGGCGCGCAGGCCCACGACCTTGCCGCTCGCCGCGTTCCGCCCCCTGATGACGCCGACGACGCCGGTCTTGCCGATCCCGGTCACGACCTCGTCGCAGCCGAAGGCGCGCAGCCTGTCGGCGACGATGCCCGCCGTCCGGTGCACCTCGAAGAGAAGCTCCGGGTGGGAATGGAAATCCTGCCGCCAGGAGGCGATTTCGGGGACGATCTCGGCGATGCGCGGATGGACGGTCATGATCGGCTCTCGTGGCCGGGGGCGCTGCGCCCCCCTTGCGTTTCCGGCCTTCATCTGAGGGGAGGGCTCGCCGCCCGTCAATCACCGGCGGGGCGCAGGAGGTCGGGCCGGCGCTCGCGCGTCAGCCGCCGCGCCTCGGCGAGGCGCCATTCGGCGACGGCCTTGTGGTTGCCGCCGAGCAGGATGTCGGGAATCGCCTGCCCCTCCCATTCACGGGGGCGGGTATAGTGCGGGTATTCGAGGAGGCCCGATTCGAAGCTCTCCTCAGTCTCCGAGGCGGCGGCGCCCATGACGCCCGGCAGGAGGCGGATGCAGGAATCGAGCACGGCGAGGGCCGCGATCTCGCCGCCCGACAGGACATAGTCGCCGATCGAGATCTCCTCGAGCCCACGCCCGGCGATGACGCGCTCATCCACCCCCTCGAAGCGCCCGCACAGGATGACGAGCCCCGGCCCCGCCGCCAATTCGCGCACGCGCTTCTGGACGAGAGGCGCCCCGCGCGGCGACATCAGGAGCCTCGGGCGCGGATCGCCGGGCGGCGCGGCGGCGTCGAGGGCGGCGGCGAGTACGTCGGCCCGCATCACCATGCCGGGCCCGCCCCCCGCGGGGGTGTCGTCGACGGCGCGATGGCGGCCGATCCCGTGCCGGCGGATATCCTCGGTCTCGAGGCTCCAGGCGCCCCGCGCCAGCGCCTCCCCCGCGAGGGAAAGGCCGAGAGGCCCCGGAAACATCGCGGGAAAGAGCGTGACGACCGAGGCGCGCCAGGAGGAGGGGGGGGCTGATGCCGTCACGGATCGCCGCCTCAATCCAGCATCAGCTTGAAGCCTTCGTGGCTCATGGCGAAGCCGAGATTCGTATAGAAACGATGGGCGTCCTCACGCCGCTTGTCGCTGGTGAGCTGCACGAGGCCGCAGCCTGCCTCGCGCGCCTTCGCGATCAATTCGCCGACGAACCAGCGGCCGAGACCCCGGCCCCGGGCGCCCGAGGCGATGCGCACCGATTCGATGAGCCCGCGCTTCATGCCCCGCCGGGAGAGGCCGGGAAGGACGGTCAGTTGCGCGCAGCCGATCACGCTGCCCGATCGCTCCACGACCCAGAAGGTCGAGCGCGGATCCGCCGCGATCTCCTCGAAAGCCCTCGCCACCGCCGCGTCGGCGCCGCCCTCGCGGTTGCGGCCCAGGATGTCGTCGGCCAGCATCGCCATGACGGCCGGCAGGTCCTCCCGCCGCGCGGGACGCAGGAAGGCGTCAGCGCTCATCGTCGTCCTCGTCGAGCCAGCCTTCCGGCGGGGCGATCGCGAGGCGCCCGCCCGCGACGTCCACCTCCGGCACG
>OEIU01001431.1_pt1 | contig 15416 bp, 18 predicted proteins | sample 1539221 | NCBI WGS metagenome assembly OEIU01 (sample SAMN03792071, study PRJEB22550) | activated sludge metagenome | feature: wastewater treatment plant; material: activated sludge; isolation source: Wastewater treatment plant of a petroleum refinery complex | place: Argentina: Zarate | collected...
TGAGGTTCGACGGATCAGGCGGGACGAGAAGCGGACCCCACTGCCCATCCGTGAATTTCAGGAACTCCTGAACGTCGGCGTCGAAGATAATCCAACCGGATTCAGGAGTGTGCCGTATCCACGAGCCATTACCGTCTGCTTCGACGATATCCTTGTCGGCAAATCCGAGCGTACTCCAAGCTCCTGTAGGCGTTCCATCGATACGATACATCGCTCCTGCAACTGGAGATGCAGGAGGTGCTGCAATGCTATCGAGAACACGATAGAGGGCGGGGGCTTTCTGCGATCTGCTGGCAACGACCCAATCGGAACCATCGGCAATGAACCAAGCCGAGTCACCTGGATTGACCAGGGCGTAAGAGGTGACGTTCTTTGGTCCCCTGATAACCTTGGAATTTATGGAGACGATCGAGACCTGATTGGCCGAACCGTTGTGACGAAAGCCGACAATGAAATTGTCGCCGACGGTTACGGCTGATGGCAATGTGACGATAAAAGCCCCGCCAGTAGGATCACAATTCAGGAGATTTCCGCGATCGCCGACGACGACCGAATAGGCGCCCGTCTTGCTATCTACAGGGATGATCGGAATGCCGGTCGTGGAGACCTCTGCTTCTGCCTCACTGCCTGGAATGCCGTCCTGATCAAGGATGATATTGTCATCTGCATCGTAGAGACGAACCCTATACGTCCCCGTATTGAGATAGATCATCGTCTGAACGTTGGAGCCGGTAACGGGCTCTCCAGCCGAGTTCAGATTGACGGTCGTTCCAAGGGATACGCTGAGCGCAGCATCAGCATAGACGGCCTTTGGCGTCGTGGTGCCGCCTGCATAGAAGCGATAGTACCCACCGGCCAGCGGATTGTCGTCGTCATCCGTCGCTCGAAAACCAGGTGGAAGGAGAAATTGAGTCATCAGGAGATCCTCGCAAAATCGCCATGCAGTCTCTCGGCCGCAGCCGAGTAGGCGCGCGCGGCGTCCTCAACCTCGTCAAAAAGGCCAAGATGATAGTTCTTTCCGTGAAGCTTGATCTTCGCTCGCCACTTTTGTGTTTGCTTATGGAAGCCGACGCCCTTGAAGCCTGACTTGTTGTTCTTCTGAACTCCACGATTGCGGTTGTTCTCTGAGTTGTCGGCCTCGCGCAGGTTTTCCAACCGGTTGTCTGATCGGTCCCCGTTGATGTGGTCGATCTGATGTTTTGGCCATCTTCCATGTACGTACAGCCACGCCAATCGGTGGGCGAGATAGTCTCGATCATCAATGCTGATTGATCCGTAGCCGAGAGAGTGGCGACCTCCAGCTATCGATCCCCGAACCGTGCTTCTGTTCGGCTTGATCTTCCACCTGAACTGTCCGGTTTCGGATTCGTAGTTCAGCAGCTCGCGAAGTCGCGACGCCGTCAATTGCGTCATGTTTTTGAGTTCCTGGCTATTCGACGGGAAGGCCGTATTTTCTCAGGATGTCGAGAACGCCACTGTCTGAAGACTGCTGAGTGCTATTGGCTGCTAGGCCAGGAGCTGAGGCACGGGAGTTGTCGGCGCGGAGCGTCGGCAATAGTCGGACGAATTCCTCCGGGGTCATGGCCCCTGGAGCTATGTTGAAGTCTGGTCTGTCAAATTGAGCGGATGTGCGCGCATGGTCGCTGACCCGCACGCGATGCTCCTTGCCTGACGGAGTTCGCAGCGTGCCATAGTGAGACGCGGTATTGAGTGCTCGTGATAGATACAGGTCTCGGCCTGTCGCGCGAGCGGCGGCATTTATTGCTTGGGCAGCCGCCGGAACTATTTCAAGCGCACTGGCGCCGTACGGGCTCGCAGCCTCATAACGAGCGCTGGTCTGCGGAATATCCGTTATGTTCCCATCTTTGTCGAAAATTGGCTCTCCTTCGACCCAATCATCAAAGTATCGGTGCTTGTTCGCCTCTACGTTCTCTCGATATGCCTTGACAAAGGTTTCCTCGGATTGTCTTATTGGATCCGCGATCTCTGCTATGGATCGCCTACCGAGTAGATTCGGTGGGGTGTCCCGATTGCTGCGGCCTTCGGTGATAAGGGTGCCAAGCTCCGGTTTGGCCGTCCCAACAGATGGCCCCAGGCTCCGGTCTGGGGCCATAGATCTTTCCGCCAAGCTATTCACGACCACCCCAGGAGCTGAGGCGCTGGAGTTGTCGGCGAGAATAGTCGTGCTGCGTGGCGATGGAGCTTGATTTGCGCCTTCGATTTCTTTCAGCCTCTTGTAGACGTCTCTCGTGTGCAGGACGTGTGGGGCCATGACGCCGAATCCGCCGACAACAGCAGCTGACGCAGGGTCCATGACGCCGTGCAATGCGTACGTTCCAAGCCCTGCGATGCCTGCTGACTCTGCCATATGGGCAAGATGCTTCTTTCCTGTCAGCGGACCGTACTTGGCCTCTTGAGCACGCATGTGCTGCTTGATGGCTTTGGCAAGCAGATTTGGTCGCGCTGCTTCTGAGGCTGGTTTAATCGCGGCGCCCGCAATGCCAGCCCCCAACGGCGCGAGTGTATCCGGCCCTATTTCAGGTGTTCCTTGAAGCCAATTCGCTGCTGTCCCGAGACCTGATCTCGCCATGTTGAGGATCGAGAGTCCTTCAGATCCTTGAGGGATCATGTTGCGGAGAGACCGCAGCGCTCCGCCCGGTCCCGCATACAGTGCATTCATCTTCTGCACTGTGTCTGCCGTCGTAGCGTCAGCATACCCATCTGAAACAGGGTTATAGCTGTAGCCACTGCCGTAGAGGGCGTTGATGGGGTAGGTCATAAGGGGTTAGCTCTCGACCGGTTGAACAGGGGAGCAAACGCTGTGGAAGTTTCAGATTGGGTGCTTACGGGGCTGGTAGTGTGGGTCGTGTTCTGGACGATTGCGACGTTCAACGCGCTTGCCAGAAATCACCGATCATTCATCACAGCGGGGAACATCATTGACGATCTCAAAGCACGCGTCGCAGACTTGGAGTCGAGGTCTTAGCGGCGATATTGGTCTGGGCTGACAGGGTAGATGTCGAGTTCGAGCGGACGCTGGACAGCAGCAGATGATCCAGCACCGATTGCTCCACGTCCAACTGCAGCGCGAGCAGCGGGAGACCTACTTGCCTGCTCTATAGATTTTTGCAGCAACGCGTTTGAGGCCGCTGGGTTCTGAGACATACCGATCCTCAGAAGCTCGTTTGCAACCTTCGGCGTCAGTCCAGAGAAACGGTTGTAACCTTGTGCCAATAGATCTAGGGCAGGCGCCAGCCGACCTGAAGCAGCGTTCATGGCTGACACGACCATGCCTGCCGTCTTGCCAGCCTCGGCACCTTCGGTGAGCTGCTTTGCAGTGGTTGAGTTTCCCTGAAGCGCCTTCCGGCTATCGGCCATTTTGGCCTCTATCACGAGCTGCTTCTGAAACTCGCGATACTGCTTTTGGTTTGGAAAGATAGCCTTCAGCTTCATCTGCATCTCAGGTGAACTGAAAACGCCGTCCGTGCGATCGCGGTTCGCGTTGCCCTTGCGAATCCTGTCGACAACAGCGCGAGCGGCACCCATGCGATAGATTTGGCGCTCGGCTTCAGTCTCAAGGCTGCGGATCGTTTTCGAGATTTCTTCTGGAGACAGTTTGTTAAAATCGTCCAGCCCGTTTTCCGCTGCTGACTTCAAGCGTGCTTCGCCAGCATATCGCTTGAGCCCTGCCTTGTACGCTGGATTGTCGACCGCGTTCAAAAGGTCATTCTTCAGGATTACCAGAGTACGCTTGTCCCATCCGGCCTGCGGTGTGTTGCCCATCTTCTCAGCGCGAGCCGCCATGCCGATCTGATCGTCGAGTTCCATCTTCATGCGATGGATCATCTCAGTTCTGGTCATGAGCCCGATCGGCTTATCTTCATCGGCCAATTTGCGGGCGACTAGGCTGTGAAGCTCCTTCATCGTCGGTCGCTCGAATACGCGTTGCAACGCTGGCGTCATCGGCGTCTCGCGCTGAAGTGAAGGCTGGATTGCCTTGGACCCGATGTCCTCCATCTTCGTCACCTGGTCGTCGATGGCAGCATAGAAGTTTCGTGGTTTCCCAGAGATGGCCCGTTCGACATCATCGGTCAGCCTGACGTGCTGACCTGCCTGTCGCGCATCTACAATCCGTCTCGCGCTCTCACGAGCTGGGTTCGGCATGTTTGCGGCCGACCGCATAAGCGATCGCACATTCTCACCGCCGGCATCCATGGCCCGTGCTGACGGGTTCTCATCAACCATGGATTGGAACCGGGAGGCGAACCGGCCCGCGCCGCCGACATCATCGGCAACGTCACGAGATACAGCCTCGCCGAATTTCTCGGCTGCAAATCCATTAGGGTTCATAGCTCCACGGAATGGGGCCGCAAGCTTTGTGCCAACCGCTCCGACTACGTCGACCGCTCCGGGAATGAGGGAACCGACTGCTGCACCTGTACCGAGCCCAATACCGGCATCGGTGAGCATGTTGACCGGGCCGCCCTCCGATTTACCAGCCCCATAAGCAGCGCCATAAGCTGCACCCTCTTTGGCAGCAGCCACACTACGGCGAGCCAGAGACTGACCAGCACTGCGGGCCAGGGGGCCCGATATACCAGCCCGAGCCAAGCCTCCAGGAAGAGCAAAACCACCCCCAATTTCTCCCGCGTAGAAAGCCCAAGGATTGGTGAGAGCGGCGTCCTTGGCCCGCCCTCGTGGTTTGGAGACGCCTTCGGAATAGAGTTCGCTGATGGGCCTCTGGTCGCCGGTAAGTTTGCCATAGAGCGCACGGGCTCCACCCTCGATCTCGTCCGCAAATCCGAAGGTCACGCCTTGCGCAATGCCTTCGAGAGCAGCCGGAACAGTCCCAACAGATTCGCGTGGCGTCTTCGAGTAGCGCTTAGCCATAACTCCCTTCATAACCTCAGGAGTCGTGCCGTCTGGAAACTCGATGATCGTGCCGTCGGGGCCTTCGACCTCGATCGCCATTATTCAAGCTCTCCCGTTGCGGGATTGAAGCGGAGACGCTGCGGAGATCCGGAAGGAGTAACCTGCGCTGCACCGCCCGCCGCGCGTCGGCGCGCGATCTCGACAAGCCCCTGAACTTCACGTTTGAAGTCTTCGATGGCCTTTCGATACTCTTCTTCCGACTGAGCTTGATTGGTCAATCGAGAGAGCGCAGCGGTTGCTTTCTGGCCTTCAATTTCCGTGATCTGGCCGCCGCCCTTCAGGCTTTCGAATGCCGACAGGAATGCGCGTCCACCAAGCTGATCAATCTTGGCTTGTACGCCCTGGTTCAGGAGAGTCGGAGTTCGGCCATCAATTGGACCAATCACCCGGTTGAGATAAGGGTCTCTCTCAACATCGTTGAGATATTTGAGCGTCGTCGATGCGCCAAGCTCAACCTTTGGAAGGTCAACTTTAGCTTGTCCTTGGGCAGCGCCAACTGCCTTCTGTTCCGCTGCGCCAGATACATCTTTCGGGATCATCGCGACTGGCGGTCCACCAGGAGCGACCGGGTTGGGCCGATAGAAACCCGTGCCGGTGTCGAGATACTTCTCCGCCCGCTTCATCGTGAGATATTGCTGCTGCTGTTCGGGAGTGAGCCGGTTGAAGTGGTTCCACTCTCGGACGTTTGCCGGCATCTCGCCGCCGTTCGCTGCTTCGCGGCGAGCCTTCTCGGCTTGGGCTTCCGCCAAAGTGGTCTGAGCGCGCGTCAGTCCAAGTTTTGCTTCTTCGTCAGGGCCGCGGAAACCTTGCGCTTCCTGCATGAGCAGCTTCGGACCCTGCATCGGGTCTCGATAGATCTGAGGGAGTGATGCGGCGTTCGGGTGCTGGGCAAGAAGCTTCTGCCACTCGGCTTGCCGTTGGGTCGGGTCCGCGATCCTGTCGATGCCCTGGGCCAGGCCGGCGAAGCGCTGGACTGTCGCCATCTGCTGCTGGGTGTCGAACCGCTGGCGCTCCATCCCCAAGCGCTCGCGGTCCATTCCGAGCTGCTCCCGCTTCATACCCATCTGCTGCTGCATGAGGGCGTTCTGGCGGTTGGAGTCGATCGCGTCGTTGATGCCCTGAAATGAAAGCGCATTTGGTACGGCGTACCCAGGCAGGTTGATCAGAGCGGCCATGTCACTTCATCCCTGGAAAGCCGAAGGCCTTCATGGCCGTTCCGGCAAGGTTGAGGACGTTCTGCGGTCCGATGCTCGAGGCCTGGGCAAGCGCATTGCCTCGGTTGATCGCGTTCGCGGCTTTCTGCTGGCCGAAGCCGAATGACATGTTTCCGAGAGACTGACCGGTCTGAGATGCAAGACCCGCCGCCGCGCCAGCCGCCTGCTGGCCTTGTCCAGAAAATCCGCTCAAAGCATTGATCCTGTCGTTGAAGGCAGTACGCGCAAACTGCTGGCCGTAGTCCTGAAGGCCTTTCATGGCAGCACCGCTGTAGAGACCGCCGCGCGCCGTTGCAGATCGATCGAGAGCACCCACGCCAGCGTTGAACTGTGCCTGGTATCCAGGATCGTTCTGGAAGTCCGCCATGGCCTTGGCCTGGGCTTCAGGACCGTTGACACCAAGGTATGAGGCCAACAGTGCATTCGCTTGTCCGCCACCCTGGAGATACGGATCGAGATAGCTCTGAGCCTTGTCGGCATATCCGGTGATATCCGTCCGGCCGGTGTCATAACCCTGCTGAAGATGCTGCGACGCTTCAGCGCTCGACTTCTTGATCGCATTGCGCTGATCAGAGCCGAAGAATGATCCGAAAAAGCTGATGTCAGCCTCCTATTTCAGCCGAAGGGTGCGTATGGAGCGGCAGGCGGCGTGAAGTCCGCTGTCCAAACCGCGGTGCCGATGACAATGCGAAGCTCGTCGAGGTATCCGCCAAATTGACCAGTCAAGCCGGTGTCATTGGATCCCGTCTTGCCTATTCTCGGGCGATCCACAGCGCTCACAAACGTCGTGCTGTCTGATGCAGAGCCGCGAGATACTCCGTTGATGTACAGGGTGACGGTCCCGGAGCTTCTAACCAGGGCAACGTGAGCCCATGTCGCTGCTGAAAGCGTATTCGACTGCACTATGAGTTCGGTTGCTCCGCTGAACACCACGACCTTGTTGTTCTGCTGGAGGATCGCTAGCTTGGCCGTGAAGTCACTTGGTCTGAAATAGCTCAAGATGTTCGTGTTGATGCTCGAAACCGAGTCTGGCCGCATCCAGAAATCTACCGTGAAGTCGCCTGCTCCGAGGGCTAGATCAGAGTTGGTCCCAATGACTTCGAGGTAGGATACGATTATGTCGAACAGGACCGAAGCGCCGCCGAATACAGACTGCCCAGTGCTTATGAAAACGCCTGACGATGATCTCGTAACGGTGCGCTCAAACTTTGAGCTATCGGTGAAGGTGGAAGATCCATTCGAGCCGTCGAAGTGAAGCAGAAGCGCCGGTGCTGGAGATCCGTCTCCTACCTTTCCACGGCCAAGAAAAACAGTCGGGTAGACCAGCGGCACGTCAGGCGAACTCTTTGGCCATAACGCACCACAGAACGCCGTCAGTCGGGCAGAACATGCTTATGAGGCAGTCGCCAGAGGAAACCGGGACGTCACCGTCATCGGGAAACTTGAACATAGAGCCGTATGTCAGCTCGAATGTGCTAGCTATGACTGCGAGCTGATAGGTTCCTCCAGGCTTGGCGTTTGTCAGGTTGCCAAGCACCCGGTTGGCGGTCAGCGTAACGATGCCTGTCTGGTTGTCGTCTAGGTCGAAGCCCGCAACGATCTGTTCCTCAGATAGCGACTTTATCGTCGACCACTGCTGCTTTGACCATTGGTTCGCCGTGTTGAGCAGTGGTACTTTTCCGCCAGACGTGCCGATATCCTCGGCTGCTGCCGTGCCGAGGTTGCCGATATTGCTATTGGCTGCATCTGTGTCCTTCAAGGCGGCCACGAGCGCCTTGTACCAGACCTCATCCATTCCACCGTGGGGCGCGACCAAGCTTCGAGTTACAGGCGGGAGCAGGAGCGTCATGCGGCGATCTTGTTCACGTCAATAGACGCGGCCATGATGCCCTTGACCACAGCAGCCGAGACGGAGAACCGGAACGTACGCCCACCGCCGCCGCGCTTTGACTGACCAAGCCGTGGCGTCTTCACCCGCTTGATGGTCTCTCCCATCTGGCCGATCTTGATGAAGCGGGGAGGGGTGAAGTTGATCCCGTCATCCGACCATGAGACCATGATTTCAGGGTCGGTGTTGTGCGTCGATGGAACGGCCTCGACCGCATCCCAAGCGATGATATCGCCGTCGTCCCAGGCGATAGTATCTTCATCGTCCCAAGCGAGAATGTCTGTCTCTGTCGCTTCGGCTTCTTCCGACTCGATGCCTACTCCTGGGATCACATCGATATAGAGAGCCAGGAATTCGAGAGCTTCTGGGAACGCATGAAGCGGCGGCGTCTGCACCGTCATGATGAGAGGATCGGTTCCCTCAGCATAAACGGTGTTGCTCATCCGGTAGAGCTTGTTCGACTTGTAGTCCCCGGCAATGAGGCCGCCGCCGAACTGCTGAACCGAGCGGACCTTCCAGCGAAGCAGGCCGTAGCTCTGGCGCTCCGTCCATTGACCCGTGGCACTATCCCAGCACCATGAGAACGACGAACCACTGATGCTGTAGAACGCATGGCCACCGTCAGACCACGAGCACGAGGTGATAGAGAGCGGGCTCGGCTCATCACGCACAGCACGGTCAACCGCGTGATTGGAGATTTTTCTGGCCGATAGATTATCGATCACGCATATGCCAGCGTAGGCGCCCTGCCGATCCGTCGCGGCGAATGCCAGCGAGTCGGTGATGACTTGGGGCGTGATGATCGGGATTTCGGCGACTGAGCCCGCCGCGTAGCATCCGACGTTGATGACGTGCTGACGGGCGAATGTATCGCTTCCCCCCGTGAGCGTGTGAAACTCTGTCGATCGAGATCCGAACAGGACTGCCGTCTGACCAAGCGCCTTGCCGATCACGAGGCCATCTGGATTGGCTTCCGCGGATGCGAAGTCGAGCGCATCAACACCGGAGCCATCGATAGCCGACCAGAAATACCGCCCGTCCGGAATCGTGAAGACGAAGTACCCGGCGAGTGGAAACACCGAATTCGGGGGCGGAAGATCGCTATCCCCAAGATCGGTGACAGTTATGCCCGTGATGATCTTAACCGCCCCATCGCAGACGACGCAGATTTGAGCATTGGGTGGGCGGCGGTCCCTGGCCATGGTGACATGGCCATCCGATGCAAGACCACCTATCGGAACAGCCCCGCCAGAACCGCTTGTGTCGATTCGATAAACCGCTCTACCTGCTACGGTGTAGAGGTAGCTGTCGAGATCGATCATGCACCGTACCGCGCCGCCATCTGTGAGCGTCGCGAAGTCCGAGAGCCCAGGAAACGCATAGATTGGGTAAGGGTGCTTGCCCTCCTTACCCAATTCTTCTGCATATCCATTGATGAGACGGGCCTTGCCATCCTGGCCGTAGCGGCCATAGTTTGACTGTGTGCCGATCTCTAGGGGGATCAGGGGCATTTTGTTTTAGGGGTATTCCTATGGCCGATGGATGGAACGACGAACACCGTCGCGATTGGCGCGACTATTTCCTGATGCACGGACGATTTCCGGACGAGACCCAGGCGGAACACTGGCGCGGCGGACCGCCGACATTCTGGCAGCTACTTATGTTCCGATTATCAGTCCTGCGTCAGAGATCACGGTGGTTCGACCCTATCTGGTGGCTCGAGAGCCTTAATTTCCTGCTCTTGATAGCGGCCGTGCTGGCTGTCGCCGCGGTGATCGCGTACGTGATGGATGTCAGATAGGATCAATCGACGTGATTGCGTCGGCAGCGGCCTTCGCAGCCGCTTCCTTTTCATAGACGGTGAAATCCTTCGAGGTCCGACCTTGGATGCCGAATGAAAGCTTAGCCATTGGCGGCATCCTCCTGCTTCAGAGGCACGACGTTGCTTGCCGCAGCGGCTTCAGCACGCGCGACCAGTGCAAGCACGTGGCTGACTGCGGGCAGAACTTGCATGCCTCCGGCGCGAAGGGCTGTATCAAGAACGGTGCGCAAAGCGCCCTTCGATACGTCGTCGAGTTCGATCGAGAGAGTCTTCATCACAGGAATGTCTCCGAGATGGATCATGGTTCAATGGCAATCTGCTGGGCGGCGCCAGAGTTGAAACGCACCATGAGCTGCGTTTTCCCCGATCCGTTGTCGATGGCATAAAGACGGGCTACGTTTGCTGACGGAGCGCCTGGAGCCGAGCTGTACTCAGCAAGATCAATACCGGCCGCACCACCGCCTCCGTTGATGAGGCGCATTACGGCACCGTTAGCGTCGCCGTTGGTGAGCCACATGGTGCACGCACTGGAGCTTCCACCGCCAGATCCGACTTGAAGGCGGTCTGATGTCCGAACGCCTCCAGTGACAACGATGCGTTCGGACGACGATGATGTTGTCTCCAATGCGGTACTGCCGTCTCGAAGCAATTTCACTTCCCGAGCGGAGCCCGTACCAAGTTTGGCCGTCCCTATTTCAAGGGCGTTCGAATTCCATCGGAACCCCGCGCGTTCATAGTTCGAGCCATCTGTCCGGGTGTTGTAGACCCACAGGGATTGGGCATTGGTGCTGTTGTACTGTTCGATAGTGTTCGTGCTCTGCCAAAGCAGAGAGCCGCCGAACGAACTTGAGTCGTTGTACTGAAGCTGACCTGACGATCCGCCAGGAGACCCGCCCCCGCCTCCAGATGGCAGATCATCCCAATCAACCTTCGCCAGCGTTCCGTCTGCCAGGTAGACCATGAGATAGTCACCGGCCGCGGGAGACGCCTCGGTGGCGATATCAGCGAGTGCGATCGGAACAACGGCTCCGACGCTATCGTCCCAAGCCATGAGGCGGTCTGCGTTGGGATCAGCGAAGGTGAGTGAGGTAAGACCAGCCGCCGTCGTTGTGAGTGCCGCAATAGCCGTGAGATCGCTATCGAGGGGCTGAAACGTCGTCCCTAGTGCAGCCAGGTCCGCGATGAGCTGCGCCATGGTACGATTTGTCCATGCGCCTGCCTTACGCTGGACGATGTCGTCGTTGGACGGTGACAGAGCGGCGATCGCTGCTAGGTCTGCATCGTACGCCTGAATATGTGTCCCGATCACCATTCCGGTGATGACGTGGCCGTTCAGATCGAGATCGCCCCCGAGCTGAGGGGAGGTGTCCTCGACGAGGCTTCCCATGCCTCCGCCACCGCCAGTGGCTTCAATCGTCGTATCTGTGATCGAAAGACCAGTACCAACAGTGAGGTGCGTGTAAGCGCCAGCGCTATCGTCCCAGAACAGGATGCGGTCAGCGTTCGGGTCAGAAAGGGTGAGCAACGCGCGGCCGCCGGCTGTTGTCGATAGACCTGCAATCGATGTCAGATCTGCGTCAAGCGGCTGATACGTACCGGTGTGGTTGTGCCCAGAGAGAGCGAATGCAGACGCATGGTTGCCATCGAGAAGATCAGCATCAAGGCCTGACGACGCCCCATCGATGGTAAGCAGCGCTGCGAGGATTTCCTCGGCAGTCATCTCTCCGCCGCCGGCCTCGATATTGGCCTCTACATATCCGAGGATCTGGAGAAGAGTCAGATAGCCCTTGGTGCCTGACTTGCTTGCAGGAACCCTATCCGTCGCCTCTGCGCTGCCATGAGCGCCAGCCCCTGAGATCGTTACGTCAGCCATGCGTCAGACCTCAGTAGCTCGAAAACGTCGTTTGCTCGCCAGATGGACGCTTGGACAAATGGCGGCGAAGCCGGGATAGAAGCACAACCTCCTGAGCCATGCGCTGTACAGGAGGATTGTCACCCTTGAACGAGTTGCGGACCTCGTTCTCCATGAGGTCGCAGAGCATGCCGAACACTTGGTCCGGGATTTCTTCCGTGTTCCGGTCTGTGTTCGGCCAGTAGACCAGCCCTTCGTCACGCCACTCGCGCAGCTTCACGTCGTATTGCCCCTCAACGGAGAGTGCAGATGCGGCGTCTGCCGTCTCTTCGGGCGCAATGACGTTCATCTGCCTGAGCGTGGCGGTCGATAGCTGAGCCTTAGTTCTGGGCATTGGGCGGCCTTCCGCGGCGCTTCGGAGCTTCGTCTACCTTCGGAGCAGCGGTCTCTTCGTCATGCGTGAATAGGTGATTAGACCTGAGCTTGCGAATGGCGTGCTCATCCGTCACCTCGACCGGTTCGCCGGCCTTGAACGTATGGCCGAAGACCGTCGTTGACCCTTCGCCGAGATACATGAATTTCATGCGCTGATCTCCGTGGAGGGGCGGGAGCGAACTCCCGCCCCGTTGTCATCAGGCCGCGACGAGCGCCGTCGTCGAGAACTCGGGATCGACGAAGTAGCGGATCGAGAACTTCAGCGTGCCGGCCGCTGGAGTGCCGGCCGCCGTGCTGACGAACATGCGGACCTGTGTCCGTGCCGTACACTTGTAGAGGTGCGCAGCCTGGGCCATGGTCACGTTGATGCCGGTTGCCTGACCAGTCGTGGCATTGGCAAGAATCAGCTCTTCCGTGCCGGTGATCCCGATGTCCATGACGAAGGCAGTGCCGTCGTCAACATCGGAGATCGATACCGTCATTCCCTCAATAACGGCGCCCTTGGGAAGCCACAGCAGCCCAACGTCGTCGTCCGCGTTGTTGATCATCGCCGTGGTGAGTGCGACGATCACGGTATCGCACACGAGCTGACGAGCAACGCCCGGCGTGTACGTCAGGCCATAGGCGGCCGATTTGGAGGTTTCGTAAACAGCCATTGGTATGTTCTCCTATCAGGCCACTGCAGCCGCATAGACGGTGACGATGCCGACGTCCTTGTTCAGAGCGCCGTTGGCACCGTTGTTCCAGCGCAGCTTGTCCATACCGTGCGCCATTTCGATACCGACGCCATCGACGAAGCCGTAGTCGTCCTCTTTCTTCGATGTCGGCATGGCGGCCTGCTTGTTGACGTAGCCTAGCGCCTGAGCACCGCAGAGGAAGTTGGCGCCGACGACGATGCTGGACGAGATCGTCGTATTGGAGTTCGTGCCGGTTCCCTGGCGGGCCGTGTAGAACTCAGGGATCTCGCGATAGATCACGCCGTCGTAGATCAGATCTCCGTCCTGGAAGAGCGGGTTGCTGTCCACGTCACGCGGGCGCGCCTCACGGTTCGCCGTCGTCATCGTCGAGTTGTTCTTGAGGTCTCGGAAGCAGAGCGGGTGGCAGAACATCACGTAGAACTCGCGGCCCTGCGTGCCGGTCTTGAATGGGCGAATGTGCGGATTCGCCGTGCGCGCCCTGAACTTTGCCAGAGAGCCCATCGCCGGCGACAGCTTGTCATCTGTGTTGTCGATGTTTGCCAGAGCTGTCGCGTGGGTTGCAGAGTAGTTGGCGACGGTCGCACCGAACAGGACACGATCGACGTTGTTGACGGTCCAAGCGTCCTTTGCAGTAGAGTCGGCAGCCGAGTAGGCGACACCGCTCGACATCTTGTGGAAGCACTCGATGATCTCGTACTTGATCTTCTCGGCTGCCCACTCGCGAAGCAGAGGACGTGCAACCGCCATGAACTCGGTCGCGGTCTTCTTCTTCTCCTTCTTGGTCGCCTGGACCGCGTTGCGGTGGAATTCCCAGGCGATATCCTGGTAGTATTGGTCCAGCGACTCTTCGGCACCGCTCAGCGCGGTATTGCCGGACACGCCGCCACCCTGAAGCCGGCCGACGAGCGGCACGCGAATGGTGTAGCCATCCGTCTTCAGGTCATTGATGACGTGGATGATGTCCATGGGGCTGTCGCCCATGTACGTCGAGAAGCCGGAATCGCGCACATACTCGCGAATAAAGTCGCGGCGCCATTTGGTAAGTTCAAGTCCACTGAGGACTTCAGTCGTTGCCATGTGGTATCTCTCGTGACGAGGGGTTTAGGTCACGAGGCCGCGGTACGCGGGGCTAACCGGTCTTGCGATTCCGCCCGGAGGCGAAAATGCTGCCCATTGCAGCCTCTTCGGTGAGGTGCGCTCCCTGCTCGCCTTGACCTGTCGCTGTGGCCAATGAGCCGGGAAACTTTGGAGCTGCCGCTGCTGCCTGCCCGCCCGCCTTCAGTTCAGCGAGAACCTTCTCGCGCTCTTCCTTCCGAACCCGAGCCTCATAGGCGTCGGGATCTTCACCCACCCTCTGCAGCGTTTGCTGACGCTTGTGCCACTTCACGAGTTCGCCCCACGGATGGGGCTTGTCCATGAACTGGTTAGTTGCGCCGGCGGCCTGCGCGGCTTTCAAGGCTGCGTCGACCAGCTCGTCTCCGAACTTGTCGCGGGCCATGATCTCCGACTGGTTCAGCATTTGGTTGACGAACGCCGCCTGCTGACGCTGAAGGTGGAACGAAAGAGCGCCTTCCGGGTCTACGTTGAAATCCGGGGGCTCGATTTGGGTTTGCTGCTGCGGTTGCTGCCGTACTTGCTGCAGGGACTGAAGCTGCTGTTCGAGCGTCTGGTAACGCCGGTTGGCCTCTTCCTGCAGTTGCTCAACTCGGGTCTGCCATTTCTGGCGTTCTCCGGTGAGCTCCGAGACAGGGACCATGTGCCCTGAGCGGGGATCTTCGGTTGACGATCGTGGTTCGGGTGGCGACTGCTCGGTCTGAGCCTGCGGCTCCGGTTGAGGTTCGACCTTGGCGGAAAATCTGCCGCGTTCGTCTCTCGCTTGGCCGGCATCCTGTTCAACTGTTTCCACCGTGTTTTTCGGTGTTTCACGGTCGAACACGCCATCCAATACGTCGTCTTCGCCTGAGCCTTCGCTCATCGTCATGGTGTAGTCTCCGCGATGTCGTTGCTGGTCACGAGACGCCGCTTGAGCCGGCGAGTCTTTCGATCATTTCGCTGACCGAGTGCGAGACGCTCGCTTAGGGCGGCGAGTCCTCTACCGTTGTCGCAGGTAGACCGCGGAACGCCGCTTTAAGCCCGGCGAGGCTTACGCACGCGTAGGCAACGCTAGTCCTTAAGGTAGTCCTCAAACTTCGGGATCTCGCCGTCTCGGCCGACAACCTCAGCCTTCGGAGGCGTGGTCGTCTTCATCGGCTTGCCCATGATGGATTCGTAGCTGCGGCCCGTGATCTGGGCGAACATCGCTGCGGCTTCCTCGCGGGCCTCTTTGCCCTTCAGACCTTGTTCTGTTGCCGTGGCGATGCACTGCATCATGATCTGTTCGTATGTCATGCTCTCGCCTCTGCCTTCGGCTTCTTGTTCGCGTTCGCGACCTTGGCCTTGGTCATCGCGGCCATTTCGGTCATCTTCTGGCTGTGCTGACGGTCGGCGCGCGCCATCTCGGCTGCGTGCTTCTCACGCTCGAAGGCCATGCGCTCACGCTCTGCCTGCATCTCAAGCTGCTTCATGTCGAAGTTCT
>OEIU01001432.1_pt1 | contig 15410 bp, 17 predicted proteins | sample 1539221 | NCBI WGS metagenome assembly OEIU01 (sample SAMN03792071, study PRJEB22550) | activated sludge metagenome | feature: wastewater treatment plant; material: activated sludge; isolation source: Wastewater treatment plant of a petroleum refinery complex | place: Argentina: Zarate | collected...
CGGGGGCCGCGGTGCTCGGTCATCCCGCGGCGGCGGTCGCGATGCTGGCCAATCACCTGGGGCGGCGCGGCGAGTCGATCCCGGCCGGCACGCTGATCCTGTCCGGCGGCGTCACCGAAGCGGTCGCGGTCGGCCGCGGCGATCACGTCTGCCTGCGCATCCAGGGGATGGGCAGCACCTCGATCCGCTTCGCCTGACGGGTGACACGATGCCGTTCGCCCAGATCTACATGCTCGAAGGACGCACCGCGGAGCAGAAGAAGGCGGTGATCGAGAAGGTCACGCAGGCGCTGGTCGAGGCGACCGGCGCACCGAAGGAAGCGGTGCGGATCTGGATCCACGACATGCCCAAGGAGAACTGGGGCATCGCCGGGGTCACCGCGAAAGAGCTCGGGCGCTGATCGGGCCCGGCAGGGTCCGAAGCGGGAGCAGCACACGCCGGCCGCTTTCGGCCGGTCGACACGGAAGACGAAGACGACCATCGGGAGGAGGATCATGACGGAGCACGGTATGAACGACCGGCCGCCGGGGGCGGCCAGCCGCCGCGGCGCGCTGAAGAAGCTGGCCGGACTGACGGCCGGCGGTGCGGGCGCCTTGCAGGCCCCCTGGGTGCATGCGGCCGAGACCTTCAAGATCGGCTATGTCAGTCCGCAGACCGGCCCGCTGGCGGTCTTCGCCGAGCCGGACGGCTTCGTGCTCGGCGAGCTGCGCAAGCACTTCGCCGGCGGCATCAAGGCCGGCGGAAAGATCTACCCGCTGGAGATCGTCGTCAAGGACTCGCAGTCGAGTTCCAGCCGCGCTGCGGAGGTGACGTCGGACCTGATCCTGAAGGACAAGGTCGACATCGTGGTGGGCAGCGCGACGCCCGAGACCACCAATCCGGTCGCCGACACCTGCGAGCTCAACGGCATGCCCTGCGTGACCAACGACACGCCGTGGCAGCCGCACTTCTTCGGCCGCGGCGGCGACCCGAAGAAGGGCTTCGAGTGGACCTACCACTTCTTCTGGGGCCTGGAGGACGTGGTCGCCGTCTACACCGGCATCTGGGAGAAGCTGTCCACCAACGGCGTGGTCGGCGCGCTGTGGCCGAACGACCCCGACGGCAATGCCTGGGGCGATGCCAGGCTGGGCTTTCCGGCGGCGGCCGCCGCTAAGCGGCTGAAGTTCGTCGACAAAGGGCGCTTCCAGTCGCCGGCCGACGACTTCTCGGCGCAGATCATCGATTTCAAGAAGAACGGCGTGGAGATCGTCAGCGGCGTGCTGCCGCCGCCGGACTTCGCGAACTTCTGGGCGCAGGCCGGCCAGCAGGGTTTCAGGCCGAAGATCGTCACCGTCGGCAAGGCCACCGAGTTCCCGGCCGCGATCCAGGCGTTCGGGCCGCGCGCCAACGGGCTGTCGGTCGAGGTCTGGTGGTCGCCGTTCCACCCGTTCCGCTCGAGCCTGACCGGTCAGAGCTCGAAGGAGATCGCCGCCGCCTACACCAAGGCGACCAATCGGCAGTGGTCGATGCCGCTTGGCTTCAAGCACTCGCTGTTCGAGGTGGCGATCGCCGCGTTCCAGAAGGCCGGGGGCAAGGGCGCGAAGCCGCTGCGCGATGCGATCCGTGCCACCGATCTGACCACGATCGTCGGGCCGGTCAATTTCACGAAGGGGCCGGTGCCCAACGTCAGCAAGACGCCGCTGGTCGGTGGCCAATGGAAGAAGCAGGGCGCAGGTTTCGAGCTCGTGATCGTCGAGAACGGCCAGGCGACCATGGTTCCGCTGGGCGGCAAGCTCGATCCGATCGCCTGAAACGCGATGACGCTGCTGAAGCTCGAGCGGGTGAACAAGCGCTACGGCGCCCTCATCGTGACCGACGAGGTGGACCTGGCCGTGCCGGCCGGCCAGGCGCTCGGCATCATCGGCCCCAATGGCGCGGGCAAGACGACGCTTCTGAACCTGATCGGCGGAGATGTCGCTCCCGACGAGGGGCGGATTCTGCTCGACGGCATCGACATCACCGGCCGGACGCCGTCGCAGCGCTGCCATGCCGGCATCGGGCGCTCGTACCAGATCCCGCACCCGTTCGGCGGCATGACTGTCTACGAGAACGTGCTGGTCGGCGCCACCTTCGGGGCCGGCCAGCGCGAGGCACAGGCCGAACCGCGGGTGATGGACATCCTGGCGCGCACCGGCCTCGCGCCCCATGCCAATCGGCTCGCCGGCACGCTGCCGCTGCTCGACCGCAAGCGGCTGGAACTCGCGCGTGCGCTCGCCACCTGCCCGCGGCTGCTGCTGCTCGACGAGATCGGCGGCGGATTGACCGAGCACGAAGTGCTGGCGCTGGTCGATACGATCCGGGCGCTCCGGGCCGATGGCGTGACGATCCTGTGGATAGAGCACATCGTGCACGCGCTGCTCGCCGTCGTCGACCGGCTGGTGGTGCTCGACTTCGGCAGGCTGCTCGCCGACGGCGAGCCGCGAGCGGTGATGGCCATGCCCGAGGTGCGCGAGGTCTATCTGGGGATCGATGTCGATGAAGCCGTCGCCTGAGTTCCCGTCGGGTATCGGCACGCCGCTGCTGCAGGCCCGTGCGGTCTGCGCGCACTACGGGGACTTCCAGGCGCTGTACGGCATCGACGTGTCGCTGGCCGAGGGCGAGATCGTGGCCATCATCGGCGCCAACGGCGCCGGCAAGACCACGTTCCTGCGCACCGTCTGCGGGCTGCTGCCGGCCACGCGCGGCGACGTGCTGCTGGCCGGAACGCCGATCACCGGACTGCCTCCGCACCGGATCGTCGAGCAGGGCGTCGCGATGGTGCCGGAGGGCCGCAAGCTCTTTCCGAGCCTGTCCGTCGAGGAGAACCTGCGCGTCGGCGCGCATGCGGCACGCAAGGGGCGCTGGACGCTGGACGGCGTCTACCGGCTGTTCCCGGCGCTTGCCGAGCGGCGTCATACGCCGTCGACGCTGCTGTCGGGGGGCCAGCAGCAGATGGTCGCGATCGGTCGGGCGTTGATGGCGAACCCCCGGCTGCTGCTGTGCGACGAGATCTCGCTCGGCCTCGCGCCGGTCGTGGTCCGGAGCATCTACCGGATGCTGCCCGCGATCCGCGAGCAGGGCACCACCGTGCTCGTCGTCGAGCAGGACATCCGGCAGGCGATGCGCGCCGCCGATCGCGTCTATTGCTTCCAGGAGGGACGGGTGTCGCTGCACGGCGCTCCGGCGGAGCTGACGCCGGAACGGATCGCGCAGGCGTACTTCGGAGTCTGAATGAACGACCTGATCAACACGCTGCTGCAGGGGCTGATGCTGGGCGGGCTCTATGCGCTGTTCGCGACCGGGCTGTCGCTGTCGTTCGGCATCATGCGGCTGGTCAACATCGCCCATGGCGACCTGATCGTGCTGGGCGGCTACGCGGCCTGGTTCGCGACGCGGCCGCTGACTGCGCTGGGGCCGGTCGCGCCCTGGCTCGGATTCGTGGCCGCGGTGCCGGCGATGGCGCTGCTCACCTACGGACTGCAGCGGGTGCTGCTCGACCGGATGCTCGGTCAGGGCCTGCTGCCGCCGCTGCTGGTGACCTTCGGGCTGTCGATCGTCGCGCAGAACGCGATGCTGATGGCGTTTTCGCCGGATGTGCGCAGCATCGACACCGGCCCGCTCGCTACCGCCAGCGTCGACCTGGGCGGCACCGTCGCGGTCGGCGTGCTGCCGCTCGCGGTCACCGTCGTCGCGGTGACCGTCATCACTGCGCTGCAATGGTTGTTGCGCGGCACCGCGCTCGGCCGGGCATTCCGCGCGGCTTCCGACGATCCGGTCACCGCGCAGCTCATGGGCATCGACCGGAAGCATCTGTACGGACTGGCGCTGGCGCTGTCCGGCGCGGTGGTGGCGGCCGCCGGCGTGTTTCTCGCGATGCGCACGACGATCTCGCCGACCGATGGTCCCGCGCGGCTGATCTACGCGTTCGAGGCAGTGATCATCGGCGGCCTCGGGTCGCTGTGGGGCACGCTCGCCGGCGGCGCGATCCTCGGCGTTGCGCAGGCGCTCGGGGCCGCGCTGAATCCCGGCTGGGGGATCCTGGCCGGCCATCTGGTGTTCCTCGCGGTGCTGATGCTGCGGCCCGAGGGGCTGTTTCCCAGGACGCGCGACCGATGAACGATCAGCCGGCACCCGCACCGCGTGTCGTCCGGGCCACGCGGCTGACGCCGTTCGCCGCGCTGCTCGGCATCGTCGCGGTCGCGGCCGTCGCCTCGATGCCGTGGTGGGCCGAGCGCAGCCTGCTGCGGCTGGCCACCGAGTTCCTGTGCGTGCTCGCGCTTGCACAGATGTGGAACCTGCTCGCCGGCTACGGCGGCATCCCGTCGATGGGTCAGCAGGCCTTCGTCGGGCTGGGCGCCTACTGCCTCGTGGTGTTCGGGCTGAAGCTGGGCGTGCCGGCGTTCTGGGTCGTGCCGCTGGCCGGTCTGGTCGGCGCCGCATTGGCGGTCCCCACGGCGATGATCGTGTTCCGGCTGCGCGGCGCATCGCTTGCGGTCGGCACCTGGGTCGTGGCCGAAGTGTTCCGTCTGGTCATCGCCAACCTGCCGATGGTCAGCGGCGGCTCGGGGCTGTCGATCGCGCCGCTGCTGCGCGGCATCGACGTGGCCTCGCGTGACGCGGCTTCGCTGTGGATCGCGCTTGCGCTGGGCGCCGGCGGCACGTTCGCGCTCCACGGCCTTCTGCGCTCGCGCTGGGGGCTCGCGCTGACGGCCGTGCGCGACGACGAGCGTGCGTCGGGCAGCCTCGGCGTCAGCGCTGCGCGCCTCAAGTGGCTGGTCTACCTGGTCGCCGCAGGCGCGGCTGCGATGACCGGCGCACTGCTGTTCATCACGAAGCTGCGCGTATCTCCGGACGCCGCATTCTCGATGGAATGGACGACGATGATGTTCTTCTGCGTCGTCATCGGCGGACTCGGCACGATCGAGGGACCCCTGGGCGGCGCGCTCATCTACTTCGCGCTGCGCGAAACGATGAGCGGTCTCGGCAGCGGCTACCTGATCGTCCTCGGTCTGTTCGCGATCGGCATCATGGTGTGGGCGCCGGCGGGCCTGTGGGGGATGCTCGCCGGCCGGTCGGGGCTGCAGTTGTTTCCGGTGCGCCGGCACGTCCGCGGTGCGGCTGAGGCGCTGGAGGTCGAGCGCGGCGAAACGCGATGAGCGCGCCGAAGGCGCCCGCGGCCGCAGCCGCGCTTCATCCCCCGCAGCCGCATTTCGCGACCGCGTCTCGTCATTTCGTCGCATTCCCGCTGCCGCCCGCTCCGCGCCGGCGCACGCTGCGAGCCGTGCCAATGACGGGAGCGCGCGATGCAATCGGTTGTGCTGGAGGGGGTCGGCAAGACCTACAGGGTCGGCTCGGTCGAGGTGCCGGCGCTCGTCGACGTCAGCCTGGAGATCCTGCAGGACCGGTTCACGGTGATCTCGGGGCCGTCGGGCAGCGGCAAGACGACGCTGTTGAACCTGATCGGCTGCATCGATCGCGCCGACAGCGGCGCGATCACGGTGGCCGGCCAGCCGGTGCAGCGGCTGACCGACGATGCGCTGTCGGACTTCCGGGCGCGCCACGTCGGCTTCGTGTTCCAGAACTTCAACCTGCTGCCGGTGCTGACGGCGTACGAGAACGTCGAGTATCCGCTGCTGCTGGCCCGGCTGGCCGGCGGTGCCCGCAAGCGCAGGGTGCGTGAGCTGCTCGACGCGGTCGGGCTGGCCGACAAGGCGTAGCATCGGCCGGGTCAGTTGTCCGGCGGGCAGAAGCAGCGGGTGGCGATCGCCCGGGCGCTCGCCACGTCGCCGGCGCTGGTGCTGGCCGATGAGCCGACCGCGAACCTGGACAGCCGGACCGGCGAGTCGATCATCGCGCTGATGCGGCGGATGCAGCGCGAGCACAAGGTGTCGTTCGTGTTCTCGTCGCACGATCCGAAGGTGCTGGCGTCGGCCGACGATGCGGTGACGATCCGCGACGGGCGGGTGGTCGGCATCGAGCGCGGCCTCGCGCATCCGGAGGCGCGAGCATGAAGACGCTGACGCTCGCGCTGCGCAATCTGCTGCGCAATGCACGCCGGTCGCTGACGACCTTGCTGGCGATGATCGTCGGGCTGGTGGCGGTGCTGCTGTTCGGCGGCTACATCCGCGACATCAACTACGGGCTGCAGACCGAGTTCGTGCAGCGCAGCGGGCATCTGCAGCTTCAGCGCAGGGACTACTTCCTCTACGGCAGCGGCAATCCGGCGGCCTGGGGCATCGCCGACTATCGGCAGGTGATCGAGACGCTGCAGGCCGATCCGGTGCTGGCGCCGATGCTGAGGGTGACGACGCCGACGCTGCAGCTCGGCGGCATCGCCGGCAATTTCGGCGCAGGGGTGTCGCGCACGGTGTTCGCCGCGGGCGTCGTCGTCGACGACCAGAACCGGCTGCGCACATGGAACGACTACCGGTTCGCCGCCCGTCCGGTGACGCTGGCGCTGACCGGCACCCCGGCCGACTCGGTGGTGATCGGCAGTGGGGTTGCGCGGGTGCTGCAGCTCTGCGAGCCGCTGGCGGTCAGCGACTGCCGGACGCCGGCCGCGTCGGCCGCGTCGGCGTCGTCCGGTAGGGCCGAGGCGCTGCCGGATGACGTTGCGGCACTGTCGGCTCGTGAGGCGGAGTCCGGCGGCGAAGCGCCGGCAGCCGCGGGCCGTCCGGCGGCCAGCGCAGCGGTTTCAGACGCGACCGCCCATCCCGCGCCGCGCATCGAGATGCTCGCAGCCAGCGCCCGCGGCGCGCCGAACGTCGCGTCGCTGCGGGTCGTCAAGGCCGAGAACCAGGGCGTCAAGGAGCTGGACGACATGTATGTCGGCATGCATCTGGCGCAGGCGCAGCAGCTCGTCTACGGTGCGCAGCCGCCGCAGGTGACGGCCATCGTGCTGCAGCTCGCGCACACCGCGCAGATGCCGGCGGCGCGGGAGCGGCTGCAGGCGCTGCTGACGACGGCCTTGAAGGACAGTGATCTGGAGGTGCAGGACTTCGGCACGCTCAACCCGTTCTACGGCCAGACGCTGCGGATGTTCGCCGCGGTGTTCGGCTTCGTGTCGGTGCTGATCGGCGCGATCGTGCTGTTCACCGTCGGCAACACGATGAGCATGGCGGTGGTCGAGCGCACCGTCGAGATCGGCACCCTGCGGGCGATCGGCCTGCGCAGGGCCGGCATCCGGCGGCTCTTCCTGTGCGAGGGGCTGCTGCTGGGCATCGGCGGCGTGCTGTTCGGAACCGCGGTGGCGCTGGTGCTGGCCGCGCTGATCAACCACGGCGGGCTGACCTGGACGCCGCCGGGACGGGTCAGCGCCGTTCCGCTGACGGTGCATGTCTGGGGCGAGACCCGGCTGATCGTGACGGCAGCCGCCGGCCTGCTGATCGCGGCGGTGCTGTCGGCGCTGCTGCCGGCCGCGCGCGCCGCGCGCTCGAACATCGTGGAGGCATTGCGTCATGTCTGATCGTTCTCCCGGCCGGCTTCGCCCATGCAGGTCTGCTCATCCGCCGGGGGCGCACCGGGGGCCCGGGCCTGATGGCGGGCGCAGCGCCCGCGCGTCGCGGCGGCTGGCGATCGCAGGCTTGGGCAGCCTGCTCGTCCTGGCGCTGGTCGAAACCCCCGGCGAGGCGCGCGCCGCGACACCCGATGCGCAAGCGATCCTCGCGGCCAGCGACGCGGTGCGCAATCCCGACCGGCCGTTCGCGGTGGATGTCGCGCTGATCGAGTACCGCGACGGCCGGCAGACCGAGGGCAACTCGCTGGAGGTCGCGTCGAAGGCCGATGCGGCGACCGGGCAGTATCGCAGCCTGATCCGCTTCGTCGCGCCGGTGCGCGACGCGAACAAGGTGATGCTGAAGAGCGGCAACGATCTGTGGTTCTACGATCCGGCGAGCAAGGCCAGCATCCGCATCTCGCCGCAGCAGCGGCTGCTCGGCCAGGCGTCGAACGGCGACGTGGTGACGGTCAACCTGGCGCGCGACTATCAGGCGACGCTGGTGGCCGAGGAGGACACCTCCGACGGGGACCGGCAGACCCGGCGCTGCTACAAGCTGGCGCTGGCGGCCACGAATGCCGATGTCACCTACTTCCGGATCGAGATGTGGATCGACGTGACGAACAACCGGCCGGTGAAGGCGCGCTTTCATGCCGAGAGCGGCCGGCTGCTGAAGACCGCGTACTACCGGCGCTACGAGAAGCAGCTCGGCGCGGAACGCCCGACCGAGACGGTGATCATCGACGGGCTCGACCCCAGGTGGGTGACGATCATGCGCTACAGCGGCTATCGCTGGCGCGAGATCCCCGAGGCATGGCTGCAGCGGGAATTCCTGCCGCAGTACCGGCCGCAGTAGCGAACCGATGCATCGCATCCTCGCCGGATTGCGCGGATCGCGCCGCCCGTCCGCCTCTGCGCCGCGGCGCGGGCTGGCGGCGATCGTGATCGTTGCCGCCTGCACGGTGCTCGCGCCGACGGCTGCCCGCGCTCAGCCGGCCGCCGCCGGCGACCCCGAAGCCGATGCGCTGGACCTGGCCAATCGCGCCGCCGCCGTCGAGTCGCGTGCCGGCGACTGGCACAGCTTCATCGAGACCGCAGTGACCGGCACCCGGCCGCGTGGCGGGCGCACCGTCGATGGCGCACGACTGTCGGCCGACCTGCGCTACGACGGGTCGCCCGCGCCCGGGTGGCGCCTGGTGTTCGCCGTCCGTCTCGACGTGATCCGCCAGCAGCAGCCATACGACGATGTACAGGTCAACACGCTGAAGGAGCTCTATGTCGGCTGGCAGCCGCAGCCGCAGACGACGGTGGAGCTCGGCCGCATCAACCTGCGCGGCGGCGTGGCGCTCGGCTACAACCCCACCGACTTCTTCAAGACCGATGCGCTGCGCTCGATCACGTCGATCGATCCGGCCCGGCTGCGCGAGAACCGGCTGGGCACCGTGATGCTGCGCGGCCAGCGGCTGTGGGAAGGCGGCTCGCTCGGCGCGCTGTTCGCGCCCAGGCTGACCGACGCGCCGAGCAATGCCGATTTCAGCCCGGACTGGGGCGCGACCAATCGCGGCGCCCGCTGGCTGGTGACCGCCAGCCATCCGCTCGGCGGAGATTTCAGTCCGCGGTGGCTGCTCCATGGCGGCGACGATGTGGCGACGCAGTTGGGGGTCGAGGCCACCCGGCTCGTCGGCAATGCCACGGTGGCTTTCGTCGAACTGTCCGCAGGCCGCACGCCGGCGCTGCGCGCGCGGATCGACGGCTCGGCGGACGACAACCGCCTGCGCAGCCGGCTCGCCGCCGGCTTCACCCATACCACCGCCGCGAACCTGTCGGTCACCATCGAGTACGACTACAACGGCGCCGCGCTCGACCGGCAGGGCCTGCAGGAGCTGGCGCGGCAGCCCGGCGGACGGTTCGCGCGCTATCTGGGGCTGGCCGCCGCGCAGCAGGACCTGGCGAGCCGCCAGGGCCTCTTCGTACACCTCAACTGGCAGAACGCGTTCGTGCGGCGGCTGGACCTGGCGGCGATGCAGCGCATCGATCTCGAGCGGTCGAGCCGGCTGTCGTGGGCCGAGGCACGCTACCGGTTCGACCGCTTCGACGTCGCGCTGCAGTGGCAGCGCGCGAGCGGCGCACCCGACAGCGTGTTCGGCGCGCTGCCGACGCAGCGCGCGGTGCAGCCGCTGGCGCGGATCTTCTTCTGAAACGCATCGGATGGATCGCGGCGCACCGAGTGCCGCCGGATCACCGCGCCGCACGCCGATCCATGCGTGCCAGCAGCGCTCCGATCAACCCCTGCCTGAAGAACAGCACGACGACGATGAAGAGCACGCCCTGCGCGACCAGCACCCATTGGCCGATGCCCGCCAGGTAGGTCTGCATCACCAGCACGATGGCCGCCCCGACCACCGGGCCGAACATCGTGCCCATGCCGCCGATCAGCGCCATCATGATGACCTCGCCGGACAGGTGCCAGTGCACGCCGTTGAGCGACGCGAAGCCCATCGTCGCGGTGAACATCGCTCCGGCGCACGCCGACAGCGTGGCCGACAGCACGAATGCGAGCAGCTTGTAGCGGCCGACCTCGCAGCCGAGCGACACGGCGCGCGACTGGTTGTCGCGGATCGCCGTCAGCATCTCTCCGAACGGTGAGCGGACGATCCGCCAGACGGCGGCGAAGCCGGCCAGGAACACCCCCAGCACGACGTAGTAGAACACCTCGTCGCGGGTGACCGGAATCCAGCCGAGCAGATCCGGGCGCGGTATGCCCTGGATGCCGTCCTCGCCGCCGGTGCCCGGCACCTGGACGCACACGAAGTAGAACATCTGGGCGAGCGCCAACGTCACCATGCCGACATAGATGCCCTGGCGCCGGATCGCGACGATGCCGACGATCAGCCCCAGCACCGCGCCGATCAGCATCGCCGCCAGCACCGCGGGTTCCAGTGCCCACTGGCCGTGCTTGACCAGGTACGCATAGACGTAGGCGGCACCGCCGAAGAAGATCGCATGGCCGAACGAAAGCAGTCCGCCGTAGCCGGCCACCAGATTGTAGGCACAGGCGAACAGCGCGAAGCACATGAACTTCATCAGGAACGTCGGATAGACGACCAGCGGCGCGACCGCGAGCATCGCGGCGAGGATCGCGAACAGCAGGCGCCGGCCGCCGGCCGTGGACGGGTCGATCACGATTCCTCTCCGAGCAGACCGCCCGGCCGGATCATCAGCACGATGATCATCAGCAGGAAGATGACGGTGTTCGCCGCCTGCGGATAGAAGACCTTCGTCAGCCCTTCGACGACGCCCAGCGTGAATCCGGCGATGATCGCGCCCGGGATCGAGCCCATGCCGCCGATGACGACGACGGCGAAGACGACGATGACGATGCTGGAGCCCATCGTCGGCGTCACGCCGTAGATCGGGGCGGCCAGCACGCCACCCAGGGCCGCCAGACCGACTCCCAGTCCATAGGTCAGTGTGACGATGCGCGGGACGTTGATGCCCAGTGCGCGCGCCAGTGCCGGCCGTTCGGAGGCGGCGCGCAGGTAGCTGCCGAGCCGGGTGCGCTCGATCAGCAGCCAGATCGCCAGGCAGGCGCACAGCGACGCGACCACCACCCAGGCGCGGTAGTGCGGCACGAACGCGAACGACAGCCGCGTTCCGCCTTCGATCGGGCTCGGATACGACAGGCCCGACGATCCGAACTGCGCCAGGAACAGCCCTTCGATGACGAGCGCGATTCCGTAGGTCAGCAGCAGGCCGTAGGCATGGTCGGCGTCGTAGACGTGCCGCAGCAGCAGCCGCTCCATCGCCATGCCCAGCAGCGCGACGGCCACCGGCGCCAGCAGCAGCGCCCACCAGTACCCGACCCCCGCCCAGTTCAGCAGCATCCACGCGACGAAGGCCCCCATCATGTACTGGACGCCATGCGTGAAATTGATCAGGTTGAGCAGGCCGAAGATGATCGCCAGACCCAGGCTGAGCATCGCGTAGAACGCGCCGTTGATGAGCCCGATCAGGATCTGGCCCGCCAGCGCCGGCAGCGGAATCGCATCCATCGTCAGAGCCCCAGCGTGGCCGACACGCGCGCGGTGTCGGTCCGCAGCGTGGCGGCGTCGAGCTCGTCGACGACCTGGCCTTGCTCGATCAGGTAGTGCCGGTCGCCCACCGCCCCGGCGAAATCGAGCTTCTGCTCGACCAGCAGGATCGTGAAGCCGCGGCGCTTGAGCTCCACTATCGTCCGGCGGATGGCCGCGACGATGACGGGCGCCAGTCCCTCGGTCGGCTCGTCCAGCAGCAGCAGATCGACGCCGGTGCGCAGGATCCGCGCGATCGCGAGCATCTGCTGCTCGCCACCCGAAAGGCGCGCGCCGCCGGCATCGGACCGCTCGCGCAGGTTGGGGAACATCTCGAAGATGTCGTCCACCGACAGGCCCGCGCGATTGATCGCCGGCGGCAGCAGCAGGTTCTCCCGGACCGACAGCCGCGAGAAGATCCCCCGCTCCTCCGGGCAGTACCCGACCCCGAGCCGGACGATCGCTTCGGGCGGGCGGCCGATCGCCTCCACCTCCCCCAGCCGTATCGATCCGGTACGGCGCGGCAGCAGACCGACGATGGCCCTGAGCGTCGACGTCCTTCCGGAGCCGTTCCTGCCGAGCAGCGTCACGACCTCGCCGCGCCGCACCTGCAGGTCGATGCCATGCAGAACCTGCGAATCCCCGTAGCCGCCGCGCAGACCGCGAATCGTCAGGCGTGCCGATTCATCCGGACCCTCCCTAAAGCTCATGGCCTTCATCGCCGATGTAGGCCGCCCGCACCTGGGGATCGGCTGAGACGGTCCGGTAGTCGCCCTCGGCGATCACCCGGCCGCGGGCCAGCACGGTGATCGTGTCGGCCAACCGCGAAACCGCCTTGAGATTGTGCTCGACCATCACGACGGTGCTGGTGCGCACCGCCATCCTGATGACGTCGCAGATCCGGTCGATGTCCTCGCGGCCGACGCCGGCCAGCGGCTCGTCGAGCAGCATCACTTCCGGGTCGAGCGCCAGCGTGATCGCCAGCTCGAGGATGCGCCGCTGCCCGTATGCGAGCCGTCCGGCGGGCCGGTCGCGGACGTCGGTCAGCCCGACCATCGCCAGCAATTCGTCGGCGCGGCCGTCCAGCGCGGCGAGGCTGCGGCTGCTGCGCCAGAATGCCGAGCTGACGCGCCGCCGGATCTGCAACGCAAGGCGGACGTTCTGCAACACCGAATGCTGCGGAAAGATCGACGATATCTGGAACGTGCGGCACAGTCCGCGCCGCGCGACCTCGGCCGGGCCGGCGCGCGTGATGTCGCGGTCGCCGAAGTGGATGCGGCCCGACGTCGGGGCCAGGAAGCGGGTCAGCAGGTTGAAGCAGGTCGTCTTGCCGGCGCCGTTGGGGCCGATCAGCGCATGGATGCTGCCCCTGCGCACCGCCAGATCGACATCGTTGACGGCCACGAAGCCCGCGAACGATTTCACGAGGCCCGTCGCGCGCAGCACGATGTCGGCGGACGGGCAGCCGCCCGGCGAGGATGCGTCCGACATCGGCCCCCTCAGATGCTCTGCAGCAGGACGACGACCGCTCCGTCCTTCACTTCGACGGGATAGCTGCGTACCGGCCGCGTGCAGGGCATCCGGACCGGCCTGCCGGTCCGGACGTCGAATGCCCCGCCGTGGAACGGACATTCGAGTTCGTGGCCGTCCAGGTCTCCTTCGCTCAGCGAGGCCTGACCATGACTGCACAGATCGTCGATCGCGTAGATCTCGCCGTCGACGTTGGCGATCGCCAGCGTCCTCCCGCCGACGTCGGCCCGCACCACCTTGCCGGGCGCCGTATCGGCCAGCGCACAAACGTGCAGAGGGTCTTCGGTCTTTGCGCCGTCCGCCGGGATGCTCATCACTTCCCCTGGGCGGCCGACGCCAGGTTGCAGCCGGTATCCTTCAGCGGGCGGTAGACCTGCTCGCCCGGCAGCACCGACACGATCCGGAAGTAGTCCCATGGTCTCTTCACGTCGGCCGGCTTCTTGACCTCGACCAGCATCACCTCGTTCAGCGCCCGCCCGTTCGCGGCGACGCGGAACTTGCCGAGCAGCGGATCGTCGATCTCGCGGCTCTTCAACTGCTCGACCACCCGCCTGCCATCGGCCGGCGAACCCACCTCCTTGACCGCCTTCAGATACTGCAGCACCGCGGTGTACACGCCGGCATGGACCTCGTTGGGCATCGCACCGTTGCGCCGCTGGGCGAAACGCCTGGCGAATGCGCGCGAGCGGTCGTCGCGGTCCCAGTAGAACGGGGTCACGAGGCGCGCGCCCTGCGCATGCTGCGGGCCGATCGCGTGGACCTCGTTGATCGTCGCGATCAGCGGCACCAGTCGCTGGCCGCCGGCCGGCAGGCCGAACTCGTTGGCCTGCTTGACGGCGCGCACCAGATCTCCGCCGGTGATGGACAGGCCGATGACCTTGGCCTTCGATGCCTGGGCCTGCATCAGGAACGACGAGAAGTCCTGGGTGTCGAGCGGCGAGAACACCGATCCGACCGCGGTTCCGCCGGCCGCCGAGACGGCGGCCGCGTTGTCGCGCGCCAGCGCCTTCGCCGCATTGAAATCACCGGCGATGTAGAACCAGCTCGTGCCGCCGTCCTTGACCACCGCGTCGGCGGGCGCCTTGGCCATCGCATAGGTATCGATCGTCCACTGCACCGTCGTCGGCCGGCAGCCGGAGGTCGTCAGGAACTCGCCGAGGCCGCCCGACAGCATGATCGCCTTGTTCTTGCTGGCGCCGACCTCGGCCACCGCATTGGCGACCGCGGAGGAGGGCAGATCGAAGATCGCGTCGACCCGCTCGGTGTCGAACCATCGCTTGGCGATGGTGGACGCGATGTCGGGCTTGTTCTGGTGATCGGCGGAGACCACCTCGACCCGCATTCCGTTGCGGGCCGGGTCGAAGTCGTCGACCGCGAGCCTGGCGGCTTCGACCGAGCCGGCGCCGGAGCTGGAGGAGTAGACACCGGACATGTCGGTGAGTACCCCGATCTTGACCGTGGTCTGCGCGTGGGCGGCGCAGGCGGCCACCGCGAGAACGGCCGCGCCGATCAATCGCTGCATGTGCGTCTCCGGTTGTAATAGTACGTATCGGACCATCGTAGTCGGCCGTGCGCCCAGGGTCCAATACGACATTCATGCCGCTTCTATTTGGCGCCCCTATAGATGCCCCAGGGGGGCAGGCCGCTGCGCGGTCGGCGCGTGACGGCGGTCAGGACGCCGGCCTGCGGAAGACGTCGTGCGCCGTGTCGATGAACGAGCGGACGACCTTCGTGATCCTGCCCGGAGAATAGATCAGGCCCAGCTCGACGCTGGGCTCGCTGTCGCGCACCGGAACGACGACCACCCGGTCGCGCGGCATCTGGCGCACCCGCTCGGGCAGCACCGCGACCGCGATGCCCGCCGCCACGAGGCTCAGCATGAACTGCATGTTGTCGCAGTACTGGATCGCCCGCGGCGTGAAGCCCTTCGACGAGCACATCGAGACCACGAGGTAGTGGGAAGACGGCGTGCGGCGGGGATCGGGCAGCACCCAGTCGTCGTCCGAAAGCTCCTCCAGTGCGATCGCCGCCCGTGCCGCCAGCCGATGCGTGACCGGCAGCGCCGCGACGGCCCGTTCCCGGTGGATCGTCTCGGCGACGCAGTCGCCGCGCAGGATCACCGGCACCGTCGCGAACCCCACGTCGACCCGGCCTTCCTCGAGCGCGGCGGCCATGTCGACCTCGCTCATGCTGCTGAAGCCGAGCTGCACGCCCGGATAGCGGCGCATGTACGCCGGAACCACTCGCGGGAACACGACGACGTCGGCGGTCGACAAGGTGGCGATCGACACCGTGCC